>JFJP01039295.1_pt1 | contig 15679 bp, 15 predicted proteins | sample 431651 | NCBI WGS metagenome assembly JFJP01 (sample SAMN02602958, study PRJNA72255) | Microbial mat metagenome, whole genome shotgun sequencing project. | biome: fresh water; feature: sink hole; material: water; isolation source: purple microbial (photo- and chemosynthetic) mats found in... | reverse complement strand
ATATTGTCCCATCTGATAGTCATGATTAGCCCATCCGTTGAAGTGGTGTCAGTTCCCTAGGCATAGCCGTACCATTTAATTTGGCAGAAGCTACATCACGGTCATACAAGCCTTGCCTACGATCTTGAACCAAGGTGGCTTGGTTATTGAAGTTAGCCAATCCCATAGACTTGTTAAAGTCAAAAGTATCTTTGGCTAGACCGTAGTTCTTCATGCCCATGTAACCATTAAACAGACCATTGGCTACACCAAGTGCAGTATTACCCCAACCATCTTTCTTCATTCCCTTGTCATCTGTGCTACTCAGAAAACCACTAGGAATGTAGTCTTTAATACCTCTGCCCAAACCTGCCAATGAGTCTGTTAGACCCTCTAACATAGTGCCTCTACCAAAACCCTCTAGAGAGTGGGTCCAATCACCTACACCAGCAGACACATTAGGCTGTCGTGCTTGGAAGTTATATCCTTCCGTAGGTGCATATGAGAACAGAGAGCTATAGTTTTGACTGCGTACTGAAGGTACTGAAGCTACAGCAGGTGGTACATATTGAGATTGATATTGCTGGTATTGAGATCGGTCAAGCATATTTGTATCCTTCTAAAGTGTCATTAATTTTAGGTAGAGTAAGCGCAGTACTTACATAAGAAGATATGCTGTCTATACCAAGCATCCCGATATTACCGGAGTGTATCGTTCTATTGTAGAACTGGTCTGATGTTTCACCAAATCTTATGCTAGCAGCCAGTACATTAGATCTATCCAGTAACTTGGATTCTTTTTCTAATAGTTCAGTCTTTTCTTTTAACAACAAGTTAAAAGCATCTGCTTCTTCACTCAATCCATTCATTGCATCTTGAACAGATGAACTAATAGCAGTAGACAAGTTACTAGATGCTTCTAACAAAGATTGTGCCCAAGGAGCACCTTTGATAGAACCAGCTTCAAATGCCTTATATCCACCGTATGCAGCAGCAACAATTGCAGCCAAGAACGCTACATCAGTACCAACAATATCTACAAATAGCTTGAATGCTTCAGAGATAAGAATCTGAGCACCAATGTTCAAGGCAATCATAACAATTGCAGCATTGATACCAGTACTTGCAGCAATACTAGCAGCCAAGGTACTTACAGTACCCCCATCTGCACCTAAGCTTACAACAGTAATAATAATACCTCCTGCTGTGATCAGATCACTGAACCATCCTTGTTGATACCACGCAACCTCAGTAACTACACGACTATTAAACACGTAGTGCATAGCCAATGTATAGAGTTCTTCTCTATCTGGAACACTGTACTTAGAAGTAATACTGTGATCCAAAGGAACTCTAAGTATTGCATCCAAGTTATCACCTACTGTGGAGTAACCACCCCACATATAGTAGGTCATCTTCAAATCATAGACACTGATTTCTTCGTATACGGTGTCAGATATCTGATGTTTGTATTTAAACAAGTCCATAGGAACTTGGTATGTATATGCAACATCTGAGTAAACAGGTTCTTGATCATCATGGGTATTTATGTATCCTGTGATTTCTCTTTTTGTATATGCATACGTTACGTTTTCAGTTTCAAAGCTACTTGTATATTTTCCAACAGCAGAAATTACACCAGTTTTTTTCTTTTTAAAGATACCCTGACAACTAAGTGCAGTACTTAGTCTTTGATCTTGAATGTTTATTCGTATTCTTGAAGCTGCATTAAATCCGTCAATTTTTTTGATTGCTAGTTCAACTGCAGTTAATGCAATAGCGTCATCACCTCCAGTAGTTCCTGAACCAACATCACCAATATCCCATCCAACTCCTACACCTATACCCCTAGCTGCAAGATACATCTTACTAAAAAAATCAAATAGATATCTTTGTTCTACTTGATTTTCTGTTTTAGGTGGAACAGCAAACACCATCATTGCTTGTTCTACTTGCGATATATTTGGGCTTTGATGTACACCATTAATAATTGCTTGGTAGTCAATACCAAGCAATTTCATCATTTTGTTTGATGTAATATATCCAGGATCTTGAGTATTGCTACCCATGTTATATGTACCTTGTCTAAAGTAGATAACAGGGAAAAATTCACCATTATTATTTATAGTCATGTCAAACAAGGCATCAATTTCTGGATATGTACCTGTTCCACTCTTATAAATCCAGTAGTTATCTTTATTATTAATAGTGTATTTAACTTGAAAGTAGTCTTTTTCCCTATCAAAACCAAGAATCGGTATCAGTATTTCTTCATTATTTACGACATTATTTGCAGACTTCCATACATACTGCAACAGCACGCTATCCTCAATTCCATTAGGATCTACCCTAATTGGGGTTGGTGTCACTATGTCAAATAGCGTAGCATTATTAACAGGGCGTTCTGGTGTGTAACCTGCCTTAGCCGCAATACCCCATTGATCCAAAGAACCATTTTCACGTTCAGATAAAGTAGCTTCTTTAATTACTACTATCAAGTCTTTAAGATAAACAGGATATCCTTTTTGGCTACTTAGTGTATTTAGTTCATTGGTTGCACTGTCATAACCATACACCGTACATAAAATGTTCCACCCAATATGTAGGTTATTTATTGGACCTATATGGTAATATTTTTCTAGCAGTGTCTGACCATACAAAGACTTTAATAAGCCAATGACTACTGACTTGTTATCACCAGACGTAGATACTTTACTACTGGGTAATCCATACGTATAACTTCGTTTAGCGTATGCATACATACGCTCTGCCCTTATACCTATACCTGAAACCAAGGACTCCATCACATTTTCAACAAGTTGATCAGAGTCTTGACTAAGCAATCCTGATATCAACCCTACCTTAAGTGATGGAACAATCAGTTTGTCTTCAACAACCCTAGATACAGTTGTTCCTACAGTGGTTCTATATTCACTACTGAAAAGACCCATGAGAACACCTGTATAAAAAAGGGAGCGTATAGCTCCCTGTATCTACTCGTAGATACTTTACTTGGTTAGACCTGACACCATTGCTGATACTGCAGAATTAATTGTGGTGTTTGACACAACTTCTACCTCTAGGTCATTTGTTGTTCTACGCACACTCCAAGTATCAAGCAAGATCTTGGCAGCTCTCTGCTCAGCATCTCTGGTGAATCCCTTGGTTTGAGCCAAGTACAGCTCTTTCTGTCGGCCAATTACACTGTTTTCATCCACGCCTAGTTGAGTTACCTGAGCTTTCTCAGTAGCTACTTTTTGAGTAAGCAGTAAGTTTTCAGAAGCTGTCTTGGTCTTCTCTTGCATTAACACATCATACTTGGCTTGAGACTCACAAGTGTTAGCTGTAACCAGCAATGCTTTTTGTACCTCAGTCAAAGCCTCTTTATCAATCAAAGTAGTTTTAGCTACTGTGTTAAGAGCCTCTTTAACTAGGTTAGTTGCTTGCTGTGTAGCCAATGCAGTTTCAGCAGTGAGTTTTAAACCTTGGTTTGGAATAATTGCACCTTCTGCTACAAGGTTCGTCTTTTGCTGACCAAGCAATGTAGTATTAGCCTCAACATTCAACTTCTGTGCTGTAAGGTTCAAAGTCTCTTGTGTTACCTTGAGTTTCTGTTGAGTAGCCACCAACAGTTCTTCAGCTGCGGTAAGCTTCTGCTGAGTTACCAATGCTGTCTGGGCTTCAATACCAAGCTTTGTAGAGGTAAGGTTAGATGTTTCTTGGGCTACTTGAAGAGCTTGTTTATCCAACAAAATACCTTGTTTAGGTGTATTCAGATTCTCTGCCACCAAGTTAGTAGTCTGTTGAGCAGTATGTAAGCCTTGATTTGTAATCAAAACACCTTGCTTAGGTACGTTCAGCGTTTCTGCTGTAACTTGGGCTTTCTGTTCGCCAATCAAACCAGTCTGTGCTGCAATCTGCAAAGCTGTTGCAACTAGATTAGTTGTTTCCTGTGTAACTTGACTAGCTTGATTAGTAAGCAGCGTTCCTTGCTTGATAATATTGGCATTTTCAGAAAGCAGGTTAGCTGTTTGCTGCATGGTCTGCGACTTCTGCACATCAAGGATAGCACCTTGTTTACTAAGGTTTGTATTTTCAGAAACTAGATTAGTTGTCTGTTGAGTAGTCTGCAAAATCTTTGCATCAATGTTTGACTTCTCAGAAACAAGGTTTAGTTTCTGTTGAGTAGCAAGCTGAATATCCGAATCAATTTTTTGACCTTGTTTAGGTACATTCAATTGCTCTGCAGTTGACATTTTGATTTGCTCAGCAATCAATAATGTTTGTTTGTCTGTATGGAATTCTTGACTAATCAGGTTATCAATTTCTTGTAAAACCTTACTACCTTGATTAGTGAGCAGCACACCTTGTTTAGGTATGTTAAGTGATTCAGCAAGAGCATTTGCAGTTTGTTGAACAACCTGTAATGCTTGCTTATCTAGCAAAGCACCTTGCTTAACCAAGTTCAAACCATCAACAACCATATTGCTAGTTTGTTGTGTGGTTTGTGCTTTCTGTGCCTCTATCAATAGACCTTGTTTAGTCAGATTGGCATTCTCTGTAACTAGGTTGGTAGTCTGTTGTTCAGTCAGAGAAGTCTTAGCAACTATGTCTAAGTTCTCTGAAACCAGATTCAATCTTTGCTGAGTAACAACGGCTGTATCAGCATCAATCTTCAAACCTTGCTTAGGAATGTTACTGGCTTCAGCAACTAGATTAAGTTTCTGTTGTGCAGCAATAGCTGTATCAGCATCAATCTTTGCCCCTTGCTTAGGCAGATTAGCAGCTTCAGCAACTAAGTTTAGTTTCTGCTGAGTAGCAATAGCTATATCAGAGTCAATTTTCTGACCCTGCTTAGCAATATTATTTACTTCTGCTACCAAGTTCAGTTTCTGCTGTGTAGTTACAGCAGTCTGTGCCTCAATAGCTAGTCTTTGTGAGGCTAGGTTGGTAGTCTCTTGATTAACCTGTAATTTCTGTGCACCAGACAATGCAGTCTGTGCTGTAAGATGGGCAATCTCAGCAGGAATCTTCTGAGCATTTGCTTGAATGATGGCTAGTTCAGCTGCAGTATTAGCAGTTTGTGCAGTAACCAATTCTGTCTGAGCAGTTAACTGAGCAATCTCTAGTGGTATTTTTGCTAGGCTTGCAGTAACAATTTCCAACTCTGCATTAGCTTTAAGGACACCTACTTGAGCCAAAATAACTTGTTGTTCAAGCAGTGCTGCTTCAAGGCCATTGCGTTCACGTTGAAGCAAGAACTCCATTGATGCACGCATAACGGCATCAAGTGAACCTAAGTACACCGTAGCGTACTCAGTTCCTTTAATACGGCCCTTAGTAAACTCATTCTCAAGATGCGCCTTATTTGCACGCATCAGAGTGTCAAACACCCCTGATCCATCTAAAGTGGTTTGAGTTAAATCAGCTACGGTGAGTGTAGACATAAGAAGCCTTAATAAGATTAGTCAATAGACTTAGCCATTGCCTGACGTTGAGCCAGTTCCTGCAACTCATCCAGAGTAAGGTTAGGCATCACTTCAATATTGAACTCTTTAACCATCTTGCCCTTACGCACAGTGTTACCACGAGCATCTTGGCTTGATACAAACACTTGGCAGTTACGTTGAGTCAGGTGGTTATAGATGATCCGTGGAATATGCCAACCTTCTTCATTGTCAAAGGGTACATACTTTGAGAACGTACCTACATAAGAGTTACCTACAGTGAATACTTCACCATCCCACTCACGTTTGTTGGGATTCATACAAGTAACGCGAATACGGACCAGTTCATTGGCTTCACGTTTCAAGCGCACACGCATTTGATTCTCAGTCTCAGCTTCCACAGCTGCTGCTGGTTTAGGATCTTCTTTGTCGTAACCATCCACAGCAGCATTCACCTTATCTCGCAGCTTCTCAAGACTGATAGAGGGGTGATACTTCACACCAAGCAAATCAGCCCTTGTTTTCAGTGCAGTCAACTCATCCGGTACAACCAGAGCGTCATCGTTATCAATATCAGACATTGCGAATTCCTTATAAATAGAAAAAAAGGGAGAGCAGTTGCCCACTCTCCCGACACACCACTACGCTTTACAGCTCAGCAGCAGTCTTGATCAGGCCAATACGCTCAGGACGCAAAGCCATGAAACCGTAGTACCACTTGATAGACATGAAACCAGTCTCACCATAAGGATCGTTACGATCAGCAGTGGCTTCACCCGGTGCCTTGTGAGTGATCTTGAACTTCACGGTCTTACCATCGGTTTGGAAACCAATCGTAGTGAAGGAACCATCACCAACCACCAGCATGGGGAACACGTCATAACGTGTATTGGTTTCATAGTGAGTAGCAGTTGCAGAAGCATCACCACCTGCACCAGCCCACTTCAACATCTCAGGAACCACCACAATGCGGAACTGATCAATTGCACCAACTTCACCAGTTACGGTAGTACCATTAGCTGCGTACTTCTCAACCGAAATGAATGCAGGATTGTTGTGCAAATCCTTCATTTTCTTCAGTGTGGGAAGCAGTTCAGAACCAATGTACATCACACGAGAAGCAGGAATAACACGAGTGTCAATCATGCGAGTGCCAGTAATCACCTTGGTATGCTTAGGTGTGCGATTGTTGTCCAAGTCAATGGACAAACGCATCAGATCACCATAAGTAACCGTAGATGCAGCAACCACTTCAGAGTTCTGAGTAGCAGCACCAGCATAACGAGTGGTAGTACCATAAGTCAGCAAGTCGATCTGAAGAGCATCTTCAGTCATCTCATTGGCACCATTGATCATTTCACGGTTGATGTGTTCCATCAACTGATCATCAGTATCAAAGTCCATTGACTCTTGGGTGTATTCATCAAAGAAGCCAAACTTCTCTAGTGAACCTTCCAACTCTTTACGCTTGAAACCAACACGGTTAACACGACCACCAGTTTCAGACAACGCTGGCATCTTGCCGTTGATAGTGCCAATGTCCTTGCTAGAACCATACAAGTTACCGTAGTTCTGCAACACACGACCATTCACACCAGCAGCAGTAATAGCAGCAGCCTCATTAGCGTATGCCTTACCAACTTCAGTACCAGCAGCATTCCATGCAGTCCACTGGGTAGAAGTCATCAATGCACCTGCGGCATCAATACCCTGATCATTCGTGTTGCCCTTATCAAGCAAAGGAATGTACTGGTACTGTTTGATTTTCTTACCCATGTTTTTAGGCATGGCGGTTACATCAGCCAGTTGGCTGAAATATTGCTCTTTACGAGCTTCAATGAGTGCCTGCTTTTGGTAGTACTCATTACGCAGTTGGGAACCAACTGTAGAGGGGGAGCCCGTTGTAGGGCTATTAAATTGACGTGTCATGATAGATCCTAGTTACAGATATTGTTTATTAACCAGCTTACTAAACTCATCATCTGATAACGCTAATGGATTGAAATCCTTAGCCAAAGATGTTGATGCAGCTGGCTTCGTTGAGCTTGCAGCCCGCTTTTTATCTCTCAGCGTATCTTCATCGACCTTCGGTTTAGGAACTACAACTACTGGCTTGGCTGGAGCTTGTTGACTGGTACTAGTTACCTGTGCAAATCCACCACGAGCCTGTATTGAGTCACCAACTTTACGATAGGCTTCAATATCAGATAAACCATTCAAGCGACCAAACACTCGTTCGCTCTCTACTTCCTTGATGATGGCGTCATAGATGCCACTTTGTACGTGGTCATTAATTACCTTCAACAGTTGGGGAGAACCAGCGATTACCTGTTTACTCGGACCATCCCATTTAGTGCTGACGATATCAAGAGTACGGTTATAGGTGGGTGTTCCTTGAATCTCATCAAGCACCACATCCAACTCCATCTCACGATCATCAACAGTATATGTATTGGGTTTATATTCGCTTGCCTTATCAGCAGAAAGATCCATAGGATCCAAACCACTGTCCTTCACCAGCTTATTGATTGCTTCTGGATTCTTTTTTTCCAGATCAATCAAGAAGCCAATCTTTTCCTCACTTAACATGCCGTTGTTTTCCAGCATTTTCATGAGCTTCAAATTCGGTTTAAGAGCCGCCATCTTCTTGTTGTAGTTGGCTCCCATTTGCATCAAGGAAATGGCATCATCCACACCCTTGACAGCAATCTCTCGTCCATTCGCCTTAAATGGCGATAGCAGTCGTTCATACGCTGCCTTGTAATCTACCTCTGTAGTATCTTTTTCAACTACTGCTGGCTTCTCTTCCTTCTCAGGAACAACCTTCTCAGCAGCAGGTTCCTTATCCTCAACTACATCATCAGCATCCTGATCTTTATCTACTAACTCAGGCTCATCTGCTTCATCATCGGTATTAGCCGTGTCGGTATCGGATTGAGCAGACTCCGCTGGCGCTTCGTCTGCATCCTCTACCTCCACAGCTTCCTCTTCTACAGACTGACCAATCTTGCTTGGATCAACCTTGCTAAGCTCTTCATCAGACATTCCAAGATAAGACTCTTGGCTTTCTTGAGTAGTTGGATCAGACATTGTTCAAGTCCTCTGCCAACAGTTCATCCTTAGTATCTTCATCAGCTTCAATAGCTTTCTTAGCCAAACCAGCTTTATGTAGTACTGTCTGGAAATACTGGTTCAAACAACCAATAGCATCCATCTGTTTAACAATAGACACCTGCATGTCGTTAGATTGCATACTCACATCAGACTTGAGATGTACTAAACGAATAGCTTCTTGTTCTAGGTAGCCTTCTGCAATAACACTCTTAAAGTCTTTGTTACTACGTAGCCGTTCTAGAGCATTACCCATATTAACGAAGGATTGTGCCTTCTTAATATTTAGTTCTATCTCAGTAATCATTTCTGTGTTGTTCATACAGGGTCTACCAGTGCTTTCTTAAGTTAATAGATTTAATAGGGCGTAATATACTACAAAATCACTTCTTAGCACGAGTTTGAATATACGTCTTCAATAAATCATGTTTATTCTTTTCTTTCTGTGTAGCCATATCCAGTAACTTCAGTTGAGCTTGGCTTCTAGCCTGTTCACCTGTCTGTTGCAATGCCCTCTCCTGCTTAACACCAGATTCTTGTTCAACAAAGTCAAGATTCTTCAAGTCAGCATCACTATTAAGTTGTTTAGCCTTGGCTTGCTCAGTACCTGTCTTACCCATATGCAGTTGAGCATTACTTCTAGCTTCATCTGCCCTAGCATTCTCCAAATTAATCTGTGCTTCCAACAAAGCAATCTCCAATTCAGCTTTCTTCTGCTGCAATGGATCTGGTTGTGGTTCGTAAGATTCAATCTTCTTAGCTAGCTCAGGCATCTTACGCAATTTAGCAATATCAGCCAGAATAGTTTTAGATAACGTGGGATCCATGTTATTACCCATAGTCTGCAACATAAAGGCTAACTCTTCTGCCTTATTGTTATCTTCCTCTGCAGTACTAATGGACAACTTCAGATCAAAGTTACCGGGTAACTCATCACGCCTTACAGTAACAAACTGATCATTGGTAATACGCACTACTTCCTTCTCAGAAAGGAACTCAGCGTTCATACTAATGAACTTTAAACCAATATCTACAATACCTGCACTCAACCTACGCAAGATACCCAATTCACGTTTAGATGCTGCATCCAGTGCACCTCTCACACCTGCAGCCACATCACCTAAACCACGGCCAGAGATACCCTGACTAAAAGATTTCACACCAGTCAGTGACTCAGCTTCCATATTCTGCAGCTGAAGCATGAACTGTGCAGACTGTGGAATCTCAGGATAGGTATGCATGTGGACACCTTGCTTAGGATCCACATTCACATTGAACTCATAATCCTGACCCTTATCAAACTTCCTTCGATTGGTGGTATCCAGCATATCCTTACGAACACCTGTCTGCCCATTGGCAGACTTACCCATAATGTCAATCATGCCCCGTGTTACAGCACCAACAATCTTCTGGTTATCCTCAAGCAAAGCACCATCAGGCTCACCATAAGTGCTCCTACGAACAGGCAGATACTGAGCAGTAATAAATGGCAGCTTCTTATCAGGGAATGGACTGGCTTCCATCCTGATCAAAGTACTTCCTACCCATGCAGCTACAAATGGCTGTACTAAACCAGTGTCATCAATATCCCAATAGCCCCAATACTCATAAACCACAAACTTCTTACGTGGTTCATCATTAAAGTTAAAACTCTGTGTACTGTTGGATGTAACGTGGTCTGGTTCACCCAAGATAGAGCTATTGGATATATTAATCTTGTCCAGATTCTTGTACTTACCATCCTTCTTCAGCTTAGATAGTGAAGACTCAAAACTATAAATAATAAAACTTGCAGCATTGAGATCACCCATGCAAGTTGGATCAATAGTGATATTTCTATAGTCACAAATCTCAAGCGTTGGACAGTTCTTAGTAGTGCGAGTACGGGTTTCTTTAGCATATCCAGTCACCACTGCTTCAATAGGTTGCTGCTGTTCCATACTCATCTGGTGAGCTAGCTTCAACTCTTCAGGAACATCCGTTTCATACTGGCTTGGTGACTCAGTACGCAGTTGTTCAAGCTGTTCATGCAACTGCATTACTTCAGGGTTAACCCTAAACTCAATCTGAGGGAACTCTCCTTCATATTCCTCTTCATTAAAGTCCCAACCCACCCTCACAATCACAGTACCCTCATCTACTGCAGTACGAACATACTCATCAATAAACTTTGTCTTATTAATCTGGGTATTAAACTGATGATTCAACACCAGTTGGTTTTGTACTGCAGCTTGCTTGTCTTCCCAAGTGATTGGGCTGACATTAAACACATCATCTGTACTAAGAAACGGCTCACTTAGTGCTGAATAACGCCACTCTGCCTGCTTACGGATCAACCTAGGAACAATACTAGAGTTGCCCTTGGGAGTAGCTACCTGAGCCTTACCCTCAACATTAAGATTGTCTAACCAGTTATCAATCTTTGTACGTTGGGCTTCATGAGGTGACTTTGAATCAAGCAAATCTTGTTTCAGGTCAGCTAACTTAGGTGGATTCTTCCAAGTAGTCAGTGGTTTTTCTTCAACAGATGAGGAATCTAGAGCTTCATTCATATTTAGTCATGCCTTGTATGTCTACAATCTTGTTCAACCAGCAATAAACCATGAAAGATCAAATAATGCGTATTCAATCACTCCACATAAACCACATTATGCCTACAAAGGGTAGTATTGAGGCAGGAGCTTATGACCTATACATGCCAGAAACAGGTAGTATCCCATATAACCAAACAATTACTGTAGGTTTAGGATTTGCTGCAGCAGTTCCAGTAGGTAATGTTGCACTACTACTCCCCAGATCCAGCACAGGAGCTAAATTTGGGGTAGAACTAAACAATACCTGCGGGGTAATTGACTCAGATTACCGTGGTGAGTGGAAAGCAGTCCTTAAAACCAAGTCTGGTTTGCCATTTACATGGGGCAAAGGAGAAAGATTGCTTCAATTCCTAGTAGTACCCATCACTCAAGTAACGCTAGAACCAGTAGATTCACTGGATGACACCATAAGAGGTACTGGTGGCTTCGGATCTACAGGCCAATAAACCAAGAAGGCTCCATCAGGAGCCTTTTTTTTATACCCAACCACCCCTACCCAAGCGTGTATTCTGGTCATCTACATCAATCTGTAGATTATTCTTCTCAAGCAACTCACAGGCTTTCTCATACTTGGCAGCATAGCTGTTACCAGCATGGAATTCATTGGACATTCCAATGGGATTATGTACTCTACTAGCTATAAAAAATAGCAATGGTTCAAGATGTGTATATGGCAACTCAATATCTATAAGCGTTGGGTCAAACGCACCACTTACTTTAATAATAGGATGGTTAGCCCTATAACCAACCACAACGGCATCAGTTAACAGTTCAGGAAAAAGACTCACATCCTTGTTAACAAACTCAGAATGCAACCTTAATACATTTGAACTGGGCGTAACACAGTTGTATGGTTCAGATGCATTATTCAAAGGCAACTCTACACCCTCCATAGTGTGCACTGATTCGATCTTTAGAATGTCATCAGCAAACTCACCATCAATATCTAAAAACAAAGTATTGCTGTTGTTGTTTAAAACGTAGATAACTTTGCCTGTTTCCAGCGTAAACCCTACCCTACCTTGCTTCAACGCAAATCGTTTGTACAAAGCAGTCAAACCAAGATTAGTATGAGAAAGTATCTGCAGATATTTATCTGGATTAATCTCACCAAAATTATCACCAGCCAATCCAAGCTGAGATAACTCACCATAAGCCAACTGGCTAAATACTTCTGATAATTTCATAGCAGTCCTTAAACAATATATGAGGCCATACGATCCATTGTATTGTCTTCTACATCAATATCCCACATACCATCACCCTTGATAGACTCAACTGCAGGTGCTTCTTCTGATGGTTTCCAAGGCACCAATGAACCAAGCATGGAGATAGTATCCAAGAAATCATCATGCTTACTCCTGAAACCAGAAGCAGCCACCAGACTCAATTCATTAATGGCTTCCTGCATTGGTACTTCCAACTTCCTCTCAACAGGGAACAGTACCTTATGGGCCTTAAACCAAGGAACCACTACATTAAACCTAACCATCTTATTGGTATTGGGTCTGATACCCGGCTTACTGTCATTACCCTCTGAAGCCAGTGGAAAGTAAATATTACGTTCCATCATCTGCCCTTGTATCCACTGGATAAACCCACCCTGCTGCCCCGTCACCTCAATACCCACACTCTGTGGCTTATACATCTGAGCCAGCCTGAATAGATCATCAATGTTCTTATCCATCAACTGACGCTTGCACACACCATCAACCCATAACCAATCACCTACATTGTTATAGGCCCATACACTGATCACACTGAAGTCAGCACTCTGCTTCACAGACGTAGCAAAGTCAGTAGTAATATAAAAGTTAAACCTGCTCTTATTCCTGATCACAGCATCCAGCTTGTACCAGCCAATGTCACTGTCCTGAACCATGCGGTCCTCATCACTCATGATCCTCAACATCAACTCTTGATTGAATGTCTCAATCTTTCCAGCCAGTACTGCCTTGTCATACTTGTTCTTCACATAGTCATAAGTAAAACGATCAGGCCAGCTGCCCCTGAAGTCTTCCTTGGCACAAGGAAACTGCTCACACACAGGGAACACATTCACACCCCAAGCACCACTCTCAACCGCCTTATACAAAGGATCCTTTGCATTGAACGGCGTACCACTCCAGATAATCAAGTTCTTAGTTGGATGCAGCGCATAGTCAACAGCCTTATAAACCGTATCCTCTACCGCGCTAATAACAGTCGCTGACCTAGCATCCTCATCACTGATTAAGTCATCAAGCACTGCTAACTGTGGCCTAGTACCTAACTCCTTTGCACCACGCACACCAGTCTTAGCACCATACCCTTTAACAATAAACAACTTACCATCAGCATTCTTGAACTCCCACCTAATATCAGTGAACCTAGTCTCAGGGATATACATCTTCAAGAAATCACTATTCTCCCATCTGTACTCCAAGTTCTTACGCATGTTCTTGACACCATTCTCAATAGAGTCACTTACATACAGCGCAAGATCCACCTTACCAAAGCCAGGAATCTCACCATAGGTAGCAATATAAAGAAACAGGTACTCACCCATCAGGGTAGTCTTTGCAATACCACGGTGACACAGATTAACCACCCTCTCACCACGCTTAGTCAGCGTATCCAGCATCTTGTAATGAACCACTGGGGTCTTATGCTCTCACATAGCTTGTACTATTAAGATAATCCTCTACCTTCGGCGGTGTAACTTCTGGTTCAGTCATCAATCAACCCCTGTCCATTCTCACCCACATGAACAACGGGTAAATCCTTCCATTCAAAACCAGTAGCAAAACCTTGATTCCATAAGTAAGCACCCTGTAGCACTTGCCTACCATCGGGGTATTGAACCAGCCTAACAGCAGTAGCCATAGCAGAAATAGTCCGGGGCATCTCAATAGCACTGGTAAAGTATTTATTACTCAACATTAAACCACCTCTTTAGATTCAACATCAATAGTAAATTTACTATGAGCTACATCTTGTGCAGTCATAGCACCAGCTTCCATCATTAACCTCTGCTGCCTACTCAACTCCAGAGTAGTAGCCCTCAATGCGGCGATAGAACTATCCTCTTTAACTCCAATCTCCAGTTGAACCTTCTGTGTCTCAGGCATCTTCAAGTGAGTAAGCAAACTATTAGCTGCATCACTCCTTACCTTATCACTCTTAGAGTTAACCATCAGATCAGCCTGCACATTCAATGCCCTCTGATACATATCCTGATTCAGCACATAGCTAGGAATCATTGTCTGCTCAAAGATAAGGTTAACCAACTTACCCTTGTTATAAGCAGTTATATAGCTAGCAATATCCTTTGATGCTACCCCTTTATTAACAAAGTCCTGATACTTATCAGGGAATGTCTTAATGTAAGCCTCAATATTTGAAGCGCCCCTTAACTTATGGCTTACATATTTGACAGCATCAACATACCCATCCATCTTGAATCTACCATCAGCCATAACACTGGTGTAACTCAATAGGTTTTCCCTATAAGTTTCATACATCTCAGGGTCATTCAAGGTCTTATTGATCTGATCAATCAACTCTTGATTAACAGACTTCTTTACCTTGTCAGGTAAGCATTGTTTGAACTGATCAACAGTAAGCATAGTTAGCCTATCGGGTTTACATAGTCGCAGATTGTATATATATTATTTTTTAAAATTTTATGCTATAAAAAACATAGTGGGGTTTTGTAGATTTTTGATAGTTGGGTACGAATGAAGTACTTACAACCTGACCACCAGCATACCGAAATACCCCCCCCCACTAACGACTATTGGAAATAAAGCTGACCCTACCCCACCTGCTATGTGGTGATCATGCGTTGCACGCTTGGTATGGATGGCTTGATCAGCTATCTATTTACTTAACCTTAAGGAGTAATGATCATGGATGAAACTGATACCACTGAGTTCGATGGCTATGACACTGAAGCTGATGGCTTTGATGCTGATAGCGGTGATGATGGTGATGACTGGTTCTAATAGGAGATAACTATGGGTAACGCAATTAAACAAATGTTTCGTACCTTCACTGCATTCTTTGCAGCATTGGAGATGTTCAGTACTGCCTTGATGCCCTTAGCTAACTCTGCTAAGAATCTAGCTGATTGGACTGATGAGACTACTGGTACGTTCTTGGATAAGAGCCGTATCGAACGTATGGCTGAACGTAAGAAGCTTGAGCTTGAGAATGGTGTAACTATCTCTGCTTAATCAATGGATCTATTCACTTAATTGTTAGTAGATCTATTTTTTTCTAGTTCTTTAATACCTTACACACCTAATACCGAATACCTTACACACAGGGAAACCATACACACTAGACAGACGTTATTAGTAGGAGGGTATAGCTAGATGATAGTAATTTCCTATCAACTTAGTGATTTCAATAGTTCAACCCTACATCTCTATAACCCCTAAACATCGCTCCTATATACGATATCTTCCCGATAACCTAATAGCTGCGCTATTGGTATGGATTATCAACTTATAGGAGCCTACTATGGATACTCGTCTACAAACCAAATACTTCTTCATTGATCAA
>JFJP01019050.1_pt1 | contig 15681 bp, 6 predicted proteins | sample 431651 | NCBI WGS metagenome assembly JFJP01 (sample SAMN02602958, study PRJNA72255) | Microbial mat metagenome, whole genome shotgun sequencing project. | biome: fresh water; feature: sink hole; material: water; isolation source: purple microbial (photo- and chemosynthetic) mats found in... | reverse complement strand
TCAGGCCGGGACGCTCCAGCAGGGTGCCTGCGAATTTCTCGAGCGAACGCCGCTCCAGCACATAGCGGTATTCATCGCCGATACGACGTCCATTGGCATACTGGGCATAGGGAGGCAGCATGCCGCGCTTGACCGGCGAGGTGAAGCCATAGCCCTCTGGAAATGCCGATTCCGGATCGACATAGCGCGCCACCCGTACCGCGACACGGGTGCCCGTTGTCACGTTGCGCAGGCGCAGGCGCAAGGTGCCTTCCTTTTCTGATACCTCCGCCACCGACGGCAGGCGATTACCCGTCTGCTGCCAGCGCGAGGTTTTCCCGAGCAGATACCCGGAGCCTGCCTCGGCCTCGGCAACATCCAGCCGGATGCGACGGTCGTTCTCATGTGACACGAGCTGGTATTGCCCCGGCTCCATGCCCTCGATCTCCATGCCCTCGATCCGCAGCTCCCCATCCTTGAGCGTGACCAACGCCGAGCAATCGGCTAAAATCGTTTCGCCACGCTGTCTGAATAGCGAAACCTGACGAAGATCCACATGACGGTCTTGCGGGTACGGCAGCGAAACGATCTCGCCTGCCTTGAGGTGCAGCAACTCAGGCCATACCACTTCCGCCCCTGTTAGAACGCGATCCAGCCGCAAGTTCCCCGGCCCTGCGACGGTAATCCGCGACAGTGCCGTCAGCGGCCCCAGGACAACCACGCCGTCGGCGTCGGTGCTGGCCTGGATCGATACGGAACGATTGAATCCGGGATGATTCAACTCCAAGGACAACGGAACCGCCTCCATCGGCTCGCCGCTCAGTCCGCGCACCTCAAGACGCCAGCCATCGGCGGCTGGCACCAGGAACACCTGGCTGAGTGTATCCCCGCCACGCGCCGGATTCAGGTCCACGCGCCGTTGATCGTTCAGGGTGATTTCCTCAAGATCCCGCTTGCGTTTCAGCTTTGCCTCGACAGCGACCGAAAGACTGCGCAGGGCATCGGGCACATAAAAGGATTCCGTCCATTCAGTGTTGCGGGCGAAGGTGGCCTTGAACTCGCGGGCCGTGCTGACGCCCTTGGCATCGACAGCGGTCAGCGTCACCTTGACCTCCCCCAGCAGCGCGGGGTCAAGCGGTATGCCATGGATGCGGAAATCGGGACGCAGGATCAGCAGACCCCGATGCTGGCGCGGCAGGTTCTGGGGATCCAGATGGATACCGGCGGAAAAAGCATACACCTCTTCCGGCAAATAGAGCTGCTGCGCACTGCAGAAATCGCCGCTGCGCAGCACGGCGAAGCGGCTACCCGGGGTATCCGTGAACGGCAGCAGCACCAAGCCCTTGTCACCGGCGTTGTACTCGCGCCCATCGACCCAGACGGCGGCATCCTTGACCGTTTCTCCCGCCTCGTTCAAGACCATGACAGCCAGACCCGCCGGGGTCTCCTGGCTGATGGCCTCAAGGTGACCGACATACAGCAGGGCGCGCGAACTGACGCCATTGCCGATCAGCTCGACGACATAGACACCGCGAGTCTTGATTTCCGGTAGCGCGATCCGGTGCCGCATGCGGCGCGACGGCTCGGCCACCGTATCGACCGTGCGCTCAGACGAGGCGATCATGCCATCCAGCTCCACGGCCTGGTCGATCGCCGTCTGCCGGGTGGTGTAGTAGTTGAAGGTCTGGATCTCGAAGACCTTGACCAGCAGCTTGTCCACCCGCTTCACGTCCACGGCCAGCTCCACGGGCTGTCCCGGCTTGAAATAGGCGGGATTCTGCGGGGCGAAATCCAGTTCGATGCGCTCCAACAGGGATCGGTAGGCATCCGGCCCCAGCCGCGAGGACCATTGCGCCGGGGTACCGACACCATGCAGGATCTTGCTCTCGGCAAACACCGCATCCAGCCAGCGGGCCTCGAAGAGGTCCTGGAAGCGCGACGCATCCTCGGCATCCTTCAACAGTTCAATCAGGAACTCGCGCACCAGTGGTTCGTCGTCCCCGATCGGCGGCAGGCTGATTTGCACGAAGGGGGTGTAATTCACATCCACCCAGATCGCCCGCTCCCGTTGCAGGCGCGACATCCGGTCGCGCTGCATATAACCGGAATGGCGCGGCAACTCCAGATAGGCAAGGAATCGGCTGGAATCGTAGACACCCAGTTTACGCTGATGCGCGAGCATGTTATACAACACATTCGCCTTCAGCGAATTATGCATCGGCTCAAGCGGGCCGACGAAACGCCACAGCCCCTCCAGATACGTCACGGCAGCGGCGGAATCATTCGCTAGGTCGGCATCCGGCAGCGGCATCCTCGCCAGCCGTGCATTCACATAGTCGGCCTCACGCAGCAGGGCCGGGCGCTGCGTTGCGAGGTCTACCAACTGATCCGTCGTAAGCTGGTTGTGGATCGGAATCTGCCCAAAGATCGTGATATTGCCGTTTTGTTCCTTATAGTCCAGATCCGCCAGGATCAGCGTGACCAGTCCGGGATAATCCGGACGCTGCAAACGGCGCAGGAAAGCCCGGCGAACATCCGGATTGCCATTCGGATCGGGCAGTAGTTCAAGCCCGCGATCGGTGAGTTTATCGAGTTCGGAATTCGCGTGCTGCCGCCAGAAGGCGGCCAGGCTGTATTGCTCCGGCTTGATGACCGAAGGCTGGCGCTGGCTGGTCTGCTCATGGCGGGCGCGGTGCGAAAAGGACAGCCCGGCATCCTGCTTGAGAAACGCCCAGACCGCCTCGGGCGAGCGATCCATATCAAGTAGCATCTGGCGCCGCCGCATCTCGCTCATCCGCTCGTTCCATTGATTGCGGTTGCGCGAGACCCACTTATCCAACGTCTTCTGGAAGGCGTCGCGATTGCCGGCAAGCTGATAGCTCAGGCAATGGTAGAAAAAATAGTCCTCGGTATCGGGCACCAGCTGGGCGAGGGCGGCGGCGCGATCCCCCCAGGCAAACGCCTCCATGAACTCCAGGTCATTCCCATCGGCCGCCTGCAACGACAACAACGGCAGCATCAACGCACACACAATCGACTTTTTCATGGTGATCTCCCCTTCATGCGAACGAAACAAACACGGCCAAAATCGGCACGCTTACCCTATATACGCTTCTCGTTGGCGATGTCTTCAACAATTCTTTGAATTTTTTATCACCTTGCAGACTAGGGCTCTAGCAAAAGACAAAGGCGACGTCAGCCAAGCATGGCCAGCACCGTCCTGGAGTCATGCGCCGGAACATCGCCGATCTGCGTCTGCTTTTCATCGAGCAGCCGGAGCATGTGGATGACCACATCCTTCTTGTCCTGATCATGGAAGCAGTTGTTCAGCTCAAGCGGATCCTCCTGCAGGTCGAATAGCTCCCAGTCCTTCTCGGCAAACGTAGCTGCCGTTGCCCCCGGCAGGTTCATCGGCTCATTGTACCAGTAGATCAGCTTGTAGCGATGATCCCTGATCCCGTAATGCGCGTAGGCATTGTGGTTGCAGTCCTGGTTCATCCAGTAGCGGTGGTAGGCTGTCTTCTGCCAGCTTGCGGGCTCGTCTCCCTCCAGAACGCACCGCAAGCTATAGCCCTGCATGTAAGACGGCACCGGCACCCCGGCATAGTCAAGCCAGGTGGGGGCGAAGTCAACATTGCTGGCCATGGCATTGACCGTGATGCCTTTCCTGATGCGTTGCGGATACTGGACTAGGAACGGCATGCGAAAAGACTCCTCGTAGATGAAGCGCTTGTCGTACCACCCATGCTCACCCAGGAAGAAGCCCTGGTCTGAGGTATAGATCACGATCGTGTTATCGGCAATCCCCTCGGTCTCCAGCAGGTCCAGCAGATGACCCACACTCTCGTCGATCGAGGCCACGGTGCGCAAGTATTTCTGCATGTAGCGCTGGTACTTGAAACGCTTCAATTCCTCGCTGTTGGCAAAGGTGAACACCTGCCCCGTGCGGCGGCAGATCAGCTTGAAGTCGCGGTAGGCTTCCGGTGTTTTCGGAAACGGAACCATCATCAGGCCCGTCTTGCAGCCAATGTCGGAATACTCCTGCCCCTCGGCCGGAATATAGGGCTGCACCAGGTCAAGATCCAGATAGGTCATGTCCGATTCAACCCGCATGCGGGCATGGACGGCCGCCTTGGCCCGGTTGGCATAATCGTCCTTGAAGGAGGGTGGATACGGGATTTCCTCGTTGTAGAGGTGCTCGTATTTCGGGTGATACAGCCAGGGGCGGTGCGGGGCCTTGTGGTGGCACATCATGAAGAACGGACGGTCCTTGTCGCGCTGGCGGATCTGATCGACGCATTTCTCCGTGATGATTTCTGTGGCATAGCCCATCTCCTGGATGTGCCGTCCGTTCTCAATCATATACGGATCGAAATAGTCCCCCTGATCCGGCAGGACCGACCAGTGATCGAAGCCCGTCGGGGAGTGCTCCGGCCCTTCGCCCAGATGCCATTTGCCGATCATTGAGGTCTGGTATCCCGCCGCCTGCAAGTGCTTTGCAACATGCGAGAGGTGGTTGTTGAAGGGGGTATCCAAGGTAATGACGCCGTTCACATGACTATGCGTGCCCGTCAAGATCGCCGCCCGGCTGGGGGTACAGATGCTGTTGTTCACATAGCAATGGTTCAAGATCGCACCCTTGGCTGCAATCCGGTCAATGTTGGGCGTCTGGTTAATCCCGCAACCATAGGCGGAGATCGCCTGGGCGGCATGATCGTCCGACATGATGAACAGGATGTTGGGTCTGGAATCCGGCATTTCGCGCTCCTTGCCTATAATGTTTATCTTAGCGACTCTGGATCGTTCGGCAAACGCCGGTGGTCAGTCCGTCGGACGTTGCCGAGACCGTTATCGCCCCGGCGGTATCGGTGGACTGGAGTATCGCCAACAGCATCCCGTTGAAGGCCTTGCGATGGGCCAACCGGTAGTTGGTACTGTCAAGCGGATCGCCATTTTCAACACCGACCAGGCGGGCAGGCCCCTCGACCGTCACGGTAATGTCGTGACTGGCAAAGGGCACGAAACGCCCCTGCGCATCCACGACCGTGATTGCTACATGGGCAATGCCGGTGCAGTCGGCTCGGATCACCGTCTCGTCGCTAACGGCACGGATGGCGGCCGGGCTCCCTGCCGTTTGATGCTCATCAACCGCCACGGCGGCATCCCCAACGTAGCCTACGGCACGAAGCACACCGGGACGGTAGGCGACATGCCAGCGACTCTGCATCAACCGGTCATCCCGCACCTGCACCCCCAGCGACACCCCGTCAAGAAACAGTTCCACCCGCTCACAGTTGCTGTAGCAAAGCACAGGAATCGTCACGCCATCGAGCCCCGGCCAGGTCCAGTGCGGCAGGATATGCACCATGGGCACCGTTGTCCACTGGCTCTTGCAGAAATAGTAGGCATCCTTCGGGAAACCGCAGAGATCGATGATCCCGAAATTCCAGCTTTTCGCGGGCCACGCATAGCATTCGCCAAGGTAATCAAAACCTGTCCACCGGAACTCCCCGCAGAAATACGGCAGGGTACGCGTGCGGTACCAGGAATCAAATATCGACATGCGCACAATGGCATTGCCATAAGAGGACTGGTAATGCGGATCGATACCGTCGAAAACCTCATCCGTCGTAAGATCGGGAATATGCATGAGATCGAGCAGCGGACGATCCTTCTGCGCATCCGGCGTAAGATCGTGCGAGGGAGCCTCTCCGCGAGGCGATGGATACCAGCGAACATTACCCTGGTTGCGGTGAAGATCGCGGTACCAGGTCTTCGTCCGATACACACCTCGGGTCTGGAGCGTGTGGGGATGCTCCGACGCAAACATCGGCATGCCGGGAAACGCGGCATGATCCTTCTCATAGTCGAAGCAGCCACCCCCTCCCCCGTTATAGCCAAACACATCCATCAGCTCGCCATAGCCTGCCTCCAGCGTCTCGCGCGAGTTGCAGCAGCCACAGGTCATGGGGCGGGTCGGATCCTCGCGATGGCAGACCTCGCGCAAAGCCTTCATGATCGGAAGCCCCTCGGCCCTGCCTTGGCGCACTTCCTTGATTTCATTACCGACTGACCACATTACAATGCAGGGGTGATTACGGTCGCGGCGGATCATGTCTGCCAGATCCCGCTCCCACCACTGGTCCCAGTAAAGCTGGTAGCCGAACGGCGTCTTGCCGTCACGCCATTCATCAAACGCATCCTCGACCACCATGAACCCGTACGAGTCGCACAGGTCAAGCAACGTGGGAGATGCCGGATTGTGAGCGATCCGGATGGCGTTACAGCCCATCTCCTTGAGAATGCGCAACCGGCGGCGCAGGGCGTCATCAGGAATCGCAGCCCCCAGGCAACCCGCGTCGTGGTGCTCATTGACCCCCCGCAATTTCAGCACCTGACCATTAAGGAAAAACCCCTGATCGGCATCAAAACGGATCGTGCGGATGCCAAATCGGGTATCATAGGCATCCACGGGCACACCCTGCTTGCGGACGTCCACCCGCAAGGTATAGAGCACCGGCGAATCCGGTGACCAGCAGCGTGGGGCTGGAACCCCCAACCTGATGCGGAGTTCATGCCGCCCCTTCGGGCAGCACAGTCCCATCTGCGCCGATTCGCCCACCAGCGTCCCTGTCTCGTCCTGAATGGACGCAAGCACCTGTACATCATCCGCGTCTGTCCCTTGGTTCAAAAGCGTCACGGCACAATCCACCGTGGCCTTGTCCTCGTTGACCTCGGGGGTGGTGACGAACGTGCCCCAGTGGTCGACCCGCAACGCCTCGGCCACGGTCAACCAGACATGCCGATAGATGCCGGACCCACTGTACCATCGCGAATTCTTCTGACGCGAATTATCGACCCGCACAGCAATCGAGGCCGGTTCACCCGCCTTGACGAACGGTGTCAGGTCATAGCAAAAGCTGCTGTAGCCGTAGGGGCGCACGCCACAGAACTGCCCGTTGCACCAGACCTCGCTGTTCATGTAAACGCCGTCGAATTCGATCAACACATGACGGCTCCCTAGGTCGGCGGGGATATCGATCCGCTTACGATACCAGCCCAAGCCACCGGGGAAAAAACCACACGTGGCACCGGACGGATGATCCGGATGGGGAGTCGCCTCAATCGACCAATCGTGCGGCAGATCCAATACACGCCACGCCGAGTCATCAAACGTCGCCGCGATGGCCGATGGAAAATCCCCCAACGCAAAGCGCCAGCCAAAATCAATACATTTGCTATTTCTCATGCGCGCATATATACCCAACCCTTGATCTCAAAACAAGATCTAGTTTCGGGGAACGGGGGAATTTCACTTCGGCGGTCACCCGTCAGGCTTAGAAGGTATTGTTGTTCATCTCGTACGTGATCGTTCCGTTGCCCGCGTTGTTGGTCGCCGTGTTGTTGTTCATGATCGCCGTGACATCGCCCACATCGGTCTGCGTCTCGCTGACCAAACCGTCACCGCCATTGTTGTTGGCCGTGTTCAACCGCACCCGTGTCGTGGCATCGCCGGTTTCAGTCAGTGCACTGGCAAACACCCCGTCGTCCCCGTTATCGTTGGTTGTATTACCCCGCACTCGCGCCGTGGCATCCCCGGTGACGGCCTGCGCATGCACCATCAGCCCATCGTCACCGTTGTTGCTGGCCGTGTTCTCAAAAACCCGCACTACAGCGTCCCCGCGCCGTGCCCTGGCCATGGCCACCATCCCATCGTTCCCGTTACCCGAAAAATCGTTCACTTCCGCCTGCACAGTGGCATCGCCCCGCCGCGTCCGCGCCAGGACCATCATACCATTCTCGCCGTTATTGGACATGCTGTTATCAACCGCGATGACGGCAGCATCGCCCCGCCTCGTACGGGCCAAGGCCATCATGCCATTCGCACCGTTATCCGAGAACTCATTCTCGCCAGCCACCACCACCGCATCGCCGTCATCGCTCTCGGCACGGACGCGCACACCGTCACTGTTGTTGCCGGTGACCTGATTCTCCTCCAGAACCACTGCCGCAACACCGAACTGATTCCCCGCTAATGCCGTTATGCCAACCTCGTTCCCCGTTGCGCTATTCCCATCAGCCAACACGATGGATTCACCGAGCGAAACTCTAGCGTATGCATTCAGTCCGGCATCCTGGTTATTGGCGAATTCGTTCTCAACCGCAATAACCGCAGCATCGCCAATCTGCGTCCGTGCCCTGGCACTCATTCCATCCCCGCCGTTATCCACGAACTCGTTATCCATCGCGACAATCGCGGCATCGCCTTCCTCCGCCATCGCCATGGTGTACAACCCAAGCATCTCGTTAGCCGAAAACTCGCTACCCGACACCACCACGGTAGCATCGCCGTGCCCCATCGCAACAGCACCGAGCATGGCCCCAACTTCGTTCTCGCTAAAGGTGCAGGTTCCTGTCGGCATCAGGGCGTACAGGCTGTCGCCGAAAGGAAGGCTATTACCAAACTCATCACGCAGATCGTCGAGTGCTGTTTCCCCGACATATATATTGGCTTGATTCGTATTCACTTCAGCAAGCAACCCACCCGCCCGCGCCCCTACGCCGACGACCATATTGCTGTCGACCCCGGACACGGCAAGCGCCATCAAGCCAGCCATTCCGTTTCCACTGCTGTCAACGGCGGTGAATGCCATGCCGACATCGCCAGCGGCAATCGCTTCGGCACCGATACCATGACCCTCGTTGTCGTGCGCATCAATCCCAGCCATGAGAACAAAGGCGGCGTCTTCCGATTGCACTTGGGCAAGGATGCCATCTTGACCATTTTCATTCGCCTGAACATTGACCAACGCGGCGACGGCATCTCCTTCTCCATGCTGCTCGACAATAACAGAAACCCCATCTTCCGCATTATTGCGGGCAACTGCATCGTAGACGATGCCGACGGCCACGTCATACTCGGCGGAAACCGATAACAGGGTTCCAGCGCCGGAGAATTCTCCCACCTGGTTGTCATCGGTAACCGTACCACCGATCAGGCCGATGGCATTCTGTCCCTCAACGAAAAGAGCGATGCCACCACTGCCATTGCCAGACGCAATCATCGGCCCCATCGGGGTATAATCCAATGGCGCTGCATCCGGGTCGCCGCTCAGCAAGACGGGCAGGACATCGAAAAGGGTATCACTGGATCCAGCCACCCCGATTGCGCTGCCATTTTCGCTATAGATATGTGAGAAGAGTCCGGAGAGCCCATTATTGTTGGCGTGGATATCGAGATATATCCCTATGGCGGTCTCGTCTCCATGGATATCGGCATAGATACCATCCCCCGCATTGCCCGAGGCCTCGAAGGCACCCCATGGCTCACCCGGGATTTCAAAGGAACGATCGAGGTCAAGCGCATCACTTAGCAAGCCAGCCACCGAGCGCAACGGATCCGTCGAGGCGATCAGCCCCAGGGCGATACCGTCGCTGTAAACGCCCATATCGACACCGTCGTCGCCATTGTTATTGGCCTGGCCATCGAGCAGCACGCCCGCCGCGATACTGCCACCCTCGACAAGCATATCGAGCCAGCCCTTCCGCAGCATCAACCGTCATCTCAAGCCCGTTGTTGCCGTTGTTGTTCGCCTCGGCACCCAGCACGGCACCGACCGCCAACAGGCCTGAATCCACCTCAAGGACAAGCCCCTCGCCCCCGTTGCTGTTGAATTCGACCGGCCCTGAGGTCAGCGCGGGCAGGGCGGGCAGGTTCAAATCCTCATCCAACAGACCGATTGCATTGAGGCCGAGTTGGGCGACCTCCATGATATTCTCGGTTGTTAGGTCAGCACCATCCCCGCCATTGTTGTTGGCTTGGATGTCCAGGAAGATGCCGATGGCGGCAATGTCACCTACGATATCGGCATGGATGCCGTCCCCTGCATTGCCGGTTGCTTCAAAGGCCCCCCAGGGTTCTCCCTGGATTTCAACGGGAGGATCGAGATCAAACTCGGTGTTGACCATATCGGCCACCGCACGCAACGGATCCGTCGAGGCGATCAGACCCAGCGAAATGCCGCTGCTACATACGTCCAGATCGACACCGTCATCGCCGTTGCCACTGACACGGCCATCCAGCAGCACCCCAGCGGCAAGGAAATCGCCGTCAACCTGCATGGCGGCACCATGCCCCGCATTGCCAGCGGCATCGAATCGGGCCATCAGGCCGATGGCGGCCATACCATCCTCCGTGGCGACATTCATCGCAAGCCCGTTGTTACCGTTGTTGTCCCCGAGCACGACGCCGATTGAAAGCACGTCGGAATTCACATCCAGCAGCAGTCCATCGCCGACGTTGCCACTGAATACCGAAGGTCCGGCGGACAGGGTGGGAAGCTCCGGCAGTGCCATGTCCGTGTCAAGGAGTTCGATCAGATCGACCGCGAGCTGCGCGACCTCCATGACATTCCCGGAAGCCCCAGCCAAACCGATTGCCAGGCTGCCATCCACCGCGACATGGGCACCATGGCCGCCATTGTTGCTGGCCTCGACATCCAAGAGTAGTGCCGCGCCAACCAGGTCACTCTGCACATCAAGATCGATCCCGTTGCCACCGTTGCCGCTGGCCTGAACCGGTGCGCTGCTGATCACCAGAGACGGATGGTCAGACCCCTCTACTTTAGCCTCTTCAAGCCCGAGAGAATCCACCCCGATCAGCGGCGTCCCCACCAGCGCAGCCGCCATTTGATCTGCGGAGACACTGGCCTGGATTCCCGTCCCGCGGTTGTTGTTGGCGCGGGTATTGCCAATGCTCAGCATAGCCAATTCGTCGGCATCCAGACTGACGCGCAAGCCCGTCTCATTCCCGGTGGCGGTATTGTCATCGAGCGTGGCGACGGCCGTGTCGTAATTTCCTGCGGAAAGGGAAATCCCGTTTTCTCCATTGTTTGCAAACGTGTTGCCGCTGGCGTTGACTAGGTACGTGCCGCTGGCACCGGTACCACTGATCCGCGCACCGTCCTGCGTGTTATTGGCGAGGGTATTGTTGGCGAGCAGCAGATCCACATCGCCGCTCCGCTCGACCTCCACGCCGACCAGCGTATTGTGGATGTAATTGCAGCGGATCACCAGTGCCCCGGCGGAGGAATAGATGCCGCGCCCGCCGGGATTGCTGATATCGAACCCACCCACGAATGAATTATCCTGCATGGTGACGGCAGCCGGCGCCGAGCCGGGAGCAACGATCACCGACGGCACACCGCCCCCGAAGAAATGCCCACCATTGGCCGGGATCATGCACCCACTGCCCATCAACAGCACACCCGGATTAACCACGACGGACTCGTTGTAGTTGCCGCCGAAGACATAGACATGCTGCTGACCGTACGCTGCATTCACGCCGTTCTGGATCGACCGCTTCGGATCCTCGGCGGTGCCGGTAGCCCCATCGTTCCCGTCGGGGCTGACAAACACAACATCCTCCATCACCACAACAGTTCCATCGGTGCGGGTGTTGCGGGTGACCTTCGTTTTCGTCTCAACCACAATTCCACGCAGATCGGGATCGGCGATGTAGCCGGATTCGCGGGACTGCACCTTTGGGTCGCGCATCACCATCTCCGTCAAGCGCTCGGCCAGACCGCCCTGCCGGACGCGGTGGTGACGCAGGTTCCGCCACAGGGCCAGACCGGAGGGTTCAAGCGGGAGGCGCACCCGCATGCCAACCAGGTAGTCGGTCATGTTCAGGTCATCATCCTCGTAAACGTGGGCGTCGAGGGTTAGCAAGCCATCGAACATGCGTACTTCCATGCGCGCCTTGCCACCCTTGAATTCAGGACCGAAAGGATTGTCAAAATATTGATAGCCAGCGAAAATGCGGGTTTCACCCCAGTCCTCAAGCATCGGCAACCGCCAGCCGATCTCGGTGTCGAAACCTTCCAGGGCGGATTCGTAGCGATCATAAATCTGCCAGCTTGTTTCCGTGAACACCGTACGCTGGGTGGTCAGGCGCCATCCGTAATCCTGATTCACCTGGTTGCCGGTGGCATAGGGTTCAAACCAGTTGTCGACGTGCCGCCTGACAAATTCAGACTGCTCGACGGATTCCATCCGGACGGTATCGATCAGGTACATATCCTTGTTGGGCAGATAGTAGTTGGCCCGCGCATCAATCCGGTCGCTCAACAGTTCCAGCCCAAGACCGATCTGGTCGAAACGGTTGTTGTTGGCCGACCAGCGTCCGTCATAGAACACGTTGGCACCGAGGATATACGAACCGGGCCAATCCAACTGCTGCCGCAGGCCGAGTCCGATATTGGTTTCCTGCTGATCGCTGTCGCTGGCCGATACCCGCGGATTGAAGAAAAGCAGCCCTTGGTCATAGCGATGGATCGGCAGCACCAGATCGCCCTGACCGAAGACACCCTCCTCCCCCGTGAATACACCGAGGGTAACCGGCGCTTCTAGAGCCTGTGTCCCGGAGGCGATCAATGCAACGGTTAGAAAACACGCGGGTATCCTTTTCATCGTGACTCCTTTGGTTCTATTACAGAAGACTGGTAATATCTCTACAGACTTCTAAACTCTATGCCGACACCGTATACGCCAAAAACGTTCGATTTGCAAACATATAGATTGATAATCTGCTGGCGGAGATATACGTTCTGGTCATGAGTGAAGAACCCCTGATCGGCAAAACACCGGAGGAACTGGAGGCGATCGTCACCCGTCTGGGACTTCCCTCCTTTTCGGGACGGCAGCTCTGTGAATGGCTCTACAAGAAGCCTGCGCGTTCGTTTGATGCGATGACCAATCTCTCGCGACAAGCCCGCCAACGGCTCAGCGACGGGTTCACCCTTGGCCTGAACGAGGCCACGAAGGTCCAGACGTCGGCCGATGGCACCCGGAAATACCTTTACCCGACCCGGCAGAACCGGTTTGTCGAAGCGGCCTATATTCCGGACGGGGACCGCGCCACGCTGTGTGTCTCCTCGCAGGTGGGCTGCAAGATGGGCTGCCTGTTCTGCATGACCGGCAGGCAGGGCTTCCAGGCCCAATTGTCGGCGGGCGAGATCCTGAACCAGATCCTGAGCCTGCCGGAACGGGAGCGCCTGACCAACATCGTGTATATGGGCATGGGCGAACCCTTTGATAATCTGGACAACGTGATGCGCAGTCTCGAGATCCTGACGGCCGACTGGGGGCTCGCCTTGAGTCCGCGCCGCATCACCGTGTCGACCATCGGCCTGATCCCGGGCATCCGGCATTTCCTTGCGCATTCCGCCTGCCATCTGGCCGTCAGTATGCACAACCCGTTCCATGACGAGCGCCAGCAGTTCATGCCGGTCGAGAAGGTCTATCCCATCGCCGATGTCGTCGACCTGCTGAAGGCCGGCAACACCGACCCGCAGCGGCGGATTTCCTTTGAGTACATCATGTTCAAGGGCATCAACGACAGCCCCCGGCATGTTCGCGAAATCGTGCGACTGCTGGGCGGCCTGAGCTGCCGCATGAACCTGATCCGATTCCATCCCATCCCGGACACCCCGCTGGAAAGTTCACCGGAAGGTACCATCCAGGAATTCCGCGAGGCCCTGGTCGGCAAAGGCATCCGAACCACGGTGCGCGCATCACGCGGGGAGGATATCCTCGCCGCCTGTGGATTGCTTTCAACAGGGGGGAAGTCAAATCTTTCGCCATCGGCACCACCATAGGTTTTGTGTCCTGTGCGCTTAATCGGTCTGCCTGCGCACGTTCAATATGCCGTGAAGAAATCAGGTGAAAAATCTGGTTGCCTTTTGTTTTTGCGGTTGCATACTGTCTTCCATGAAACGACGTATTCCATACGCGGTAGCGAATTACGAGAAACTGATCCGGGAGCATTTCTATTTCGTGGACAAGACCCGGTTCATTCATGAACTGGAGAAATACGAGATCCCGGTGTTCCTGCGCCCGCGCCACGACGTCAACCGCAAGGATCGGTTCGGCGAACTCTTCGGCAATACCGATATCGGGCGGAATCCGACAACTGCGCATAATAGTCATCTGGTCATGCGGTTTGATTTCTCAAAGGTTGAAGTGGGTGCGGATTACGGGGCCATACGGGAGTTCTTCTTTCGTGAATGCCGTAATTCCTTTTCACGATTCCTTTCAGACTATGCCGACTTGCTGGATGTCGATCTGAAAGATGTTGCGCATGAAGCGTCGAGTGCGCTATCCACCCTTCTGACAGAGGTCAAGAATGGCAAGCGTCCCCCCGTCAATATCATTATCGACGAGTACGACAACTTCACCAACCAACTCCTGACGACACATCAGGACGCACTCTACAAGGAACTGACGACCGGGGATTCGTTCCTGCGCACCTTCTTCAAGGTGATCAAGGCCGGGGTGGGGGATGGCGTGGTCGCCCGCGTGTTCATTACGGGTGTGCTGCCGGTGACGATGGACGACCTGACAAGCGGTTTCAATATCGGGCAGATCATCACGCTCAAGGAACACACGCTGGACATGATGGGCTTCACGCAGGCGGAAGTGGATGGCTATGTAGATGAGATTTTCAATGATCATGGATTTCCTGATTCACTCAAGCTGCGTGTGCGGGATGATCTGCGGATCCATTACAACGGCTACCGTCTTCTGCCGGAGGCACGCGAGACGCTTTATAATTCGACGATCTGCAATTTTTATCTGCACGCCCTTTTGATCAACGAAGGGGGAATCCCGACCGAGACGATTGACGACAACCTGCGCACTGACATCAACTGGCTGCGGCGGCTGTGCGGGACCGACAAGGAGACGCGCGAGCTGGTCGAGACGCTGATGCTTGACGGGGAGCTGCCAGTGGACCCGGCAATGCTCAAGAGCAACTTCAACCGCGAGCGGTTTATCGAGAAGGCCTTTTTCCCGTTGAGCCTGTATTATCTGGGAATGGTGACATTCCGGGATCGATTCAGCCTGGAGTTCCCGAATCTGACGGTGAAAAAGATCTTCACGGAGTATTTCAACGAGCTTGAGCATATCGAGGTGTCGATGGGCTACACGGACATGTTCCGGCAGTTCCTCAAGGATCACGACTGGGCGGCCCTGTTTGCCGGCTATTGGAAACAGTATGTCGGGCAGATTCCAGCGCAGGCCTTTGACAAGGCCAACGAGAACCTGTTCCGGACGACCTTCTATGAGCTTTGTACACGGTACCTCTCACACTACTTCATGTTCGCGATCGAGGTCAACCATGCCACGGGCCGCAGCGACTGGGAGGCGATCGGGCGTGCAGGAACCGTGTTCGAGAACAAGGCGGACCAGGCTGGGGGTCATGGGCTGGACCGAGCCGCCGACCGACGGGGTCGAACAGGTCAACGCCTATGCTGCCGACCTTCTGCGGCGCTACCCCGAGCTGACCATCACCCGCCACGTCGCCTGCACAGTCAGCCCCGCCGACTTCCGGTTTTTCAGGCTGTGATTGGTCACAAATCGAAGGATTCGGGTTTCAACAAGATCCCGTTTTTTATGCGTGTAATAGGAACGGAAATTTGTTAGGCATGTATCTCTGAAATTTACATTACCAAGGAGTCACACAATGGAAACACGCAGAATCGGCATCATTATGAACGGCGTCACCGGGCGCATGGGCACCAACCAGCACCTCGACCGCTCCATCGCCGCGATCATCAAGCAGGGCGGCATCCGCATCGGCAGCGATTTGACGCTGATGCCCGACCCCATCCTGACCGGACGCAATGAGAACAAGCTTAAGGC
>JFJP01027256.1_pt1 | contig 15683 bp, 21 predicted proteins | sample 431651 | NCBI WGS metagenome assembly JFJP01 (sample SAMN02602958, study PRJNA72255) | Microbial mat metagenome, whole genome shotgun sequencing project. | biome: fresh water; feature: sink hole; material: water; isolation source: purple microbial (photo- and chemosynthetic) mats found in... | reverse complement strand
AAAGATATTATTTATTTTTGCAGTTTTTTCGAACTTTTTTCGGAAACTTTTAAATTTCCCAAATAAAATCTTATTTGAAAACTGCTTTAATTGGATTCAATATCTTCCAAATTTAAATAATAATAAAAATCAAAAAAATAAACAGATCCACCAAAAAAATCGAAAAATGTCCGCTGGAAAAGCTTTCGTTCAAAAACTCGCTCCATTCTTTAAAGCTGATGGTTGGTACAAGGGTTTCAAAAACTACAACCTCGAGCAATTCAAAGGCAACTACTTGGTTCTTTTCTTCTATCCTTTGGATTTCACCTTTGTTTGCCCAACAGAAATTATTAAGTTTTCTGAAAAAGCCAAGGCTTTCCGTCAAATTAAATGTGAAGTTTTGGGTTGTTCAGTTGATTCAGTCTACTCCCACATGGAATATGTGAATAAACCAAGGAAAGATGGTGGTTTAGGTGAACTTGATCTCCCATTGTTAAGTGATTTGGATAAGAAAATTTCAAGCGATTATGGTGTTCTACTTGATAACGGTATCAGTTTGAGAGGTACTTTCATCATCGATGGAAAATCAACCATTAGACACATTGGAATGAATGACTTGCCTGTTGGAAGAAATGTTGATGAGATCTTTAGATTGGTTCAAGGATATCAATTCGTTGACACACATGGAGAAGTTTGCCCTGCTTCTTGGAGACCAGGTGATGCTACTATGGTCACTGATCATTCAAACAAAAAGACCCAAGACTATTGGCATAACGTTCATGGAAAACAATAAATAATTTAAGAAAAGTTTAAGCTTAAAAGAAGGATTGAATTTTTAATGAATTTAAAAAAAAAAAAAATTGTGCATTTTTATTTGTTTTTATCAAAATTTTTTTTTCAACTAATATTAAAAATGAAAAACAAACATTAAATTTTAAAAAAAAAATTTTTTGAGATATTAATTATATGAGCATTCCTTTTTTCAATGAGAACCCCCTGATCCAATTCGAGCAAAATCATCCGTTTCATAACTATTTGGAATTTCAAAGCCAGAACGATTTGAGCGTTGAACGAAACTTAGAAATAGAGAAAAAATGGGTAAATTATATTTTAATTTTCTTCAAACAATTTTTTTTTTTATATTGTAAACTTCAAAAAATTCAATTTTTTTTGAAAAGAAACGAAAGAAAATTCGACAAAATTTTAATTCAAATTTCATTTCTACTCTGAATCATTCATTCAAATTCAATTTTTTGAAATTAGTCTTTTGTTCTATCATAATCGGATGTATAATATACATTCTTAATGTTCCAGAAGATTGTCATGGTCCTTTTTATCTCTGGTTGCTCTTGTTTCTGCTTCACGATATATTAAAACTTTCATTGATAGTTCGTCGTTTGATCTTATTAATCATCAATAGATTGCAAATTTGCAAAAGATCCAATCAGGATGAATCTGAATCTTCATCACCAAATTATGACAGTTCTTTACAATTGATGGATTTGGAGTCTTATATAAGGAATTTTGAGAGTCAAAGATCGACTTTAAGCTCGGAAAAAATTAATGAAGAACATTTTCATTTATGGACCAGGATTTTTAAAGTTTTGGAAGAGTTCTCTAAAATGTACTAATAATCAATTGTTCATCTGATAAATTATTTTTGTTATATCAGATATTATTGGGTTTTATTTGTTTTTGGCAATGTGTTACTTTTTTCAGAGACCAATTGTTCTTATGGTTTGAATATTACAAATTTTTCAATTGATAATTTATTTCTTCAAGATCGAACTCCTCACTATTGGTATTTGTTCATGGGTTTCATGGTCTTTTTTTATTTGGCTTTGCTGTTCGCAATTTTTTATTTGTATTCTGTTTTCAATAATTTGTTTGTTTTCCTAAAAATCTCAATATTTTTCGGGGTTCTGAGCAGATATGACAACAATGAAGTTTTTTCTCTAACATTTGATTGATTAAAAATAAATATTCATAATAAACATAAAGCAATTCTTCAATCAATTAAAACCTAAAGAAGGGAGAAATAGACAAATAAACGATGATTATGAATGTCCCATTTGCTTAAAAAGCATAGAGAAAGATCACCCAGTCATAGATTTTTCTTGCAATGATAAGTTTTTTTATAAAACAAATATCTGTTTCAAAATACTCATTAATTTTTTGTTTTTAATAAAAGACACAATTTTCACAAAAAATGTGCAAAAGAATGGTTCTCAATTTTCGGAACATGTCCTCTTTGCAAAAAGAGTTTTGAAGTGCTGGAAAATATTTTGAATAGCTCTAATAACTGAAAAATTCACCATTTCACATATAATTAATAATCTTTGTATTTTTAATTTTAATTTTTAAAATAACTCCAAATAATTTCATAACAACAACACTTTTATTCCAATTAAATAACAAAATTTTCGATTGAAAATAAAAATGAACCCAGCACCACCAGAACAACAACAACAAGTCATTCTAATAAAAACTCCTGAAGGAGGATACATAGTGGCAAATCAGTCTAATTTAAATGAGTTATCCAATTCCAACCAAGCTTTTGTTGATAGAGCAGCCCATCCAAACATCTGTCTTCTGCATATGTTTTTTAAAGTGGTAGCAGCTGCTCTATATTTCCTCAGTGGGATTATAAGCACCAGCACATTAACCGCAGGTCTTTCAATTATTGTTGTAGGGGCCTTTGATTTCTGGGTTGTGAAAAATATTACAGGAAGGTAATTTTAATAAAAAAAATGATTCATTTCGCAAAAAAACAAATTATTCTTTTTGTAAAAATGCTAAAAATCTAAAGATATTTGGTTGGTTTGAGATGGTGGACTGAACATTTGGTTGATGGTAAAGAGAAATGGATGTTTGAATGCAGACCAGATGAATCAATGATTAGTAAAGGAGATTCAAGAATGTTTTGGTCAGGACAAATAATATACGTATTAGGAGGTATTGGCTTAGTTGTTTTGAGTTTTATTATATCCTCTTGGAGTCTGGTAAATTTATTCATTATTTATTATAAAGGAAATTCTTTACTATATTTATTTTAGTTGATTCCTATTTTATTCTGTGTAGGTGAAGGGGGATTTAATTTGTACGCTTTTTATAAATGCAGCAGAGGTTTTTAATTTTTTTATTTCTGAATTATTTTATTGTTATTTTGGGGATTGATTAGAACAACAGGCTAAAGTGAAAAACTTGGTAGATGAGACAAAGAATAAGGCAGGGAATTTCGTGGCGAAAAATTTGTTCAAATCGATAAAATTGCCGATGGGTATTGATATAAAAGTTTGAAGATTATGAAAATTTACATGAGCAAAATTTTTTTCTCGATAAATAAAGCAAACAAAAACAAATAATTATTGGTAAAAATTAAAATTGCCATTGTTTCTAGAAATTGAAATTTAGAAACATTCCCTTCTTTAAATTTTTTTCCAAAGCATAAAAATAAAATTTGTAAAAAAATTGAAAATATTCTCTTTAGTTTTTCCTAAAAAAACTAAAATTTAAAATATAAATAAAAAGAGACCCTCATCAATATTTCAAATAAAAAATAAATTAAAAGATTCTTTAAATTACAAAAAAGATGATGCGCCTCGGCTTCAAATCTTCAACATCCCTCTTTCCATTCCTTAAGCTTTCTTATCCCAATCTCTGCGATTTCGGTCAAATAAAACGATTTATGCTTCCAGATCTCGGAGAAAGTTCCCCATAAAATTTTTTCTATCATAAAATTTCGACAATATCTATTTAAAAAGAAATCAAAGAAGCCATTATTAAGAAATGGCATGTAAATGAGGGTGATATGGTCGAGGAGTTTCAAGAAGTCGCTGATGTGGCTACTGATAAGCTTTTTACCACGATTCCCAGCTCTTTCAAAGGAAAAATACATAAGAAATTCCATAAGGAAGAAGAAACTTGCTTGGTGATTTTAATTCAGAAATCTAATTAATTTAATAGTTGGATGTTGTTTTTTAGGTTGGTGCCCCTTTTCTTGAAATTGAAATAGAAGACGAAGCAGGAGCTTCAGTTCCAGTTAAAAATAATGAGAAAGGTGCTGCGGTCGGTGAAAAAGATCAAGTTTTAGAAACAAAAAGTGAAGAACCAAAGAGGAAATTAGATGGTAAATATTTGGCAACTCCTGCTGTAAGGAATATGTTGAAAGAGCATAAACTGGATATTAATAAAATCGTGGGGACTGGAAAAGATGGGAGAGTTCTGAAGGAAGATTTGATAAATTATATGAATAAAGCCAAAGAAGCACCGAAAAAAGAAGCGTTGGCAAAATCAGTTCAATGCAAAGAAAAAGAAGAAAAAAAGTAAAAGAGATGAGTGTTAATTAAAATTTTTTTTTAGCAGTTTTGTAGAAAAACGAACAACAAAAATGAGTGATTTTGAGAAAGGACAACAAAAATCAATGACAGAATCAAATACTATCCCACATTTCTATTTGAAAGAAGAAATAGATATAACAGAATTAGTATATTCTTAAGAAAAATATTAATAAATAAAAAATTCATAGGGGAAAATTAGAGAAAAACTCAAAAAAAATTCAATCAATTTAACATTTATGCCGTTTTTCATCAAAGCTTTCTCTTTGGCTTTGAATGATTATCCTCTTCTTAACTCACATTATGACGTGACAAACCCTTTTGAATATATTACATTTGGAAGCCATAATATTTCTATTGCTATTGATTCGCCAAAAGGCTTGGTTGTGCCGAATATAAAGAATTGCCAAAATTTGTCAATCACTCAAATTCAAGATGAACTCACAAGAATTAGGAAAGGTGCAACTGAAGGAAGATTAGGAGCAAAGGAACTGTTTGGAGGCACAATCACTTTATCAAATATAGGTAATTGTCTCAAAGAAAAAACAAAAAATTAAATAATTAAATTTTGAGAGAGAAAAAAAATAAATAATAAATAATTTTAGGAAATATTTGCGGAACCTATACTGCTCCTTTGATTTTGCCACCTCAAGTTTGTATTGTAGGAATCGGCAGAACACAAAAGTTGCCTAGATATATAGAAGAAAACGGCAAGTCTAAAATCCGCCCAAGAAATATTGTATAATAATCTCAAAAAGTTTTAGTTTAAATAAAATTTTCTTTAGATGTATGTCAGTTTTGGTGGCGATCATCGTGTTTTGAACGGATCAACAGTGGCAAAATTCATCGTTAAATGGAAAAATTATCTTGAAGACCCCACATCTTTGCTTGTCAAATTAAAATAAAAACAAAATTAAAAACAAAGCAAAAATTAGTTTATTAAAAAAAAAATTATAAGAGTAAAAAAAAAATGATTTTCAGATCTTTTTTCCCAATTTTATCTTTTCGTTTTTCCCAAAGCTTCGAAAAATCAGTTCTTAATTATCAAGACACTATATTCGCTTTATCAACAGGCTTAAATAAAGCTGGAATTTCTGTAAAATTAAACGATAATATAAATATTTCATTTATTTGTTTAAGATTATAAGAGTAAGTGGTCCCAATTCGTTGAAAAGTCTTGTATTATTAGAAGAAAAAGATCAAGTTTATAAAGAAAAAATCTTGAATTCAGAGGAATTCAATAAGAATCAATTATTAGAGAGGTTTCAAATAAAAGAGCGATATGCACATTTTAGAAAATTTCATGAGATTTTAAAACATGACAAAGAAAGTTTTATGAAGAAATCGATAATTGATCAAGGGTTGATTGTTTATTTTCCTGAAGGAAAAAGCTTTACTGGAGAAGATATTATTGAATTTCATATACATGGAAGCAAGGCTGTTCAAATGAAGTTTATAATGGAATTAAGCAAAATTAAGCAATTTAGAATGGCTAAACAAGTGATTTTTTATGAAGAAAATACAAGTTTTATTGGTAGGATTAGGGGGAATTTACTAAAAGAGCATTTTTTAATGGGAAAATGGACCTTATGCAAGTAGTTTTGTGTGGGTTTTGAGGTGATTTGTTTATTAAAGGTTGAAGGACTTTCTGATCTAATTAATGCAGAGACAGAAGAACAAAGAATCCAATCATTAAAACAACATATGGGTTGTTAATTTTCTCTTTTTTTTAATGGAATTTTATTGAGGAGTTCAATTAGGTGAAGCTAGTGCTTTATTGGAAAAATGGAAAATGGAGCTCGTTCGATGTTTAGGTAAAAAAACTTATTTTATTATTATAATGAAAAAGTTATGTTTTAGCTCATATAGAGGCCTTTATAGACTTTGAATCAGATGAAGTTTATTGAAAATTCTATTGGTTTATTGAATTTATCGAAACAAAAAAATTAGGAAGATGTTCAAAAAGACGTTTTCTTGAAAACCAACAATAAAATAAAAGAGATTTCAAAAGAGATTGAACAGCATTTAGACGATAAACATCGAGGAGAAATTATCCGTGATGGATACAAAGTCTCCTTAATAGTAAATTTTCGACGATAAATGAAGAAAATTAATACTCTTATAGGGTCCTCCTAATTCAGGCAAAAGCACTTTATTGAACCTTTTATCAAAAAGAGATGTAGCAATAGTGAGTGAAATTCCAGGAACTACACGAGATATTGTATCAGTTTCATTAAATATTGCTGGATATCAAATAAATCTATTTGATACTGCTGGTTTAAGAGATTCCACTGACGCAATAGAAAAGGAAGGAATTAAAAGATCTATGTAAAGATTCCAAATATTTTTTAAAAAAGGAATTTTTTCTAATAAGATTTTCTTAAGCAAATCGTCTGAAAATTCGAATGTTAATCTTTTTGTGATAGATATTGATGATGTTAATATTGATTTTGAAAAGAAATTTGTTTGTTTTAGAGAGGGATTGATCAATAATGACATTTTAAAATCTGTCAAAAATTCTAAAACTCTTTGCGTGGTCAATAAAATTGATAAAGCTAAAGGGAAGAAATTTCCTGATAGCATTTGCGAGATGAGGTCTCAAATAGAAGATATTAAAGAATTTGTGTTTATTTCATGCAAAGAACAGATAAACATTCCTGATTTCATACGAATTCTTCAAAAAGAGGTTTAGTTCTTTAATGATTCGTTTGAAATTTTAATACTTGTATTTCTAGTTAAATAAAGAAATTGAAATGAAGACTGAGGGTATGATGATTATAACAAAATTAAGACATAGATTAGAATTAGAAAACTGTAATATGAGTCTAAGAAAATTTATGTGTCAAAATTTGCCAGTAAGAAAGATTTTTAATCATTTAATTGTTGAAGAATTTTTTTGACTTTTCAAAAAAATAAGGTTGATGTTTGTGGAGAAGAGTTGAGGAACGCCGTGAATGCTTTGGGGAGAATTGTGGGTAGAATTGATGTGGAGGATGTGCTAGACGTCTTATTTAAAGATTTTTGTATTGGAAAGTAAAAAAATATAGAAATTAGATGTTGAATTGTCTTTTTTTTAGATTTTTAGATGAAAATATTATTTTAATTTCATTATAATTAATATCATATAAAATTAAAATGTTTATAATGTTTGTTTATGAAGGGGTATTTAGGAAATATGGATATAGCTTATCAAAATAAACCTACTTCTAATAAAAAATAAGATAATTCACAAAGAATAATTGTGGGAAATTATTATAAATATGATTTTATTATTAACTAGAATAATAGATATTATATTTTAATGTATTCTCAAAACCTTCGGATATAATTTTTTCCCTTGCGGTCGGTTTCTAGATTTTTGTCTTTAATAAACACTTTAAACGCTTATTTTCTTCGTAAAGAGTATTGAGCTTTTCGAAATCGTTTAAACTGGGTATTTGTCGTGAAATTTCTCCATTCTCACGAAATTCTTTCAATGATTCAGTTTTTCGTAATAAATAAGATTTTTCTCTAAATAAGTCATTAATTTCTGAGTCCTTTTTAAAAATTTAATTTTTTTTAAAGTTAAAAATTTCGGAAAATAAAATTTTTTCAAAAAATAATAAAAAATACCAATTCTTCAATGCTAGCTTCAAAAAATTCAATTTTATACTTCAAGTTTTGAATCTTTTTGACATCATAAACGAATGAGGAACCCAATAGCACCTCAGATTTCAGTAGGATTGAACTATCAGTCGAGAGTTCAGTGTCAGTAAATGAATAATTACACACAATATGTTTGAAACTGCTTGTTGAACCCCCATATTGACTGGGTATCTGGTTCTCCTCAAGTAAATATTTCAAAAAATCATAAGGAAATGTTGTGGTAAATTTCTGGGCAAAAGAAATGTTCTCTTTATCTTTGGATGAAATAAGCACATGGATTCTCATAGGAGATTCTTTAGTAAGAAAGCAAGAGATTTTCCTCCATAGGAATTGAAAGAAACTTGAATGAGGCTCTATTATAACCATTTTTTCAAATAGAAACCTATCAGTTTGATTGAATTTATTAAGCGCAATTATCAAATCGGATAACTATAAAAGATTTTAAAGGTATTTTTTTACTTTTTATTATAATTATACTTCGAAATTCAAAGAGAAAAAGCTTACTCCTGATAAGTCTATTATAATAGAGACTATTTTAGATGGTGATCCGCTCAATAAAGTTTCAAAGATTTCATAAAAGTCTTTCAAATATTTCATCTTAGAAAAAGAAATTATTTAATAAAAAAAAAAAAATAATGAAGTTTACCATGTCTTTATCAATTCTATAAAAGTTGATAAAAACCAGTGTGTTTCCAAATTTATCTCTTCCCAAACTGCCCAAACTTCCACTTTTCTATTCAATAAAAAATTTCTTAAAGAAAAAATTTTAAAAAAATGACTGTCAAAGTATATAAAATCTCTGAATTAGTTAAATTTGATGTGTTCATTGAAGAAATATCTATTTCGATTTTTTTAAATTTTTTAGCTCAATAATAGCTAAAAAATAAAATAGAAAAGAAAATAAAAAACCTTTTGCGCTGATTCAAAATTTTATTTTTATTATATTATTATTTCAAGGTTTAGTTTTGCTTTTAAATTTTCTTTAATAAAAAATTAAATATTAAAATAACAAAAAATATTGGTTTGAAGGTATTTTCACCTTTTTTCTGTCATAAATTTGATTTGTCAAATGGTTTAAACTTTTTGGAGATTTATAAAATAAAATATTTTGTTTATATATTTAAGCTTGGATTTTAGTTTAGAAAAAGTCATTTATTTGAAACTAATGTAAATTCAATTTGTATTTTAAAGTTCAATTAATGTAAATGATATTTTAATATGGGATATTAATGAAAATTAGTTCCCATATCATTTATATTTAACGCTCTTTTTTCTATAATATTGTCCTTAAAAAACGTTTTAAACCTTTGTTTTCTTCGCAAAGTTTGTTTATCTTTTCGATATTGCTTAAACAGGGGATTGGGCGTGAAAAATCTCCCTTTTCACAAAATTCTTTCAAAAATTCAGTTTCGAGCATTAAAACTGATTTTTCTCTGAATAAGTCATTAATTTCTGCGTCCTTTTTAAAAAATTCAAATAATCTCATTTTTTTTCAAAAAATTACATTTTTTTTTCTAAAAATTCAAAATCTCATTTCTTTTTAAAAAAAATTCAAAAAAAATAATTTTTACAAAGCACAGTGAAATAATCAAATTAAAATCAAAATTTTAATAATAAAAAAAAATTAAATTTTCAACAAAAATAATAAAATTAAAATCAAAATTTTAATAAGAAAAAAAATTAAATTTTCAATATTTTTCTAAAAATTAAAAAAAGTTACCAAATCTTCAAGACTATCCTCAACAAAAGCAATTTTATTCTTTATGTTTTGAATCTTTTTGGCATCATAGACTAATGAGCAAGACGGTTTTTGTATGTTTGAGCTATTAGTCGAGAGATCAGCTTCATCAAAAGAATAGTTACATACAATATGCTTAAAACTGCTGGTTAAGCCTCCATATTTACTCGGTATTTGGCTTTCTTCAAATAAAGATTTCATATAATTATAAGGAGAAGTTTGAATAAAATTCTGAGTAAATGAAAAGCTTTCATTGTTTTTTGATGAAATAAGAGCACGGATTTTCGAAAGAGTTTCAATAGTGATAAAACAGGAGATTGTCTTCCAAATGAATTGAAAAAAACTTGAATGAGGGTCCAGTAAAATCAGTTTTTCTAAATGAAAAGAATCATTTTGATAAAATTTTTTGAGAATAGTTCTCAATTCCTTCAACTATATGTACGTTATTTTTAAGGGATATTTTTTATTCTATATACAATACTTCAAAATTCAAACATAAAAAGCTCACTTCTGATAAGTCAATTATGATAGAGACTAGTCGAGATGGTGATCCGTTCAATAAAGTTTCAAAGATTTCATAAAAGTCTTGCAAATAAGATCTCATCTAACCAATAAAAATTACTTCGAAACAAAAGATAAATGAATTTTTTTTTCTTTCACCATGAATTTATCAAGCTTGGAAATATTTATAAAAATAATTGTGTTTCCAAATTTATCTCTTCCCAAATTACCTAATATCCCTCTCTTCTATCCAATAATAAAAAATTAGAAAATAAAAAATTAGAAAATTATGTACTGTCAAAGTGTTTAAAAGGTCAGAAATCTTTAAATTTGAGGTATTCATAGAAGAAATTTTCTAAATTCCATTTTTTTGTTGAAAAATTTTTTAAAAATTAAGTCAAAACCTTTAGCGCTAATTCAAAATCATAATTATCGGTAATCAAAATTTCAAGTATTTCTTTTGTTGTTAAGCTTTATTTTCGAAGAAAATATATTAAAAATAAGAAATATTAAAACCTTTGAGGTATTTTGACATTGTTTTGTTTCATAAAATTGAGAAAACTTTTGCAAATGCCTTCACTTCTTTGAGCATTCAAACTCGATATCGATATCGATAATTTTTCTTTATAAATCATGAAAAAATTCAAATAATTAAAGAGTTCAACGTTCCATAATGACAGAAAATTCGGAAAAGGAAAAAAAATAGACAAGAGAAAATATTATTAAATTTTCAAAAAATTCAGCCAAATTTAAATGAAAATATTTTGAATAAGAGGAAAATTTAAAAAAATTGGTTTTTATAGAAAATTCACGTAGAAAATTCATTAATTTGAAAAAAAACATTGTAAATTAATTTGTTTAGTTATGTAAACTAATGAATAATTTTTTTTCTTTTCTAGTTTAAATAAAAAACTCTTTATCTCCTATATCTGTATTTCTTAAAATTGAAATACAAATGCAGGATTCCTCTTGAAAAAATAGATTTGAACCCTTTTTTGTCAGCAAAATCCCATTCCCTATTCACAATTTTGAATGCAATATCCTATTAAAAGTTATGCATACCCATTGATTTTTTAAAAAAATACTTCATATGGAGGTCCTGCTTTAAATTTTATTATGCAAAATTGTGGGTTCTCACTGGCTTCGAGAACATATTCAGGAGTTTTTTTCTTGTCAATGAGGTCTGGATAAAATATATTGAATTTATAGCCTTGAATGACACGTGGAGGGAGGTTGTCATAATCGTAATGGGTTTGATTATATTTGTTCCATTCGTAACCGGTTTTCACACGATTGTAAAAGATCGGTTTTCTAGGCTTGTATTTTTCAGTCCATTCGTAAATCTATTATTTTATTTTTTTTAATTGTATATAATTATTTTTTTTTGAAAATTAATTTTACCTTTTTGATTTCAACAAGATCATCAAATTTCTCCTCATTTGGTTTCAAAGGTTTTGACTTTTCAAAATTCATAATTTGTTCTGCAACAGCCCTATCATTGATCATTTCCTCATCAACACTCATTTTATTGATATTATCATTGTAATTTTTATTATCCTCAACCTCATTTTTATTTTTTCCTTTAACCCCTGATTTCTGCTGATGTTCTTGTTTTGATTTTTTGAGATTTTTTCTTAAAATTTCCAAAGCTTTGCTGATTTCATTTTCAAGCACTTCTTTCCTTTCTTCTTGGATATCATACATATTTTCGTCTTCTGTTTTTGCTAAACTTTCTAATTCTTTTTCACATTCCATCAAATAAGGACTATTGGTTCCAACCGCGATATTTTCTTCAATAACTTTAATATTAGCAGAATATTTATCGGGATTTATTTTGAATTTATCTTCATTTTTTGATATAAAACCATGATAAAATTCATTTAATTTCAATTTCGCTTTGAAATATTCAAGTTTTTTCAATATTAGGTCCCAATATTCTATATCCATTGTAAATTCCTTGTTTCTTAAGGATTCGTTTATTTCATCCTCTAATTTTTGTAATTCTTTGATATTCTTGTCTTTCAGCATTGCTTTTATTTCAACATCGTATTCCTCATTGATTATTTGCTTCTCTTTCAAATAAAAACCATCGTTTTTACCTTGACTAAACCCGCGGGTTTTCAGATTTTCTTTCTCTTTTAACGCAAGGACCTCTTCTGCGATTCTTATTAATGAATGCCAATACCCTTCAAATCCTTCCTCAATATTTTCAAAACTCTTTTGTGTTTGGAGATGCTAAAATAAAAAAAAAATGATTTTAAATTTAAATTAAGAATAAAAGAAAATAAACAATGAAATTAAAAAAAAGTAAAAAAAGGCTAAAAAGGACAAAATGTAATTTTTTTTAAAAAATAAAAATAAAATTAAAACTTCACAAATTTAAAAAATTGATGAAAAAAAAAATACATTGGCTTCTTCAACTAAATCACGCAAATCCTCCACATTGAGTTGTTTCAAATATTTAATCGGTCTCTTCATATAATTCTCAAAAGATTCAGTATAAGCGAGTTTATTCTGATAAAGCAAAAGCACCCTCACATAATTGTCAATGGGCTTCAATCTCCCCTGTTCAATTCTCAACAAAGGCCTTTTCATTAAAAAAATCAAATAAAATAACATTAAAATAAATTAAAAAAACCTAATTTTTGATTGTTCTTTGTGAAAATTTTCTTCTTTTTCAAGCCATTGTTCATAAATTTCTTCTTCTTTTTCTCTAGATAAGAGATTCTTTTGATCATCGAGCTTCAATTTCTCAATTTCTCTTTCAGCTCTTCTTTGTTTGACTTTTTCTATATCCTTAATGAATTCCTCTTGTTTCACTATTAAATCCCCATGTGATATATTGATTTCTTTGCCTAATTTTTCCATTTTATCCATTTTTTTCTTCCAAATGAATTGTTTTGAGAGATGGGTATCTCCAAAAGGATTATCATCATTTGTATACCCGAACGCTTCTTTAATACGTTCCGCCTTTATTTTGCCATGAGTGTGAAGTATATTGAAATCATCACGCTGTTTCTTCATTGATGCATCACCTTTGCTTTTGCTGCGGGAACGCGAAGAAGAATTGGAACTTGAACTGGAATCAGAGGAAGAACTGCTGGAAGAACTTGATTTTGGGGCTTTTTTCATTCAGGAGTTTTTGGATTTTGATAAATTTTTTTGAAAAAAAACTAATTTTCTTATATTAGATTTTTTTTTCAAAAAATTAAGCAATTTTTTGATTTTTTAGTTTTTCGTAAATTTATTTATTTTTTAAGTTTTTTTTAAGTTTTTTTAAAAAATTTAATGAATTTTTTTATTGTTTTCATTAAAAAAATTTGAGATTATTAGAGAATTATAAAGAATATATGCTAAATTATTACTTGCCTTCAAAGATGAAATCTGACTCATCTGACATCTTTCCTTCAGTGAGGCATCTGAAAATCCAGTCAGCTTTAACGATAAAGGGAGGGGCTTTTGAGTTTTCCACATTTCTCATCTGAATGATCTCTTGATATTTTTTATTCTTTTCAGTTTCACAAATCAAATGACTTATTTTTTCTCTTTTTTTGCAATGAAAATACAATAAATAAATCAAGGAATTTTTTTAAAAAATTTACTTATCAAAACTCAAAGTGATCCCCATAACTATCATCAAGCTTTTCAGAATGATCTTCTCCTGCGTGGCGAAGCCACACACATACATCACCTTCCCCTTAAAGCACCCCATTGGCATTTTGAACGTCAGCGGAGACAAATGAATCAATCGAAGTTCCATATGATTCTTCACGATTTGTTTCTTCTCTAAACAATAGTCAATCCATCGATATGACACATAATTCACATTTTCCAATTTTTCTCCTTTAATTATCAACGAAGATTTTCCATCCGAAAGCACATAAAAAATAGGTCTTTTATTGTTCTTTAAATTATCTATAATCTTTCCTGAATGCTCTAAGATCTTCAATCTATAAGACCTTAATTCCTTGAAGTCTGAGGTATTGATAAAAAAATGGAGGTTCATAAAAAGAAAGGATTTGACTTCGTATTGGTCTTTTTTAAAGGGAGTTAACAGCATGTTTTTATTGCTGTTTTTAGGCAGTTTATTCTCTTGTGCATCCTTTATTTCCTTCATTTGATTTTCTTTTATTTGATTTTCTTTCATTTGAGTTTTTCTCTCCATAAACGAGAAATTCTCTTCATAACTCTGTTGTTTTTTAAAAAAGTTTGTGATTCTAGTTGGATTATTGTTCATTTCTGTGTTTATATTGTGTAAATTAACTCCTGGCATCAAAAAATATTCGAATTCTGAGACTTTTTTCTTATATAAAAAACAGTCTTTGAGCCATAAAGGATGCAATACATAGAAATTCGAGCCAGTTTTTTTGAAATTATTCAGTTCTTCTTCTGAACAATTCTCTGCTATTAAATGGGTAATCGTTGTATTGAACTGATTCAAATAGAACCCCCCTGAGATATTCACAATATCTTTGAGCAATTTCTCATAATTTCGCTCGATATTTAAGAAATGAAACATGCAATCTGATAAAAACCAATAGGAACTATCACAAGAATCAATTTCTTTCAAGCATTTTCTTAGCTTATTATCTGATAAAATCTTCATTTCATTGTGAAAAATCTCTCTTTGAATAGCAATTTGATTAGAAATCGCTTTATGTCCCAAAGAAAAATACTCAGGTTTTATAAAAAAATTTCTTTGTGAACAAATTCCGAACCAATTTTCGTTTATAACTGGAATTTTCAAAGTATTCAAAAAACTTTCATAGGTTTTTGTCTCTGAATTCTTCAATAAAATTATGTTCAGGTCTTCACATGCAATGATTTCATTGATATTACTGATGATTTTGCCTTCTTTTTTCTCAATAGTGAGTTTGATTTGAACCATTTCTTCAGAAGTAAAACCCAAAACCCCGAATTTCAATTCGTTGAAAATCGGCAATAAATAGTTGTCTTTTGGCAAGAAACTGTCATTTTCTATTGATTTATAAAGCCATTTACTTGTAAGAATTGGTATATTTAATAAAGTGGCACTCTTTATTTATTAAAAAGAATGTTATTTATTATAAATTTAAAGAAAATACTTTGTATTTGTTGGAAAGAGCGTTGGCTGCGACTAATATATTGGTGCTATATTCCAAATTTTCATCATAAACGCCGCCAAGTTTTTTGATTAGAATTTGGAGATGGTCTTTTTTTTTACTGTCGAAGTTTGAAAGGGAGATACGAAGAGGCTTCTCTTCAGTGAGGTTTGATAAATTTGATTGGGGGTTGCTCATTTAGGAATGAAATTTTGGTATTATTTATATTTATTTGAAATGTAATAGTTTTTCCTCCAGATAAATTTTTCGAAAATTTAGAAAATTTTGGTGTTTTTATTTTTTTATTTGAGATTATTGCAAAAATCTAACAATTTTTTAAAATTGAGTTTTTTTAATTAATAAAAAAAAAATGCCAAAAATACAGATATTTATTTTTTTTAA
>JFJP01038795.1_pt1 | contig 15684 bp, 13 predicted proteins | sample 431651 | NCBI WGS metagenome assembly JFJP01 (sample SAMN02602958, study PRJNA72255) | Microbial mat metagenome, whole genome shotgun sequencing project. | biome: fresh water; feature: sink hole; material: water; isolation source: purple microbial (photo- and chemosynthetic) mats found in... | reverse complement strand
TTTTTCTCTTTCTTGTCCCAGCCGTTACGATGAGGATGATTGCCGAGGAGAAGCGTCTTGGCACTATTGAGCTTATATATTCCCGACCTATAACTGAGAGGGGTATCATTTATGGAAAATACCTCGCTTCAGTTACCCTGGTGCTTTTAGCCCTCTTACCTGCCCTCATCTATTATTTTTCAGTTTATATGTTGGGAGAGACACCCGGCAATCTGGACAAAGGTGGAACATGGGGTGCATTTATTGGCCTGTTTTTTTTGGCTTCAGTTTATACTGCAGCCGGAATATTTGCATCGTCAATTACCGATAACCAGGTTATTGCATTTATTTTTGCGGTGCTTATCTGCTTCGTTTTGTACATTGGGTTTGATTCATTTTCTTATCTGCCGGGATTGAAAGGTATTGACGAATTCGTTATACGATTGGGAATCAATGAGCATTATAAGTCGATAAGCCGTGGGGTGCTCGATATTAGGGATATTGTCTATTTCATTGCTGTAGTTGCCATTTTTAATGAAGCTACCAGGCTGGTTTTATTATCGCGTAAATGGAAGAAAAATAGTTAGGTAATGGTGGATACGGCAAAACTGGTAAATACAAAATTAAAGAGCTGGTTTCAGTTCCTGAGGGCAATCGCATTGATCGTGCTTATTAGTTCGTTATGCTCATCTTTGAGATTTAGAATTGATCTTACTGAAGATAACCGGTATACTCTTTCTGATCCAACCCGGCAGATTCTCTCAAATTTAAAAAATGAGATTTATATACAGGTATATCTCGATGGTGAAATTCCCATCCCTTTGAAAAGACTTAAAAGATCTGTCATGGAGATGCTTGATGAGTTCAGAATAGCCTCCGGCAGGAAAATTTACTATGAATTCATTAATCCATCAGAAGATGCTAATGCAAAACAGAGAGAGACTCATTACCAGTCTCTTATAAATAAAGGTCTGAATCCTGTTGATATCAGATCAGGAGATAAAGAGGGTGGATCCACTGTGAAAAGAATATTTCCGGGAATGATAGTTAACTACAATGGAATTGAAGTGCCTGTTAACTTTTTAAAGAATAACCCAAAAATACCTTACGAACAGAATATCCTGCATTCAGTTGAAGGTCTTGAATACGAAATGATACAGACAATTTCTACTCTCAGTTCAGATACCATCTACAAGATAGCCTTTATTGAAGGTCATGGTGAAATATCTGAGATTGAAACTGCTGATATTACAATGAACATGGCGAAATATTTTACTGTTGACAGGGGAACAATTAATGGTAAACCAGGTATACTCGATAATTATGCAGCTGTTATAATAGCCGGTCCTGAAGATGAGTTCAATGAGCCTGATAAGTTTATCCTTGATCAGTATATTATGAAAGGAGGTAAGGTTTTATGGCTGTTTGACGAGGTTGCAGTTAATTCTGACAGCCTTGTTTATGGACAGACAGTGGGACTCTATCGTCCGTTAAATATTGAGGATCAGTTGTTCAGATATGGAGCCAGAGTGAATCCTGCTATAGTGCAGGATCTGGAATGCATGGAGATTCGATTGAAGGTTATGAGCGGAGGCGTTCGCCAGCAGATTGTTCCTGCACCATGGTTATATTTCCCCCTTCTTCGGCCTTCTGTCAGTCACCCTGTAACACGTAACCTGAACAGGGTAAAAGGGGAGTTTACAAATTTCATAGATACAGTTGGACTTGATGGCGCAATCAGAAAAACAATATTACTCTCAACGTCACCATATAGCCGTACCCTTTCACCACCAATCTTAATCAGCCTGAAGGAGGCTGAATTAATTCCTGATGATAAGGATTTTAACAAACCTCATCTCCCTGTAGCTGTTCTTCTGGAGGGCGTTTTTCAATCTGCTTTCCGTAACAGGATAACCTCAAGCCTGACTGATCAGACAGATCTGGTTGCAAGAGATGAAAGCATTGAAACAAAGATGATTGTAGTTGCCGATGCTGATATAATCAGAAACGAAGTCAGCAGGTCTGGATTAGAAGAAACTCCATATCCACTCGGTCTCGATAAGTATACAGGCGAGGTCTTTGGGAACAGGGATTTTCTTATAAATTGCCTGAACTACCTTGTCGATGATAAAGGAATAATGGAGCTTAGATCAAGAGAGCTGAAATTAAGGCTCCTAAATGCCACAATGATTAAAGACGAGAGATTGAAATGGCAATTGATAAATACAATAGGTCCGGTTTTTATTGTTCTGCTGGCAGGTTTGATTTATAGCTATTTCAGAAGAAGGCTTTACACAAGATACTGATCAGTAATAAAGTACTTAGTTTACAAATTTCTTTGTGGTTCAGAGTTAATAGGATGTTGAATGAAAAAAGATAAGAAAACAGGAGTGTTCGCAACTGGTATTACTTTAATTCTTCTGACAACCATATTTATTATTTACAGGTCCTCATCAAAGGAAGAAAGCAGCTTATTCGCCATTGATGATGGTAAAGAGGTTACAAGGATTGAGTTGTTTGAGAATGGCAAAAGATTAATACTTGAAAAAAAGGGCAGGGAATGGAATGTGAACGGAACCGGGGAAGCAAGGAAAAGCGGAATACAGTTCATTATGAGAGTGTTGCATGAGCTGAAGATAAAATCACCTGTATCACCGGAATTGTTTGAATCAGAGATAAGCGGGAAGGGGTTAGTAGCTGTGAAAGTAAAAGTATTTGAAAAGCGAAAACTGATAAAAACTTTTCTGGTCTATAAAACCCATTCCAATCTTTATGGGAATGTCATGAAGTTAAAGGAAAGTTCAAAACCCTTTATTGTACATGTTCCTGGTTATGATGGTGATATTGGTTCAGGATTTACACTTAACGAGTTGTTCTGGCAGCCATATACAGTATTTAACCTCATGCCTTCAGAAATATCATCAGTAGATTTTGAAAATATGTCTGACACAGCATCTTCATTTAATATTGAGGTTACAGGTGCAGGCTATATTTTGTCAGACAAAACAGGAGTACTTGAAGGTTGGGATCAGGCGCTTGTCAGCAGGTATCTCTCATATTTTACATGGATCCCACTTGAATCGTGGGTTTTGGATATTAAAGATCAGGAGAAACTAAAAATTGAATCTCAGCAACCTTTATACAGGATATCTGTGAAAACAAAGATGGACACGACACTCACTCTTATGCTGCTTGAAAAAAATATCGATAGAGATTCTTTATTGATAAGGGACAGTGACAGATTATATGGTAAGAAAAAAAACCAGGATGAACTTTTTGTTATGCGCTATTATGATATAGACCCGATACTCAAGAAGAAGTCATATTTTTTTCATGAATATTAATTAGTTTGAAGGAATAGTTTTTTTTTGTAATATTGATAATTGAGAATTGAATTATAAATATGGTTCAATTTGTTCATTTTGAATAGAATAATGAAACTTAGCTGTTAAAAAATCAACTTAAACCGATACCAATATGAAATTTGTAGTATCCAGTTCGGAACTTCTTGGTCATCTTCAGGCAATAAGCAGAGTAATCAGCTCGAAGAATACTCTTCCAATACTTGATAATTTTCTTTTTAACCTTTCCGGAAATGATCTTGAGATTACCGCATCCGACCTTGAATCGACGCTTATAACAAGGATGAAACTTGAGAATACTGATGGAGATGGAACCATTGCCCTTCCTGCCCGGATACTTCTCGATACCTTAAAGGAGTTTTCTGTTCAGCCACTAACATTTGATATCAATATGGATACTATGGCTGTGGTAATAAGCTCAGAGAATGGTAAATTTAATGTGGTTGGACAGAATGGTATTGATTTTCCGGCTTTACCTTCCATAAAAAAGGATAAAAAGTTTTCTTTTCTGATTAATGCAGATGTATTGCTTGCCGGCATTAGCAAAACACTTTTCGCTACCGCCGATGACGAGCTTCGCCCGGTTATGGGGGGAGTATTTGTTGAGGCTTCCACCGACAAAATTACATTCGTTGCATCTGATGCTCATAAACTTGTAAGATATCAGAGAAGCGATGCCAGTGCTGATGATAATGCATCCTTTATTCTTCCAAAAAAACCGGCTTCATTGCTAAAGAATATCTTACCACGTGAGGTTGGTTCAGTTACTGTTGAGTTTGATGACAAGAATGCTTTCTTTATTTTGAGTGACTATAAAGTTGTCTGCAGGCTGGTTGAAGGAAATTACCCGAATTATAATTCGGTTATACCAAAAAATAATCCTCGCAAAATAACTATTGACAGGGTGGAATTTTATAATACTCTTAAGAGGGTATCAGTTTTTTCCAACCAGGCCAGCAATCTTGTTAAGCTGCAACTTAAGGGCAACCAGATAATGGTTTCAGCCCAGGATATTGACTTTTCAATATCAGCTTATGAGAGAATTAAATGTCAGTATGAGGGTGAGGAGATAGAGATCGGTTTTAAATCGGTCTTCCTGCTCGAGATACTGGCCAACATAGCTTCGCAGGATGTTATGATTGAGCTTGCTGACCCAACACGTGCAGGACTCTTCCTTCCTGTTATCTCTGATAATGAATCAGAAGACCTGCTGATGCTTCTTATGCCAATGATGATAAATGCCTGACAATTGAATCTAAATCTCAAAAAATCTATCGCTTTTATTGATCTTGAGACCACAGGAATTAATGTTACAACTGACCGTATTGTAGAACTTTCTGTATTGAAGATCAGTCCAAATGGCAAAGAGGAGTGGATGTCAACACGGGTCAATCCGGAAATCCCTATTCCTCCCAAGACAACTGCCATACATGGTATTTCTGATGCTGATATAGCAAAATCGCCAACCTTTAAAGAAATAGGTAAAAATCTTGCTGCTTTTCTCGAGGGCTGTGATCTTGCCGGGTATAATGCAATTAAGTTTGATATCCCTGTTTTAGCAGAAGAGTTTCTGAGGGTAAATATTGATTTTAATTTTCGAAAGAGGAGATATGTCGATGTTCAGGTCATCTTTCATAAAAAAGAACAGCGCACACTTTCAGCTGCCTACCAGTTTTATTGTAAAAAAGCACTGGAGGGAGCTCATGGGTCAAAAGCAGACACTGCAGCAACCTATGAAGTACTTAAATCGCAGCTCGACCGGTATAGTGATCTGGAGAACGATGTTGACAAGCTGGCCGACTTCAGCTCCTTTAACACTAATGTCGATTTCGCCGGCCGTATAATTCTTGACGAAAACGGAATTGAGGTTTTTAATTTTGGCAAACACAAAGGAAAATCGGTTGAAGCTGTCTTTGCTGCAGAACCGGCATACTATTCATGGATGATGAATGGAGAATTCCCTCTTTATACAAAGAAAGTTCTCACCGAAATTAAGTTAAGATCGTTCGGAAAATCACAGGTTTAGCATGAAGATCATTTGTATCGGACTTAATTATCGCAAACATGCTATTGAGATGGGCTGGCCAATTCCGAATGAGCCTGTTGTGTTTCTTAAACCTGACTCTTCCATTCTTAAGAACAACAAACCGTTCTTCCTTCCGGACTTCTCTTCAGATATCCATTATGAGGTTGAAGCAGTGATTAAGATCAGCAAATTAGGGAAGGGTATATCTGCAAAATTTGCTCCACGCTATTATGATGAGGTCACGTTAGGGATCGATATAACTGCCAGGGATCTCCAAAGCCGTCAGGCTGCAGCAGGAATGCCATGGGAAATTTCAAAATGCTTCGATGGCGCCGCACCACTCGGAACCTTCGTCCCTGTGAATAGTATTAATGATATGGGTAATATTGATTTCAGACTCGAAATCAATGATACAATTGTTCAGAAGAGCAATACCTCAGATATGATATTCGGATTCAATGACATAATAGAGTATGTCTCCCGGTTCTTTACCTTAAAGACGGGCGATCTGATATTCACCGGCACTCCATCGGGAGTGGGCAGACTAAATAAAAATGATAACCTTGTAGCTTTTATGGGTGATAAACCTGTCCTTGATTTCCAGATCAAATAGTAATGTGCCCGTTTTCACCTTCAATTACAACAGCAGCTTTTTCCATATAATGCTTTCCTGCAAGGTTGTGTTTAATAAGTATTATTTCTATATAATCAAGTGCTTTCTTAACCGTCTTTGATCTTCTCCTGTGAATATGTCCTTTCTCAGGATGAGTATTCAGGAATGAGGGTCTACTATACTTTCTTGAAAACCAGGGGAACATCAGGCCAAATGCATTTGCATAAGCTTCAAATCTCGATGATCCTCCAACGCCGGCGGCAGTGTCTCCTTCATCCTGTACTTCATCGTGAATGATAGTTCCGATTGTTCCTTCGTTTTGATAGTGAAGCAGCTGTTTGTACAGATCTGATTTGGCGTCAAGCATGCTTGCGCCCAGAACCAGGTGAAAAGGTTTTTGAAAATAGATATTATTTCTGTTCTTTTCTGCCAGGTAACAGGCAGTCTGTGCAGCTACAATGCTTCCTGAACTTGATGAAGTTATGATGAGTTGAGTGTCGGGCGCCAGATCGGCAGCTACAATCTGGTCAAAAGCTGCTGAAGTAATTCTGTGATTTTCAGGATTATGTAAAGGCCTCTGCGCATTATTCAATGCCCAAATAACATTCCTGATTGTTGATTTGTAATATATTCCCTTTATGAACTCAAAATCATCTTCGAGTATTATTTTCATTAATCTTATGAAAGCTCCGGTAAATATATTAAACCGGTCATCCCTGGTCTCTCCGCCAGCGAAGAACCATATCTTGTAACCATCTCTGAGATTGACTGATATATGCATGTCTTTTTTGTGCATGTCCTTGGTGTTTTATCAATTGAACCAGTAAGATAATTTGAATACGAGACCCCTGTTCTTAACTCTGTAATCGGTTGGGAATGAATTTTCTGTGTAGACAATATATAAATCAGATACTGGAGCAAAACGCCACTGAAAGCGCAGGTTCAAATTTACATTATCTATCTGGTTATTATACTGTACAAAGCTTGTAAAGAATAGCTTATCAGTAAAGGTCAGGTCGAGCCTTGGTCCAAAAAGAATAAATTCGGCGCTACTGTAAGGTGAAGGCATGGAAATTTTATTGTATGAAGTGACGATTGCAAGGCTGCTATAAGGTTGAATCCTGTAGTATAATTCACCATTTACAGAGAGTCTTGTCCCATTATAGTATCCTCCATATATACTACTGACCATAAAGTTGAAGGGTTTTCGTATATCAGATGTGAATGATCCGCTTATTTCATTCCATTTATATGAAGTGTTGGCTGCCAGGGAATCTCCTCCATTGTTGGTTGGATCGAAAGGATCCTGAAGTAAGATGTAGGAATCTTCAATATCAACTTTAATAATGCTTTTATTCATCCATTCAACCTGGTATGAGATCTGGGCTTCTCTGTCAGTTTGTTCGAAAGATGGATCAAATAATACATCAAGTTCAAAGATTGGTCCATGGTTAGCAACTCTGCTGGAGGCCGGGAAGAACTTATATTGCACCGAAGGTTTGATCTCATAATACCCTTTCCTTCTTATGTATCCGACCTCTGCAATATAGTCAGCACCCACCCACGACTGATTCAGGGTAGCTGTCAGGTATTGCGTTGAGAACATTATGTTTGCAGCCATGGCAGCCGCGTCGCGTGATGCTCCCGGATAGAAAGACTGATGATAAAAACTCTTTCCGGTCCACCTGTTATCAGCACTTGCCAGATTGTATTCCAGTCCGGCCACCCGGTTAAACCTGTAACCGTTGAATGATGTATCGCTCTGTGTGTTCAGTAATTGCTTATTGACAAGAAATGCTGACACATTTGATCTGCTGAATACTTTGCGCTGGAGAGCAGCCACAGTGAAGTTCCCGGCCATAATATCATTCTTCTGTCCGGTCTGCAGATCCATTACTCCTATCCTCCAATCATTTCCGATCTTTCCGCTTAGCCTGGCACCTGCCTGAACAGGACTGTTTAGTCCAACCCGTCTGGAGAAAAAGGGTCGCAGGTTATCAGTTCCTAAATTTGCAAACAGGTCGCTGTTTTCGAGATAAAACTGTCGCTTTTCAGGAAAGAACAGTTCAAATCTGTCGAGATTGGTTCTCTGCCTGTCTACTTCAACCTGTGAATAATCAGGATTAACTGTTAGGTCAAGATTCATAGATGTTGTTAGTATTATCTTTGCATCAATTCCGGCGTTGGCATCAGGTTTGAATCCTTCTTCTGTCTCCTTATTCTGAGTTGTTTTTGCTGATATGTATGGTATGAGGGAGAATCTGGGCCCTGATGCAGGCAGGGGTTTGTCCCAAACAAGTGATCCGGTAAATGCAAGGGAAGCAGTTGCAAACTGTCTGGGCATTGGAGCCCAGCTCGATTTTTCGCTTGTCTTCAGATCCTGTCTGCTGAAATTGATACCCCACTCCCGCGTTCCTTCCTGGTAACGTATACTACGAAAAGGAATAGCATACTCTGCAACCCACTTATCATTATAACTTTTAACTGCGGACCGCCATTTAATATCCCAGTCGAGATTCACTGTTCCTCCATTGGCCTGCAGTCCATCCCATTGAGCTCCTGCTGGTGATATCCCGAACGCAAATCCATTCGTATGATCATTATAAGTATCAATAAAAACGATGAAATTATCATTTTTTCCGAAAGCAAAATCACGACGCAGCGATTCAACCGGCCTCTTACCAGGAGTAGGATCGTAACATATAATTCCTATGTATAATGTTGATTCTGTATAGGTTAGCCTGACTTCAGTCTGTGCTATTGCAAAACCTGTATCTGTTGGTAATACCCGCTGGAAATGGTCCGCTTTTTCAGCAGAGAGCCAGGCCTCCTCATCAAGGATCCCGTCTATATTTATTGCATTGTCTGTCTCAGATATAGCTATGCGGTATTTTTCTCTGTTTATTCCTGCTGACTGAGAAAAAAGCGTTGAACTAATGAGAAGGAAGATTGCTGAAAAGAATAGGAGACAGGTTCTGAACATCACGGTTTTAAAAATTTTGCGCAATATATGAAAATCCATTTGAGCTGCAGTCATCAGTATTCTTAAAGAAACTTAAAAAGTATCCGTTTTTTATATTAATAGTATACATTTGGTATTGAATATTACTATAATTAACTTTAGCCAATAATTAAAATTAAAGAAGATGGGAAATTTTGGTATTACAGAGATTATACTTATTCTGTTGGTTGTGGTACTTCTTTTTGGTGGGAGAAAGATTCCTGAACTCATGAAAGGGATAGGACAGGGGATGAAAGAATTTAAGAAAGCATCTCGTGCTGAAGATGAACCGGCGAAGACAACTTCAGATACAAAAGAAGAGAAGGAAGAGGGAAAGAAATAATAATAGTACAAGACTTTTCTGTAAGCGGAACAATAAGGTTTCTCAGATTCTTACTTATCAGTCTGTTGTGAAATATTCAGGTCCCTTTCTGTACTTGGTATGCTGTTCATAACTATAAGCTATTTCTATAAGCAGAGGTTCACTCCATGCTCTGCCAAAAAAGGTTACACCAACTGGTAAATTGTGAATAAATCCCATAGGTACAGTTATTGCTGGATATCCCGAGATAGCAGCAAGCGATGAGCTGCCTCCGGTGAAATGATCCCCCAGGATAAGATCTGTCTTCCAAGCAGGAGATCCTGTTGGTGCAATAATGGCGTCTAATCTATTTTCTGTCATTACTTTATCAATACCATTCTCCCTGGTAGCCTTTTGCATCAGGGACAGAGCTTTAATATACTCCTGCGAATTGAGATCTCCTTGTTTGTCGGCCAGGATAAGCAGTTTCTGATCAAAATATTTAAGTTCCACAGAATCAGATTTATTGAATTCAATTAACTCACTGAGCGATTTTATGGGAGAATCCTCTCCGAGGTTAGCAAAATATCTGTTCAGCCCATCCTTAAATTCATATAACATAACTTCGAAGGATGCTCCTCCATAATCCTCGCTTTTAGAAAATTCAATATCAAGCACCTCTGCTCCATTTAATTTTAGCAGTTCGATAGTTTTTAATAATAGTGTATCTACTTTGTCTGAAAAACCCATTGTTTCTCTAAGGAGCCCAATACGTTTTCCATATAAACCATTTTTTTTCAGATATACAGTATAGTCTTTTTCAGCTTTTCCTTCAGAAGTAAGAGTTTTTGAATCAGCTGTGTCAATTCCTGTTAAGGCCCCAAGCATTATTGCAACATCTTCCACGGTCCTTCCCATTGGTCCCGGAGTATCCTGACTGAATGAAATTGGAATAATACCTGAACGGCTTATAAGGCCAACAGTTGGTTTCATTCCAACAATTCCATTATTATTCGCAGGGCAAACAATAGAACCATTTGTTTCAGTGCCTATTGCCAGCATACATAAATTTGCTGACACTGCTACTCCCGATCCGGAGCTTGACCCGCAGGGATTGCGATCGAGCACATAAGGATTCTTTGTTTGTCCCCCAATGCCACTCCATCCGCTGGAAGACATCTCAGCACGAAAGTTGGCCCACTCACTAAGATTTGATTTTGCAATAATCACCGCACCTGCTTCCCGTAACTTTTTTGCCACAAAACTGTCGCTTTTTGCATATGAGGTTCTGAGAGCCACAGCTCCTGCAGTAGTGGCCATTCTGTCGTGTGTGTCAATGTTATCTTTAAGAATAACAGGAACTCCGTGAAGAGGGCCTCTGAATTTTCCTGACAAATATTCTTTGTCCAGTTCCACCGCTATCTGCATTGCATCAGGATTTATTACAATCACTGAATTCAGTTCAGGACCATTCCTGTCAATCATTTCTATCCTGTCAATATATGTTTTAACTACTTCAGCAATAGTATATTTACCCTCTTTGTATCCTTGCTGTAGCTCAGATATGGTCATCTCCTCTATCCAGCTTGCATAAGTATTTTGTGGTGCCTGTTTGTTAACAGGGGTTTTGCATGTAATTGTAAGCAACAGTATGCTTGTTGAAAAAATAATAATCCGGGTCAGATTGCTTTTCATTTAAGAGTTGTTTTATCGAAATAAGTAACACTATTTCTCACTGAGAATGCTTTAGGCTCAATGGACAAACCTTAATTCCTCATATAAATCATAAAAATATGAATAATTAATCAATTTGAATATATTTGTTAGTGATGCAGACTGACCCAATCGGAGTCTGTGTTATACATATACAAGGGGTATTATGAAAAATATTTATCTGAATATTAGTGAACAGGACCTGGTTCATTCCCCACTTGTTCTGGCTACGGTTACAAGGTCAAAAGGGTCTACTCCCCAAAAGCCTGGAAGTTCAGCCTTAATTGGAAAGGATGGGCTTATAGTCGGGACCGTAGGCGGAGGAATAGTTGAGGGTGAGGTTCTTAAGATTGCTGCGGAAGCCATTGTCACCGGGAAGTCAGGGCACTTTCATTTTAACCTTGCAAATGATATCTTGAAATCCAATGAGGCTATCTGTGGTGGTGAAATTTCAGTTCTCATTGATGCCGGGATTCAGAACAGTATTAGTGTTTTTCAACAGATTAAAGAATCTATTGATAACCATATTCGGGGAGTCCTTATTACAATGGTAACAGCTTACTCTGAAGACAGGGTTCTTATTAACCGCTACTGGATGAGTGAATTGGTAAAACCTGAAATTCCTTTTTTGTTCAATGAAATAATTGACCCGGTTGTAAGTGGATTATTAAACGGAACAGATAAATCGGCTTACAGAGAACTTGAACTATCACTTCCTGATGAAGAACCATCATCTCTGTTTTTCCTCGAACCTGTTTTCCCCCCTCCCCAGCTTATTATAGCTGGCGCGGGTCATATAGGCAGGGCTCTCTCTGATCTTGGGAGGATGGTAGGTTTTGAAGTTACTGTTATCGATGATCGTCCTGAATATGCAAATGCTCTTAATCTTCCTGCTGCAAGTAATATTATTGTAAAGGATATTGGGGAAGCAATGCAGGGTATTAAAAAGAACCAGGATACATATGTGGTAATAGTAACCAGATGTCATAAAGATGATGCTGCAGCACTGAAACCATGTATAGGTACTGATCTGGCTTATACTGGTATGATAGGAAGTAAACAGAAGATTGCCGCTATAAAAGCTGATTCAATAACTAAGGGCTGGGCAAGTCAGGGTCAGTGGAGAAAGATATATGCACCTATAGGTCTGGATATCAGATCACAGACTGTTGAGGAGATTGCAATAAGTATTACCGCCCAGCTTGTCCTGGTAAGGAATACACATTTTGCTGAGAGGAACATCTTGCTTAAGAAAGAATAGGATGGGAGTGATCTGGAGCATAATAGTTGCAGCAGGAGAATCCAGAAGAATGGGCTCTCCTAAAATGCTTCTTCCATTTAACGGAACTACAATGATAGAAAGTGTTGTAAAGAATGTAACAGGTTCAGATACAGATCATACCATTGTGGTGCTCGGAGCTTACAGTGATTCTATAATAGGATTGATCAGTAATATGGATGTAACAATTTGTTATAATGATCATTATAAAGATGGAATGCTCTCTTCAGTGCAGTGCGGTTTTAGAAATCTGCCACAGGAGATTGATGCTGTACTTGTGTTTCAGGGAGATCAGCCTCTTATAACGCCTGAAGTTATTAACAGCCTGATAAGAGTTTACAGACAATCAGTCAAGGGACTAGTTATTCCTGTTTGCAATAATATGCGAGGGCACCCGCTTCTGGTGGACAAAAAATACATTGGTGTGATAGAACAATTGGATCGGAATGATGGATTGCGTTCACTCTCAGTACTTTATTCTGACGATGTTCTGGAAGTTGAGACTGATGATCCGGGAATATTGAGGGATTTTAATACGTATGAAGAATATACCAGGGAAATAAACTTAATAAAATAGATATGGAAGAGACACTGAGATTTGAGTTAAACGGAAAAAAGTCTGAAGTTCTGATTGATCCAAGTCAGACTCTGCTATCGGTGCTTAGAAACCATTTCGGACTAACAGGCACTAAATATGGCTGTGGAATGGGGTTTTGCGGATCGTGCACTGTCCTTATCGATAATGAGGCAGTAAGATCATGCACCATTTCTGCAGGAGAGGTTGCCGGCAAGAATGTTGTAACTATTGAAGGGCTTGCAAAAGACGGCATGCTCCATCCTGTCCAGAAAGCGTTTGTGGAACACGATGCATTACAGTGTGGCTACTGCACTCCTGGTATGATTATGAATGCAACAGGCCTCTTAATGAAGAATCCATCTCCATCAATAAATGAGATCAGGGAGGGTATGGAAGATAACCTTTGCCGTTGTGGGGCACACGTGCGAATTATTGAGGCTGTACATACTGCTGCAAAAGAAATGAATGGAGAAAAGTAGTTATGAAACCCACGATTGACTTCAATCTCAACCGGGCGAAGCGAGCTCGACGAAGTCAAGCATGTGCGGTTCCCCCGATTGATCGGGGCAGGCTATCACACAAATAAAATCAAAATTATATTATGATGAAAAAGACAGTGGCTGACAATCGGGTTTCAATTGAAACAAATATAAGTTCCGGACTACCCCGCAGAAATTTTCTTAAACTTATTGGTAGCGGGATTATCGTCTTTTTTCTTCCCCGTTGCTCTTCTTCAGAAAGCATTCAGCCTCTAGAAACAGAGAGAGGACTGCCGGAAGATTATAACGCTTTTCTTCATATTGCTGAAGATGGAACAGTGAGTTGTTACACAGGCAAGATAGAGATGGGACAGGGAATAATCACATCTCTTGTACAGATGATGGCTGATGAACTGAATGTTCCAATGGAGAGGGTAAAGATGGTAATGGGAGATACTGATCTTTGTCCGTGGGACGGGGGTACCTGGGGATCATTGACAACACGCGCTTTTGGTCCAAAAATGAGAGCCGCCGCCGCAGAAGCCAGAGGGGTCCTGTTAGAACTTGCGTCCTCAAGACTTGATGTTCCTGTTATTCAGCTCGAGGTCAGAGATGGTGTAGTTGTTGATACAGTTAATCCAGATAATTCAGTGACCTATGCTCAATTGACAAAAGGTAAGAAGATCAAGAAATTCCTCAACGAAAAGCCTTCTGTTGAGGATTATACAAAATTTACTTATGTTGGAAAATCATTCAATCACTCAGATGCTGTTGAAAAAGTAACGGGAGCAGCAAAGTATACCGGAGACCTACGACTTCCTGGGATGGTTTTTGCAAGAATTTTAAGACCTCCTTCACATGGTGCAAGGTTAGTTGCTGTTGACACATCGGAAGCTGAACAAATTAAGGGTATACAAGTGGTACATGATGAAGACTTTGTGGCTGTTCTTCATGAAAGTCAGGCAGTAGCTGACGACGCTATCCTGAAGGTTAAGGCTGATTATTCATTTGATGAGATTGATGTTGATCATATAACAATCTTTGAATCGATGCTTAAAGCCGATACCGAAGCTTCTGCGCGGATCTCTGAAGGGGACCTGAAGGAAGGAGAGTCTCTTTCTGACAAAGTATTTGAATCGGAAATACACGACCCATTTCTTGCTCATGCACCTATTGAGCCACATACGGCGTTAGCTTATCTTGATGGCGATAAGATGACAGTCTGGGCCTCCTCTCAGACTCCATTTCCACTTCAGGATGATTTAGTTCGCTTGCTTGGTCTTCCTCTCGACAAAGTCAGAGTTATTGTGCCCTTTGTCGGAGGCGGATTCGGAGGTAAGAGTGTCAATATTCAGGCTGTTGAGGCTGCCCGGCTGGCGAAAATATCTGGCAAGCCGGTGATGGTTGCCTGGACCCGTGATGAAGAGTTCTTCTACGATCATATGCATACAGCCGGTGTTATCAAGATAAGATCGGGGATCGACAGATCAGGCATGATAAAGTTTTGGGATTACCATGTTTATTTTGCCGGAACACGTGGATCTGAGGTACTTTATGATGTTCCAAATAAGAAAGTGACATCATATAGTCTTAAGAAAGATGCTTCTCCCGTTCATCCTTTTAATACAGGTCCGTGGAGGGCGCCTAATGCCAATACAAATACCTTCGCCAGGGAAACTCAGATTGATATTATGGCATCCGCGGCAGGTATCGATCCTTTTGAGTTCCGTCTTAAAAACCTGAAAGACGAGAAGATGATAGCGTGTCTGAGAGCTGTTGCCGATAAGTTCGGATATGTTAAGGGCAAAACTCCCTCAGGAAGGGGTATAGGTATTGCAGTAGGAACTGATGCCGGTACCTGGGTTGCCCAAATGGCTGAAGTAAAAGTAGATAAGAAAACAGGGGAAGTACAGGTTATACGTATTGCTTGTGCCCAGGATATGGGATTGTGCGTTAATCCACAAGGTGCAACAATTCAGATGGAGGGTTGCATAACAATGGGATTGGGTTACACATTCTCTGAAGAGGTGCTTTTTAAGGGCGGAGATATTCAAACACGGGGTTTTGATACATACGACATTCCTCGCTTCTCGAGGCTTCCGAAGATTGAAACCGTTATTCTCGACAGACAAGATAAAGCTCCTCAGGGTGGTGGTGAGCCAGCTATTGTTGCAGTTGGGGCTGTTATTGCAAATGCTGTTTTTGATGCTACAGGGGCAAGATTGTTCAGGATGCCAATGACACCGGAAAGAGTACTTGAGGCAATAGGCAATAGAGGAACGACCGTTAAGAAATTGCCCGGTGGGCAATTTTAGGGAGAGCCTGCCCCGCAATAGCGGGGAGCCAGACTGCAG
>JFJP01036249.1_pt1 | contig 15684 bp, 33 predicted proteins | sample 431651 | NCBI WGS metagenome assembly JFJP01 (sample SAMN02602958, study PRJNA72255) | Microbial mat metagenome, whole genome shotgun sequencing project. | biome: fresh water; feature: sink hole; material: water; isolation source: purple microbial (photo- and chemosynthetic) mats found in... | reverse complement strand
GTGGCATTTCCCTCCGCGACATCCTCGAGGACATCCCGCTGGAAGACCCGAGGTGGAAACCGTTGCCGGAGAAATACCGGGAGCAGGCGGAAAAATCCATGAGCAAGTTCCAAATCGCGCAATTCCGCAGGAGCAATCTCCGAATCCATGCCGACCAAGACAAGGCCTGCACGCTCACGGCGAACATGGGAACCTGATGAAACAACGTGCCAATCGTAATCGTCCCCGAAAAAGCTTACTGCATCACGGCTCGGTACGGAAACGCCTGACCTGCCGACATAGAGAAATGCCGTAAGACGCTCGTGTACGCCCCGGAAGAAACGAAGACGCTCTGGCGCAAGCTCACCGTCCGAGAATGCGCCCGGGCGCAGAACATCCCGGAGTGGTTCTCGTTCTCCGCCGTATCGGACTCGCAGGCGTACAAGGCAATAGGGAACGGGTGGGACATAGAGCCGGTGAAGAAAATACTGAAACCATTGCTTTCTTTGGAATAAAGAGTTGACGACTCGCCAGAAAAGAATATACTCGTCACAATATCAAACTAACCACAGGCATATGCCCACATACGAAACCACAGTCACCGGAACAGACGTCGCGAATGCGACGGGAATACACGCAAACGACACTCGCGTATGAGTGAGCGAAAGATACCCTTCCGAAGAAGCCTCACGCATCGCCGTACGCCTCGAGGCCGACGTCGACGAAGCCTTCAAAGCGTCCGTGAAGGAGAACCACCGGAGCCAATCCGCTGAAATCAACTACATCCTGAAGAAACACTACGGATTGTAAACTCTCCCCGGGAGAGCGATGCCGCCGACCGATTGGCCAAAGTACACGGCACGAAGCTGTAAGTGACGGCATCGCTCTCCCAAGGAGACTGAGACAACAGTAAACGCGCTGCTCCCCGGAGTTCACCGGGAGAGCGGTAGTAACCGATAAATGGTTCGATTCCTGTCTGGTTACTATCGTTACTACCGCTCTCCTTGAAGGAGACTCCCTGCACGAGCATAACTGACAGCCCAGAAGGTTTCGGAAGAAGGGAAACCTGAAAATGGCTAACCAATCTGGGAACTCCGTTAGCGATCGGAGAAAAAAAATAAATCGCAACGATGGGATGTCTGTACAGGCTGCCCCAGAGGAACTCTCCGTAGGGAGAGCGGAATCGCGAAATTAAAAATCGCTTAAATTTGAGAGATGCCGACTTAGGTGATTGCATTCATGCTAATTCGGAAATGCAATGTGAAAACTCAAAGATTCCGCCCTCCTTATGAGGATGAGTAAACATCAAATCGCGCTGCTCTTCTCTCTTCGGGAGAGCGTGTGGAAAAACGGGGACGCCCTACGCGACCGCTGACCGACGTCCATATCGGATGCATCGCGCCACATGCCCTCCTTGCGAAAGGCGGAAACCAACCAAAGCCCATATCCATTAACCAACCACCATATGGCCGAAGCAACACAAGCCCTGGAACTCCCGGGCGAAAACATCATCGCGAAGCTCGCCTCTTCCTTCCCGGAAACGGAACGACCGGAAGTCATCCGAGACACCTTCCTAGCCGTCCAGATGAAGTCCACCTGAAAGGGGGACGACAAGCGGAAGCTGAACGTGTACGAGGCGTTCACCTACGTCATGGCATGCCGATCGCTCGGTCTCAACCCGAGCCTCAACCACCTACTCTTTCTGGAAGACCAGGTGTACATCTCCCTCCAGGGGCATCTCCACAACGCCCACTCCACCAAGCAGCTGCGCGGGATGCAGACCAAGCTCCTATCTTCCGGCGAAACCTCATTCACGAAGAAAGGATGGGGAGGAAAGCCGGACGCGCAGATGAAAACCAAACAATTCCGGTACGAGTGCGTAATCCAACGCGTAATCGACGGACAGCCGGCTGAGTTCCGGGCCGAAGGGGTTGCCGACGCCAGCAACGTCACCGGATTCGCCACCGACCTAAAGCTGGAGCAGATGGCCGAAGCCCGCGCCATGCGACGGTGCCTTTCCCGGGCATTCCCGGTAGGACTAGCGTCATTCGAGGACATACAAGAGCAGGAATCGCTTGCTACCTCGTCATACGCACGGCAAAACAACGAGCCAGACGCGTCCGAGAACCCTTTGGCTACCAAGATAGCCCAGGCGACCTCAACGCAAGAATTGGAGGCCTTGAAACCGGAAATCGCGAAATCGAAATCGAACGACATGGTAAAAGCCTACGCATCGAGACAGAACGAAATCAAGAACGCTCCCAAAGCAATGGAGGTGGGAACGGACTTACTACGTGACCAGGCCGCGAAATTCAACGCCGAACCGGAAACCCCCGAATCCTCCGCAGACCACGACGCGAAACTCATGGAGGACGCTGAACGGGAAGAGAAGGAAAAAATCGCCGAACTCGCGGAGGAAATTAACGGGGAAACATGAACGCCGTAAGCCTCGACGCTCTCAAAGCGTACTACGCCGACCGCAGGGTTAGCGCATCCTCGATAAAATGCTACGCCGAATGCCCGAAGAAATTCGAGTACCGGTACGTCCAGAAACTCCCGGAACTCGAACACGACTACTTCGCTACCGGGAAACGGGTCGAGGAGGAACTCTACCGGATGCTCGGAGCGGACATGGAAGGATACGACGACGTACCGACCGAGGACCAGAAGGCCATGGCCGTAGCGCTCTACAACTTCACTCCATTCCGTGCGCTCATCGACGGGAAGGAACTCACGTTCCAGAAGGAACACTACTCCGAAACTTCCAAGGCCCTGACCGACATCGAGACCGACACGGACGTCATCGACATCAAGACCTCTGCATCGAGCTGGAACGCCGATACCGTCATGGAGCACAAATGGCAGGCGCTCCACTACGCGAGGACGACCGGGAAGCAATTCTGGTTCGTGATCGTGAACAAGAAAACGCTGGGAGTCCAGAGGATAAAAGTCCAGGTAATATCCTTCGGGGAGCTCGATATGAAAATCGCCGAGATGAAGCTTGCGGAAGAACTGGGGGTATTCGAACCGAACCCGAGCTACAAATGCAAAATGTGCGATTTCCGATCCACGTGCGACAAGGACCGATACGACCAAACCCATTAATCCAACCCATGGAAAACCTCCAACTATCGAAGTTCGACGCTCCCGGAGCCATCGAATCCGTAAAAAACAAAGTAGCCCCGTTCGCGGGCCTCGCCATCTCCGGGATGGAAGACAAGGCGGGATACGAAGCCGTACGAATCGCGATAGGCGAATGCGTATCCACCCGGACGGAATTCGTCTCCAAGTGCAAAGCTGCACGAGAGGACGCGACCGCATACTCGAAGTACGTGGTCGAGAAGGAAAAGGAAGGGGTGGAAGCCATCAGGAAATTGGAGGACAAGCTCCGGGCCCAGAAGGAGAAGATCGATTCCGAGAAGGAACGGATAAAGGCCGAGAAGGAGCAAAAAATACAGACCATGGCGTACGGGCGCTCCGGAAAACTTTCCAGATACGGATACCACCACGACCTGCTAGGACTCCGGAACATGACGGAAGAAAGCTTCGAAGCGCTTTTGGAATCGAAGAAGACGGAATTCGAAGCCGCAGAGAAAATCCGTATCGACAATGAGACAGCCGAACGCCTCGAACGCGAGGAATTCGCCAAGAAGAAGGCGGAGCAGGACGCGAGGGAAAAAGAAATCGCCGACCGAGAAGCATCGATACTGGCAAAGGAACGTGAAATTGAAGCTGAACGAATGGAAAAAGCACGAGCCGAGGAAATCTTACAAAACCGTAAGGAAGCCGCTGAACGTGCTGAAAAAGAAACCGAAGAACGCATGAAAAACGAACGACTTGCCGAGGAACGATTCAAGGAAAGCGAACGCATAAGGACGGAAGCCGAGGAAAAAATGAAGCAGGAGAAGCTGGAACGGAACCGAAGGTACAAGGCATGGATGACAGAAAACGGATTCACGGAAGAAGACATGATACTCAGCTCGGAAGACAAGAAATGATACGTAATGTGGAGGAAGGTATCGGAATTCGTAATATAGGGCATATGCGAGGCAAAATCCACGTAAAAAACGAGATGATAACCACGGACATCAAATCCGTCATCAAGTGACTGAAGGACGGGGTGTACGGCTACGAGATAACGAAATGGAAGAAGGTACGTTCCAACGCCGAAAACCGGTACTACCACGGGGTGGTGATACGCTTGCTCTCCGAACATACCTGATACGAATCGGACGAGATTCACGAGATACTCCGCGCGATGTTCCTATCGGAAAAACAGAGTCTCAAATGGGATCGGAGGAAAAAGGTGGAAATCAGGAAGTCCACGTCCACGCTGACCACGGTAGAATTCGAGAAATTCATGGAGGAAGTGAAGCGGTGGGCGATGAAGGAACTCGGGTGCTACATCCCGGATCCGAACGAGCCTCCGGGATGGACGGACGAAATGAACCCAAACCCATAATTTTTACCAAACGAGACAACTGGAACCGATACCGGAATGCACTCCGGAAAAGAAGGCGGATTTCCGGGAGATCCGGGAAACCATGAAAAAATGGCAACGCATCCTCGCCGTGATCGAAACCGGCGAGGACGCGTACCCGTCGCCAGCGGAATTCGAAAGGGACCACCGGACGGCAACGGGCGTAATACTGGAGCTGAAGGAAATGGCGTCGGAAATCATGAACAGGAAGCATCATTAATTTTATCACATGGAACCAGTAACATACGGATGACTCATCCCAACGATATCCCCAGACGACTACCTGCTCGGGAACTCCGACAACGTCATGGTAATGCTCTCCGAGAACGGCAATCCGTCCGGCACGTTCTTCGAGAAGAACCAGGCTCGGGATTACCGGTACAGGAATACCTGCACGATCACATCGGCCATACTCGCCATCTGCGACCTATTCGGCGAATCGATTACCGACAAGGAACTGGACAAGGTCTGCGAGGAAGCAATCCGGCAAGGGCTCGACCCGAACTACGGGTGGAGCTTCTGGAAGGCGGTGGATTGCGCTAGAAGGTACTGGAACCGAACCCGCCCGGACAAGAAGGTAGTATCCTTCCGTATCCCGTACGGGGACAAGGAGTACGACAAGGCGCTTGGACTCGGATACACGCTCGTCTGCGGATACCAGGGGAATTCAGGCTACAACGCCGACAAGGACGACGGAGTCCTCTCGTGATTGGCATTTCCGAATCCCACGTACTCGCACTGCATCCGCAAAGTGCTCGGGGAAAACCTCAAAGCAGTGGATAACTACTTCGGAATCGTCAAGCACAACGTCTACGTGCTCGACAATCCGGACGATCTCCAGAAAAACGGGGTATTCTACCCGAGCCACTACGTTTTCGTCCGGAAGGACGCGCTGACGCAGAGCCAGAAGGACCGCATCGAGGCGAAGCAGAGAAAGCTCTGGAACGGGGAGCGCGAGAACGCCAAGGCGACGCGCCTTGAGTGCGCCGTCATGTGCGCCCGGGCCATTGGCACGTCCAGAAACCCGACGAATAAATGAGAGGCTATGATTGCGGTCAACGCCGGGATATGGAACGGGGACCGGGGAACCGACCCATGCTCCAGGCTCGAAGCGCAGATTATGATCAACCGGGCCATGAAAAGCGACATCGCCATAGCCTTCCTCGAGAACCCGATCACCCGTGGCGAGACCGTGGAACTCCTGATACGCGCGATACACCAGAAGGAAACGAAATAGTTTGGCAAGCGAGTTTGCTTGACGACTCGACGGAAATAGATAATCTCCAACCATGCTCCTAACCAACTGGGAATATGGTAGAATTCAATACGATTCAGGACTTCCTGCTCTACACGATCGGGATCCTGGCAGCCGGGGGAATCCTCGGGACGTACGTAACGATAAGCATCGTCCAGGCGACGAACCAAGCAAATAACAACCTCCGCATATGACGGTAAGAAACCCCATCGAAAAAGTTGTAACGGCCCTCATAATCGCTATACTCGCAACATGAGCCTGCCTCATGTGGGACATGGCTCGGCAGCCGGAGGACACGTACCTGGAAAACTACTATTTACGGCAGGCCAATGGATTGCATCCTCGTTAGGCTCCCGATACCCATTTCGGTAAACAAGGCCTACGCCGGTACTGCCCGCAGGTACCGAAGCAAGGAGTACGTCGACTGGATCGCACATGCCGACCTGATAATGAACCGGCACGCAAAATTCAGAATCACGTGAGACTCATGGCTTAGGGCGGAATACACTTTCGACCTGCCGCTCTTCTACAAGAACGGCAACAAGAAGGTACAGGACGTCGCGAATTTCGAGAAAGTCCTGTCCGACTTCCTGGCCAAGAGGATTCCAGGATTCGAGGATCACAAAATCCAGGAGTTGCTCATGAAAAAAACCGACGGAACCACGAACTACGTAACCTGCAGGATATATGAGATACCTGAAACGCCTGATTAACCACCTGTACTGGAAGCACGTAGGCCAGCTTACGATAGCCGGAACCTACAACGGCAAGACCGTCGTCCTATCCTTGGACAAAGGCCAGCTCAAGAGGCTCTACGTATGACCCGAGGGCCGGATCGAAAACCTCACGTGCGAATTCGCGAACCACGGAGCGCAGGATTTCAAAAACATAATCGAAATCTATGAACAGAGCGCCTAATCCGACCATGGAACAGACCCTGAACCAGAAGCTGGTAAACGACTGGTACACCGTCGTCCTCATCCGGGTAACCGGAAGCCACGACAAGGAAACCATGGCAGCCTACGCCTCCGAAAACAAGGTCCGAATGAAAATAATAAACCCGGACATTGGGACCAGAATCCCCATGCTGACCGTCGTCGACCGTAAGAACCGGATCCTCGGGCAGCTGCCCGAGAAGTATTTCATAAAAAAATAACCGCATGAAACTCACCAACTCGATTTTCCAAACGAACAACGAAGGGAAATGCCCGTTCATGGACTCGTTCAACGCCATAATGGACCAGGACATGGGGATTGCCAGCGCCATGAACCTGCTTTCAATCGGAACGCAGCTCGACGCGCAGAACGCAAAGTACGCGAAGCTCCGGATGAGGCTCTTCAAAAAATACGGGGAGCCCGTGGAAGGCGACGGGTGAAAAATCAGGGTACGCGACGAGAACGTACCGTCCTTCATGGAGGAAATGAACGAACTATCCGCTCTGGAATTCGAGGTGATCGGAGACCCGGTGAACCTGTCGGCCGAGAAGGTGACGCTCAAGGCTACCGACCTCATCCGCCTCCGGCCTATACTCGCCGGAGTCCCGGAAATCCCCGTACCATCGGATTCCGAAACGGATTCGTAGCTCTCGCCGGGAGAGCGGAAAGGATGCCTCCGGAGTCATCGCGTCAAAGCGCGCCTCCTCTCCGCCCTCCTTGCGAAAGGAAGGATTCCGTAACTTGCGGAATAAAAATTCGACAACTCCCACGGCATACGCCTCGCGGCGGCCGGTGGGGAAGTAACCGAAACGGAAGCGGTTCGGGGAATTGACCCGCATGCGGAAGGACCGCGAGCGATACCCTTCTCCGGAAGGGGAGCGATACCGGGTACCTATGTCAAAAATAAGCAACCTAGCCCGGCGTCCGCTCCCCTCCTTGCGAGGCGAATACAGCGGAATGGTGTAACGGCAGCACTCGGGTCTCATAGTACCGCAGAACGGTTCGATTCCGTACCCGCAACCATAAAAAACGAAACTACGCGGCATATGACCTTGCCTAATCGGCAGAAATCAATATGCTAATCCCGATTACAACGGGGTTTTTTACAATTTCAAACATGCCAATCGAAACCAACGAATCGAAAAAGAAACTCACTTTCAATCAGGAAGCGTTTTGCAAATTATACGTTTCCAAGGAATACTTCGGGAATTGAACGCAGGCATACATGGCGGCATACGGATGCGAGTATGATTCCGCGAAGACCGATGCTTCCCGTACGCTCACTGATGCTAACGTATTGAAGCGCATCCACGAACTCATGGATGCGGCAGGCTGGAACGACGCGACAATGGACAACGCCGTACTATTCACGGCATTGCAGGTGGACGACCTACCGAGCAAGATGCGAGCCGTTTCCGAGTACAACAAAATCAGGTGAAGGTACGCGCCGGAGAAGAAGGAGCACGGCATGGACGACCCCATGAAGCTCCTGATGGAGAAGTTACTTGACATGGCAGAAAAATAACTATACTCAACTCATGTTCAGGCGATCGCTGGCAGCATACGGGCAAAGACTCTTTCGAGCGGTCTCCGTCACTGCGCCTCATACCAATCGGACAAGAAGCCATGAATGACGTGAAACCGGACACTTTACCCCAGATAATGGGCTTTTTTCGTAATTCCGAACAATCATGAATCAATCCAAGGCGCCGCCATGACGTCCCGACGACACTCCGGGCATGGTAGTACCTCACATTCCAAAAATGACCGACGACGAATTGCTGGACATGCTCTGAAACAAGGAATGGAGAATGAACAATCTCTATTCGGTCGTAAACGAGCAATGACAAAAGGTACCGTTCCGTTTCAACCTCATACAATCCAGGATCCAAAAGGAGAAGTCCGGATACAGGGATATCATTCTCAAATACCGGCAAGGCGGGGTTTCGACTTACAAAATCATAGACCTCGTGGACGATACCGTTTTCGGATGACGGAACAAGAGCAATTATTTCGTCACCCACCGGCAGGACCTCCTGGACGAATTTTTCAAGAAAGCCAAGTTCACCCTCGACACCGTTCACGAGTGCGTCCGGTCCATGATTTACAAACCGAGTACCAAGAATGCGAACGAGCTATTTTTCGCGGAGACGAACAACACGCTGCGCATCGGGCTCGACGTCCGGGGAAGAACGCCCACGAACCTGCATATCTCGGAGTTCTGACCGATGGGAGCAGAGAAACAGAAATCGCTCTTCCAACAGTTCGACTCCTTCCGGGAAACCAGAATCACGATAGAGAGCACGGCCAACGGCATGGGAGACGTATTCCATGGGATGTGCATGAACGCCCGGGAAGGCAAGGGAGACTTCAAACTCCTCTTTTACGGATTCGATATCGACGACCGCAACGAGCTCGAGCCCCCTGCCGGATTCGAACTTACCCAGGACGAGACGATTTTCGCCAAAAGCTGGCTATCGGAGTACCAGCACGGCAAGGCTCTCCGAAAGATGGCATGGAGGCGCATGAAGATAGAGAACTCCAGCGCCCAGTGATTCAACTGACGCGCCAAGTTCAGCGAAGAAAACCCGATATCCGTGGACGACGCGTTCATATCCAGCGGATCGAGCGTATTCGACATGACCCAGCAGTACGAGATGGAGAAACCCATCGAAACCGTCGAGGGGTTCGAGATATTCTGCGAGCCGGAGGACGGGCTTAGCATCGGGGTGGACGTCGCGGAAGGGGGAGTGAAGGGGGACTACTCGACGATATCTGGGAGAAGGCGAAACGGGAGGCTCGCCTTCCAGTTCAAAGAGAGGGCAAACGAGGAGATACAGGCGAAGAAGCTCGATTTCATCATGACGCAGTACGGTCGCAAGACGACATCGGATCCCGGAGGACTCGCAAGGTTCCTCGGATGAATCCTCATCGAGAACAACGTTGGATTGGCTCTAATCAACGAGTGCAAGAAGTACCCTTGGTTCCAGTACGTGCTCAAGGAACGGAAGGACGACATGGCAAGCCAGGAGAACCTCGTGCAAAAGTACGGATTCAGGACTACCCAGCAGAGCAAGGACATGATTATACGGGAATACCGGGGAGCTTTGTACCGGAAAGATATAACAGTAAGCGCAAGGCTCCTTTCCGAGATGGCAACCTACCAGTACGACGAGAACAACCGGCCGAACGCGGTAGACCCGAACCACGACGACCTGCTCATGGCCGACATGATAGCCTGGCACGGCCTCATCCACGAGCCGTTCGTCGCGAAAAAGCGGAAACCGCAAGCTACGGACGAGGGACTGACCCCCTACCAGAGGCACGTCATGGCGCTGCAGTCCGGGGAGCTGGGAAGGGAAGACTACGAATAGGGTTGACAATCGTCGGTACGGAGTATCATGGAAAAAACCGCATAACCCACGCGAAAATGGACATGAACGCACTGATTTACGCCGTTCCGGCCGTAGGCCTTACCATCGTCAGCCTCGCGTCGCTCTCCGTCCTGCGCGAATTCGCCCGCCGGGGAAACTCCGAACCCAGGCCGGAAAAATATCCCAGATCGCCCAAGAAGAAAGAAGCGCAGGAAGATCTCGTCGAAATAGAAATCTAACCCCGTAGCCAATGGCATCCCTGCGACTCAAGGACGAGCACAAGTCCGAATCCTACATAAATTTCCAGACGGAGCTCATAAATTCCAACGTCGAATTCCGCAAGGAATGGGAGGAAGACTGCAAGAGGGTCGCCCTATCCTATGCCGGAAACAAGTTCGCGACGACGACGGTAAGCCGCGCGACCTGAACGGGAGACGGGAAGATCAGGCGGGCCAAGGACAAGCCCGTATACCTGAACCTCATCAAGCGGCAATACCGCGTCATGGGGAATTTCCTGCGCAACAACGAGCCCCAGTACCTTATCACGGAAGCGAGCGAGGAAGCGGAAGAATCCGACCTCGTGATGGTACGGGAATCCCTCGGCTCCGTATTCGGAGGCGCGCCGGACGAGAACGACGGGTTCTACGACACCGTCATGGACGACACCATACATTACGGGTTCCACCGTGCCATTTGCTGGACGCTCGCCTACTGGACGCAGGAGGGAGGGTACCGGTTCAAGTCCTACGACCCGATGGACACCTTCGTCGACCTCGACGCCCGCAGGACCTCCGATATCTCCAAGTTCCTCATCACCTACACGATGGACCGGGAGGATTTGCGGGAAACGTATCCCGTGGACTGAAACGGCGTCCCGATAAAATGGGACGACGAGGAACCGAACCCCGATACGACCGAATCCGAAATCAAGAAATGCCTTCTCGTCGAAAAACCCGATTCCAACACGCTCATCGTCCGGGAAGGCCTATACCTCCAGTGAGGGAAACTCTACCGCCTCATCACCACCAAGGACCTCTTTTTGAAAAAGGAACTCATCGCCGGGCTCGACTTCATGCCCGTCACCGCCTTCAATCCCGGAGGCGACCCGGACAAGCTCTACCCCCGTGGATGGTTCGTGGACATGCTGGCGCTCGAAAAGGAAATAAACGAGCTCATGTCCAAGCTCTTCGCCATATCCAAGACGGGAGGACGGTACGTCTACGTCCGGTCGGGAACCACGTTGACCAAGGCGACCAACAACCTCATGAACTCGATAGGGATCGAAGTCATCGAGGTGGCCGAATCGCAGGAACTGCCCCAGCAGGCGAACCTGCTCCAGATATCCCAGGCGGACATCCAATTGCTCGACTTCGCCATGCGCCAAGCGGACGAGGAAGGCGGGATGAAACAGGACATCATGGGAACGAGCTCGACCGGCCAGAACGCATCGGGACGCGCGATACAGGCGCTCCAAGCCGGATCCAAGAACAACGTCGGCATGGCGCTCGGGGAACTCAACAAGTACATGACCCGGCTCACCCGGATAGTCCTCCGGATGTTCGCCGTCTACGGTACCGAATGACTCTATTCCGTCGGGAGCAAATCGAACGTCGAACTCAAGCCGAACGCCCACAAGCTCGTGAAGGTCAAAGTGACGGTGACGGGCCGGGACGCCTTCGACGAGGTCACGAAGCAGATGAACGCCATAGAAATCCTGAACATGATCCAGAAATTCAACCCGGATACGCCCTTCCCTCCTTCCATGATTACCAAAATCATGGGCGTCACGAACGACATCGCGGACGAGGTCCAGGAGGAAATCGACAGGCAGGCCAATCCCGACGTCCAGATCGCCGAGGGGGAAAACAAGAAGCTTATGGCCGGGACGCCGATGAACGCCAACGAGACCGACGACCACATGGCGCATCTCGCGCTCCATTCGGCGACCCTGCAGGCGCTCCCTCCGGAATCCGAAGGGGCCATGGCGCTCATGGACCACATGAGGCAGCACGACGCCTTCGGCCAAATCCCCAAAAACGGCATGATTCCAGGGCAACCGCCCCCGCAAGCGAGATAGCGAATTCTCCTTGACAATCGACGGGAAGGAGTAAATTGAAGGGGAAGGAATTCCGGGAGAAAACCCGTCAAATCCGGAGACAAAACTCCTCACAATCAAATGCTTATCCATTTTACGATAACCACATATGCCACCAGAAGCAATCGCCCCAGCGGCAGTATCGGAAGCATCCGTTAACCCCGCTCCGGCAGCGCAACCGGCGGCAGAAGCCCAACCAGCTCCCAAGCCGAAAGACGAAGGGGCCGCCATGAGGTACCAGATATCCCGTGAACGGGACATGCGTATCAAGGCGGAAAAGGAAAGGAACGAATACGAGGCGAGGCTCCGTACCCCGGAACCGAAGTTCGACGAAACCACCGACCCGGACGGGTCGAAGGAAATCGACCACCGGATACGCAAGGGAATCGACGAAGGAATGAAATCCTACGTCAAGGAACTCGGACTCGACGACACCCTCACGCAAATAAGATACGAGAGGGAACAGGAGGCCTTCTTCAAGGGAATCGACGAAGCGATGCCGCAATTCGCGGCCCTCGGGATCGAAGCGCCCAGCCGGCAAGACCTCCAGAAGACGCTCGAAGCCTTGGACACGAAAGGCATAACGAGGGAACAGCTCATACTGCTCTCCCGCGCCGAAAACGTGTTGGGACTCCTGAAACCGAAGTGATTCGCCCCCGGGGAAGGCGGAAAGCCGCAATCGAACGGCGCTCCGAAATCCCAAGAGGAAATCAACGCGGAAATCTTCAAGGCACACAAGGTGTTCGGGTACTAAGCATTTTTTAATCCATATCCATTATGGCAGCAGCACTCATCGCCGTGTTCCAAGCCCTGCTCAAGCAGCAGCTCGAACCGACGATCCAAGACCAGATCGACTGGCAGGATTTCTTCCTCGAAGACGTCGTCAACACCCCCGGCCTCAACAAGGCTGGAGTGAAACGCAACATGGCGAACAACTCCTTCGAAATCACTTCGAAAAACTCCGGTACCACGGCATACGCCGGTTCCGAAGCGGGAGCGCTTATCAACTCGGACCTCAGCTTCGAGAAGATGAACGTCGTTCCGAAATACGTACGGGCACGGACGCTCCTCTCCCACACCGCCCTCGTGGCAACCATGGGAAGCGAAGCCGCGATCAGCTCCGCGGCAAGCGAATACGGGCTCGACATCCGGAAGGCCATGATGCGGGCAAAGGGACGCCACATCCGCGGAGACGGGACCGGAATCGTGGGAACGCTCGCCGACGGCGTAGTGTCCTCCGCGACCCACGCCGTTCTCGCCAAGGCTCCCGGAACCATCGTCAGCCAGGCGAAGTACAACCTCGGGACGCAGTACTTCATGGTAGGGCAGGAGCTCACCATCGGTACCGCCGCCCAGTTCGCGGCCGGAACCGCGACCAACGTGGCAATCGCATCGGTAAACTCCGATACCTCCCTCACGTTCACGGCATCGGTCGCCCTCGGGTCCGCCGCCGGAGCCAACAACCACGGAGGGACGAACGCTTCCACCTACTACGTCCGGTTCAAGGGCGAGTACGGAAACGTGCCGATGGGAATCATGGGACTTTGCGACAACGGGACGATCGTTCCGGGACTCGCTACGCTCCAGGGACTCACCCGGTCCACTACCCCGTACATGAAATCCACGGTGCTCGACAAGGCCAACGCCTCTACGATCATCAAGGACTTCCGGGACCTCTACGTAGCCGTCACGCGCTACAACAAGAAGGGGATGAAGTATTTCGCCGTGTCCGACGACGTGTACGGAAAGTACACCGACTCCATCACGATTACGAACCAGTCCAACCCGAGCATGGCGCAATACACGTCAAAGCTCGGTACCGGGCATACCGGACTCATGTTCGCGTACGGTTCGTCCCCGATCCCGATCCTCTACGATTCAGACTTGCCATCCGGAACGGTTCTCCTTTTGGACACCGACCAGCTGTTCTGCTCGGACCTATTCGAGGACGCTTTCGTACCGGACGGGGTAATGGCACGGGTGTCGGGATCCACCGACTACGAAACCATCCGGGCCGCATACTACAACTTCGGTACTTTCTCCGCCCGGAAACTGGGGGGGCAGATCAATTACCAGGCCGTTTAGTAACCGGTTCCAAACCAGCCTTCCGGAAATCCCGGAGGACTGGCTGGAGCTTATCACTTACAATCCACCTATGGCAGAACTCGATACCAAGACGGAATCCCTGCGCGAATTCGTGCTGGAAAACGAAGCGCTCAAGAACGAGCTGGAAACCATCAAATCGGCAGCATGAACGCTCGACGCGGTACGTGCCCGTACGGACGAACTCCGGGCCGAACAGATCGCCATCGAGGAAAAAACCGCGCAAACCGTCCGGGACGCCAACGGCATCTACGACGAAACGGTTTCGGCGAAAAACGAAATCCTCGAATCCGTAACGAAACAGTCCGAGAAAATTTCCGCCGAATCGGAAAAAATCGCCTCGGCGAAAGCGGAACTGGAAAAGGAAAAGGCATCCGTCGCGAGCAAGCGAACGGAACTGGAACTCCTCAACGCGGAACTGGAAACGAAAAAGTCCGAGCTGTTTTCCCGGGAAAGGGAACTCATGGAAAAATGAGCGGAACGTACTTCCCAGATCCTGGAAGCCGAAGGGAAAATCCGCGACATGGAAACCGAACGCGCCCAACTCGAAGCGATGCGGGACGAGGCAACCGAAAAATCCGAGGAAAGCCGGAAACTCCTGGAAAGGATCGCCGAAGCGAACAGGGATATCGAAAGCCAGATGGAAGTCCTGAATAAGACCCGGCAAGACTGCGAGGAACGCAGGCAGGCCGCTTCTGCGGAAATCGCGAGCGCCGCTTACGCCTCCGACATGGCCAAGCACCTCACGATTTCGTTCAGGCAGGAACTCGCACGGTTCATGCAAATGACCGGCCAGGAAATCCGGATACCGAACCTTACGGACGAACACCTCCGGTTCGCGGCGAAGCACCTGTTGGCGCAATGTTCCTCCCCGGAACCTTCCTCCCCGGAACCTTCCGTTACCGAACCTTCCGAAATCGTTGCCGAACCCGCGACGGCGTCGTCCAGCGACCGGGAAACGCTCCGCGCGGCATACGAGGAAAAATTCGGGACGAAGCCGTTCAACGGATGGACCGCGGAACAGCTTTCCGAAAAGATAAACGCGCAATAGCATGGGCAATATCAACGACGAAATCCGCGAAGGATACCGTACCGAATGAGGCACGGTATACCGTCAGACGTCAAGGCTGCCGACCGGTACCGACAAGGATTGAAACGAAAACGACCTGGGGAAAAATTCCCAGGCCGTTTCCAACGGGAAGCAAACGAAAAGGATACTCGATACCATCTAACCAAACCATGCCATGGCAAACGTAAACGACCTGAAACGCGAATCCTACGGGGAATCTTCGTGAGACGTAGCGGAACGCGTAATCATACTCGGATGAGAAGGGGGATGAGACGTTTACGGCCCCGGAGCGTCAACAGACGGAAACCTGCCCGCGTTTGCCGGAGCTACCGGAGAACTCCTTGCGGACAGCGGGGTATCCGTCGACTCAATAAACTGAGAAACGGTAAATAC
>JFJP01005603.1_pt1 | contig 15685 bp, 9 predicted proteins | sample 431651 | NCBI WGS metagenome assembly JFJP01 (sample SAMN02602958, study PRJNA72255) | Microbial mat metagenome, whole genome shotgun sequencing project. | biome: fresh water; feature: sink hole; material: water; isolation source: purple microbial (photo- and chemosynthetic) mats found in... | reverse complement strand
GGCTCGCCGCCGGATAGCTTGAATTCCCAAACCCCAGGCAGCGCGGATAGAACGTCGAGTCCCCGTTCGAGTGCCTCGTCATCCGGGCCACCAACACCCTCTGCGTGTTTTTGCACACAGTAACTGCAGCGGTAGTTGCAGCCACCCACGATGTTCCAGTTCACCACCGGTCGTGGGTTCATGGTGCGACCCATTCGCCCTGCAGCTTGGCCAACTGGCAGGCCGCCGTGAAGTTCATGTCATGTTTACCGCAACGTGCGCAGCCCGGGTAAGACTGACCCCGATGCATGCGCTGCCGTACTGCGTCATAGGGTGGGGATGCCCAAATCTCGCCAAAGGATGCCTCATTGACGTGGCCAACTTCGATGTGTTCGCAGCAAAAAAACACGCGGCCATCCACGTAAACCCGGCTGTACAGATAGCCGGCAAAACACGCTGGCGGCTCGCTCCTTCCGAGGTGCTGCCCCAACTGGTCGGCAAATGCGAGCAGGTTGTTTTTGACCCCCAGCGCTTTGGCACGCTGGATTGCAAGCGGGATCACCTCGTCTGTCAGCTTGTGCCGCTGTGCAGTGTCAAGGGCCAGCGATTCGGTTCCCGGGGGCGTATCGCCAACCTTGAACGAAGCGCGGGTACCCAATCGGGATGCCAGATCGATCATGGCCACAATTTCATGGGCGTTGAGTGTATTGATCACCTGCACCAGGTTGATGGCGATGCGGCCGCGTACGCTGCTGATCCCCTTTGTCAACTGATGAAAAGTCTCTTCCTGTTGATTGGGGTGGTAGGCCACGTAAGTGGCCGCGCTGGCCGAAGACATGTTGATCAACATCTGGTCAACCCGTAACTCGGCCAGTTGGTTAAAGTCGCACAACGTACCATTGCTGATGACGGTCAGTGCCAAACTCCGGGCCTTCACCGCAGTGATGAAGTCATGAATGCGGGGGTGAACAAAAGGCTCGCCACCGCCGGAAAGAATAATTCGCTCGGTGCTGGCATCCGCAACCTCAGCGAGAACCCTGGCAAATACCGCTGCATCCATGCGCTGCGCTTTCCAGGCCGTCGGTTTGGGTGCCACCAGTCCGGGCGCATAGTTCCAACAGGTGACGCAATTCAGGTTGCAGGCATTGATGATGTCGATATGAACAGTTTCCGGCCCCTGGCAAGGCCGATGCTCAAGGTAAGCCTGCAACCTCGCACGTTGATGAGATGACAAACTGCCGCCTTTCATGCCATCTCCAGTATCGATCTGGCTGCTGCGGCAGCACCGTTTTTCTTGATGATGGTGCGGGAGTTTTTAGCCAGGGTTTGGCGTGTCGGTGCGTCTGCAAGCTGGGCCAGCGACTCGGCCAGCCCGCGCTCGGTCAGAGGGTCGCAGATCAGGCAGGCGTTTGCCTCCACCAGCTCACGCGCACGTCGCCCTTGGTCATCGAGAATTCGCCCGAATGGGACGAATACCGATGGAATTCCGGCAAAGATCAATTCGTGAACCGTGTTGTATCCGGCAGCGGCCACGGCTGCATCAAATGCCGGCAACACATCCATCATCGGATAGCGCCCACTGACCACGGTCATTCCCGTTCGCGGCTCGGGCGGTGCCAGCAGCAGCGGGCCGCTACCAATCACGAGGTGGGCATGGGGCAATGCCAAAACCGCCTGCGTGGTCAGTTCAAGCGCGCGGCGTGATTCGGGCTCACCGCCACCGCCAAAACTACAGTAGAGCAGCAGCGTTTCGTCGTTAATGACCCCTGAAAGGCCCAGCGTGGCACGCGCCTGGGTGCGGCTGAGAAGTTCGTTGCGCTCGCGAATCAGGATGGGTCCGACGGCACGCGCCTTGGCTGGTTCTGGCAATGCGCCAATCTGTGCAACTGTTTCGTGAGGAACGATCAGCAGGTCATACAAGGGCAAGGCCGCCATCAGCATCTCGGACTGAAAGCTGTCACGACGCTGTTCCCGAAAAACAAAAACGTTTTTTTGCCGCCAGCGCAAAACCGGAATCAGTTCCTCGAAACTGCCTGAGGGATAGGTATCAACCACCAGCACATCCGGATCAAACGCGCCAATGGCGTTCCAGGTCACCGACTGCGCCATTTTCAGATAAGTACTCTTGCGCAGGCCACAAGCCTCACGCACCGTTTTCGACGGCAGCTTGATGGCAGCAAAACCCTCGCGATAGATCACGCCATCTGCTTCTGACGAGGTGATGAACAAAATCTCGGTCTGCGGTGCCTGCTTGCGCACGGCTCGCGCAATCGCCAGCAAGCGGGTGACGTGACCAAGACCCAGGCCGTTCACCGCGTAAAAGACAACGCGTGGAGCCGCCATCAGGATTGGTCAGAAAAACTTTCACGCCGCTGCCCGGCTGCGTGCTGTGCCGCCGCCCGCGCTGCCTCCTGCGCCAAAGCGTTATCGCGCGCGATATCCATATCGAGCAATGTACTTGCCGCTGGTGATTCAGGAAGCAGCATCGCAGCGACGGCACCACCAGCCAGTGTTGCACCCCCTGCAATGAGCGCCAGTTCACTCATAGAGCGTTGTTGTGCAAACTTCCAGCCTTGAGTTCGAACGGTTTGTTCATGGGCCGCATGTCGGGCCACATAGGGATCAAAGCCGGCCAACTCGCTCCAGTGCGTGCGACTGTCGGCGCCGGTCAGTACAGCCGGTGCCCGGCCCTGCGATGCAACGCTGGCGCAATCCGGACAGGTCATGACATTCACAACCGCGTCACCTTGTTTCATCGCAACGGGGTGCCGATAGTCGGCATTGGCCAAGGGTTTGGCGCAGAAATAACAGGCAACGCGCTCGCCCTGCCCCGCAAAGGCCTGCGCACCAAAGGCCGCAACCGCAATTTCCCGGGCGCGGGTTACCGAACGCTCCAAATCGTCAAGTGCCGCCTCGGTTTTTGGCAAGGACTTGGCATCACCACGGGCCAGCAGTTGGATTTTCCGGCGCACCGATCTTTCGAGGCCAGTGGCATGATCAAGCTGACTGCGCAGGTCAGCGTGTTCGCCCAGGCGCAATGCATGTTCGACCTGAACCAGTTGGGCTGCCATTTGATCCATCCGCGCCGTTGCTGCGGCGATCAAGGCGGCGCTGGGTGACACGCCAACTGAATGAGGGACATTGGCACGCTTGGAGCGGACCACTCGAACCAGCAACCAGATGCCACCCGTCAATCCCGTCAAGACAGCAAAGGTCTGAAAAAACCCAAATCCGGTATCGTCGGATTCCCGCTGGTTTGAGTCTTGCGGATTTTGCAAGCCGGCTGCTGCAGTGGTGGATCGATGAAAGCCCATCGCGGCGAGTTTCTGGTCAATTTCGGCACGTTTGTACTCTGGGTTGAGTTCACGTGCTTTCAGCAGTGACTGTTGTGCCGCCGGGTAATTGTTCAATTGGCGATCGACCAGACCCAGGTTGTAATGCCAGCGCGGATTCGTCGGTTCAACAGCAATCGCGTCAACAAATTTGGCGCGGGCTCCATTGAAATCACCAGCATCGTAAAGTTCTTTCCCCTGGGTGTAGACCGCCAAGGCACGTTCAACGGCACCTGACTCTTGAGCCATTGCCCAAGAGCATGCCAGCATGAAGGCAATGAACAGCGCGCCCCACCGAATGACGACTTTTTGCATAACAACTCCACAGCACAGCAACCCTGGCTGAAAGTCTAACGCATAGCCCGACAGCCGCGCTCAGGTCAGGGAAGTCGGACCCATTCTTGCCAACGACGGCGTCAGTGGTGTACTGGCTGACCCCACGATGGACATTTATCGCCGCTCCGATGGTGTCAGGATTGCCCAAGGCGATGACTGGCAGACCAGTCCATCGCCGCTGATGCAATGGACCCTCAGTGCCATCACGGTGGGACTTTCACGCCAGACTGCGCTGCCAGCATCCGCTTTCGAACGCCCAGCGACACCACTGCTTTTTTTGTCTTCGTCGGAAAGGTTCATCGGTTTGGCAACGGGCAATCGGATGGGCGGTTGACATCATTATTGACGCTGAATTGACTGCAATGCGGGTGGCACAAAGTTCGTGGACATGCCTACGACAAAACTGTTTTGACACCGGTGCCACTCAAAGAGGTGAGCGCACAGGCCATATCGGTCAGATGGCCGTCGCCAGACTCGCCATCATCTGTCCTTAGGCGAACCCGTAATCGCTTGAGATCTATGGGTGTGATCGACGGCGCAAGTGGCATGCATTTATTGATGCTGCCGCCGTTGGAAAAAGGTCAGTAGGGATTAATGCCCATGGGACATCAGCAACGTTGCTCACTGGATGACATAGTCCTGCCATGACACGGCCGCGAGTCCGTGAGCACATGGTGCATGGACGACAATGTAGTCCATTTGTCCGATGAACTTACCCGCATGTTGATTGACCGGCTTGTTAGAGCGTGCCAGCGATTGCTTCGTCGCTGGATGGGGGCTGTGTGGCTGCTGTTTGCCGCAACGCTTCAGGCGGCGCTGGTCATGCCGGCAGACACCACAGCACGCCAGGTCCGGGTCGGTATCTACGCCAACCCGCCCAAGTTGCTGCTGGCTGACAACGGCCTGCCCAGCGGCATTTTGGGCGATGTACTGGTGGCTATTGCCGAGCGTGAGCACTGGAAGCTCAAACCGGTGGTGTGTGAGTGGCAGGATTGCCTGGACTCGCTGCAGTCTGGTGGTATCGATCTGATGCCTGATGTGGCCTTTACCGATCAGCGAGGGCAGATTTTCGACTTTCACCACACCGCTGCCCTGCTGAGCTGGTCGCAGCTGTACAAGGCGCGTGGCGAGCCGATCAGTTCAATGCTGGACCTGGCAGGCAAACGTATCGCCGTGGTCACCGGGTCGGTGCAGGAATCGACCCTGAAAAACATGCTGCAAAGTTTTGGTGTGAAAGCCGAGCTGGTGCCGGTGGAGTCTTTTGTGGCGGGGTTTGAGCTGACGGCGGCACGGTTGGCCGATGCAGTGGCCACCAACCGGTTTTTTGGTGACATGCAGGCCCCCAAATACCGCCTTGAACCCACCGCCATCGTGTTTCAGCCCGCCCAGTTGTATTACGCTGCGCCCAAGGGCCGCAACCCCGAGCTGCTGGCCGCCATTGACCGCTACCTGGTGCAGTGGCAGGCGCAGACCGATTCGCCCTACGCGCTGGCCCTGCAACGTTGGTTGCTCCAGCCCCCGTTGCTGCGTCTGCCGATCTATCTGTGGTGGACCCTGGCATCGCTGCTGACCCTGCTGGTACTGGCGCTGATGGCTACCCACTGGTTGCGCCGCCAGGTGGCGCAAAAAACGGCGCATTTGCATGCCAGTGAGGACCGGCTGAACACCATCCTCAACAGCGTGGACGCGTTCATCTACATCAAGGACGACACACTGCGCTACCAGTATGCCAACAGCCGGGTTTGCGCCCTGTTTGGCAAGGATTCTGATCAGGTGATTGGTCAGCGTGACCCTGCCTTTTTTGATGAAGTGACCGCCAACAAACTGCGTGTGAACGACTTGCGGGTGATCGAGCACGGTGAGCGGGTGGAGGAAGAAGAGGTCAACCGCAGCGCCGACGGTGTGGTGGAACACAGCTTTTTGTCGGTCAAGCTGCCGCTGCGCCGCCCGGATGGCAGCATTTACGCCCTGTGCGGAATTTCGACCGACATCACCAAACGCAAGCAGGCCGAAGAGGCCATGCATCAGCTGGCTTTTTACGATCCACTCACCGGTTTGGCCAACCGCCGCCTGCTGCGGGACCGCTTGCAGCAACTGCTGGGGACGCTCAAGCGTGCGCCACAGGGAGCAGCCCTGTTGTTTATTGATGTGGATAATTTCAAGGACATCAACGACACCCTGGGTCACGACATGGGCGATGCCTTGCTGTGCCAGATGGCCAGGCGTATTCGTGAGTGCATCCGCGCGCAAGACACCCTGGCGCGCCAGGGCGGCGATGAATTCGTGGTGTTGCTGGTGGACTTGAACCCGCTGCCGGCGCAGGCCGCCATTCAGGCGCAGCAGGTCGCACAAAAGATCCTGACCCAACTGAGTCGCCGCTACGAGCTGCCGCAACAACAATGCCAAAGCAGCGTGAGTGTCGGTGTGGCGCTGATCGATGAGCACACGCGAACTCGCGATGCCCTGTTCAAGCAGGCTGATCTGGCAATGTACCAGGCCAAGGCGGATGGACGTAATACCTTGCGATTTTTCAACCCCGCGATGCAGGCCGAGGTGATTGCCCGCACCTCACTGGAGGCGGACCTGCAACGCGCCTTGCTGGCGCAAGAATTTGTGCTGTTTTACCAAGCACAAGTGGGGCTTGATGGCCAGACGCTGGGTTTTGAAGCCTTGGTGCGCTGGCAGCATCCGCAGCGTGGGCTGGTGCCGCCCGGGGCGTTCATTGGGGCGGCTGAAGCCTGTGGCGCGATTTTGCCGCTGGGGCGCTGGATTCTCGATGCCGCCTGCCGCCAGTTGGTGGTTTGGGCGGCACAGCCGGTTAGCGCGCATTGGACGCTGGCCGTCAACGTCAGCGCACAGCAGTTTCGGCAGGCTGATTTTGTGGCTCAGGTTCAGGCCGCCTTGATGCAAGCCGGTGCCAACGCCACCCGGCTTGAACTGGAACTGACCGAAAGCCAGCTGGTGGACAACGTTGAGGCGGTGATCGCCCGGATGGCGGCGCTCAAGCAACTGGGTGTGCGCCTGTCGCTGGATGATTTTGGCACCGGTTATTCGTCGCTGAACATGCTCAAGCGTTTGCCACTGAACCAGCTCAAGGTGGATCAGTCGTTTGTCCACGACATGCTCAATGACCCGCAAGATGCCAGCATCATCCGCGCCATCATCACCATGGGTGACAGCCTGTCGCTGGACGTGATTGCCGAAGGTGTGGAACTGCCCGAGCAGCGTGATGCGTTGCTGGCGCTGGGCTGCCGACACTTTCAGGGTTACCTGTATGGCAAACCGGCACCCCTTGTGTCGGGGTGAATTTTTCTGCCAGGGTGTCAAACCTGGAATAGTTTTGTTACAAAATGCTGCAAGAACCTGGACCCATTGACGGCCGTGGACTGAACCTTGAAAAACGCCCTGCGCTTCCTTAGCCCCTATTCATGGCGGTCCATAAAAACCCGCATCACCGTGCTGGTTCTGTGTGTCTTTGTCGTGAGTATCTGGTCGCTGTTTGGGGTGGTCAGCAGTGATTTGCAGGACGATCTCGAACGCATGATTGGTGAACAGCAGCACGCCACGGTGGCCCTGCATGCCATTGAAATCAACCGTGCCCTGGCTGAGCGCATGCAGACGCTGGAAAAGGTAACCCAGCTGTTCGCCCCGGCCATGGCGGGCAGTCGGGCTGATCTGCAGTTGCTGATGAATCAACGCCCGGCTTTGCCAGGCATGTTCAATGGTGGTTTCTTTATCACCGATGCTGCGGGAACCGCCATCGCATCGGTTCCCGTCGACGCGGGTCGCGCAGGCCTGAATTATCTTGAGCGTGATCATGTTGCCAGCGCTCTCAAGGATGGAAAAAGCAAGGTCAGCAAGCCGGCTGCGGGCAAGGCATTGAATACACCGGTGGTGTCTCTGGGTGTGCCGATTCGCGATGCACAAGGGCGCATCGTGGGAGCTCTGGTGGGGGTCATTGATCTGGCCAAACCCAATTTCATGGACGCGGTGATGTCGGCCCACTACGGCAAATCGGGTGGTTACACGCTGATTGCCAAACAATGGCGTCAGGTGGTGACGGCCACCAACAAGCTGCGTGCCTTGCAGGAGTTGCCCGCCATAGGCATCAATCCGGCGCTTGATCGCTATCTGAATGGTTTTGATGGACCGGGCCAACTGACGGACCCCATGGGAGTCAGAGTGATGGCGTCGGCGGCCGACATCCCTGTGGCGAACTGGACGCTGGCGGCTTCCCTGCCAGTTGAAGAGGCCTTCGCGCCGGTGCGAAACATGGTGCGCAACATCGCCTTGGCGACCCTGGTTGCCACACTGCTGGCAGGTACTCTGATCTGGTGGCTGCTGCGCCGACAGCTCAGGCCGGCCGATGTTGCCTTCAGCGCGCTGACCCGCCAGGCCGCGTCAGCGCTGCCACTGCAGGCGTTGCCGCAAACCAGCGACGACGAGATTGGCCAATTGATAGCAGCCTTCAACCAGCTGCTGGCGAACCTGTCCGTGCGTGAGAGTGACTTGCGCGACAGCCGCGAGCAAGTTCAGGTGGCGGTGCAACGCCTTCTCGAAGCACAGCAGATCGCGCACCTGGGCAGTTGGACGCTAGACCTGACCACGGGCTCGTTGGTCTGGAGCGATGAGATTTACCGGATTTTTGAGCTCGATCCACAAAAGTTTGAACCGAGCTATGCGGCTTTTGTCGATGCCATACATCCCGACGACCGGGTCGCCGTGGATCAGGAATACACCCGTTCGCTGGTGACCCGCTCGGCCTATCTGATAGAACACCGTCTGCAGATGCCTGATGCCCGCATCAAGTGGGTGCAGGAACGCTGCCACACTGAGTTTGACGCTTCGGGCCGGGCGCTGCGATCGGTCGGGACGGTACAGGACATCACCGAGCGCAAGCTGGCCGAGACCGCGCTGGAGCAGTCGCGCGACTTGCTGATGACCGTGATCGATGCGATCCCGATGCGGATGTTCTGGAAAGACCGCCAACTCAATTACCTGGGTTGCAATACGGCATTTGCGCGGGATGCTGGCCGACAGACCCCGGCGGACCTGATCGGCCGCGATGATTACCAGATGGCCTGGGCGGCACAAGCCGAGCAGTATCGCAAGGACGACCTGATGGTGATGGAGAGTGGCCGGACCCGACTGCCTTACGATGAACCGCAGACCACGCCGGACGGAGCAACCATCTGGCGGCGTACTTCGAAAACCCCACTGAAGGATCTTGATGGCCGTCTTTTTGGGGTGTTGGGCATGTACGAAGACATCAGCGAACAAAGGCAGGCCCAGGAGCAACTCCGCAAACTGTCACTGGTTGCCGAGCAAAGCTCGGCGTGCATCATCATCACCAATCTGGCAGCCGAAATCGAATATGTCAACGAGGCTTTTGTGCGCAAAACCGGCTTCGCGCGGGCCCAGGCCCTGGGGCAAAACCCACGCATGTTGAAGTCGGGTATGAACCCTGAACATGGGTATGCCGTGATGTGGCGAGCCCTCGGCGAGGGGTTGCCCTGGAGCGGCGAGCTGATCAACCGGCGCAAGGACGGCAGTGTCTTTGTCAGCCGGGTACTGATCACGCCCTTGCGTGACGAAGAGGGTCGGGTCACGCACTATGTGTCGGTCCAGGAGGATGTCACGGAGCAGAGAAAAATTGCCGACGAACTTGAGCAGCATCGCCAGTACTTGCAAAACCTGCTCACCCAGCGCAGCCATGAATTGAATGGCGGCTCCTAGGCCTGAATTGACGCGTCGAAGCGTCTGCCCTTCGGCGTGGCTTGGCGGATGTCTTAATATGACGGCATGAAACGCCTTCATGCCCGCTCCATGCCCCTGTTATTGCGCTTGCTTTTGCCATTGGCGTTGCTGGTGTTGGCGGCCGGCGCCGTCCGAACGGTAATGCTGTGGCGCGATGAGGTTGTGGCGGGGACGCTGCAAAACCAGCGTTTTGTGGAGGACTTCGTGCGCCTGTATGGCCCCCGCATTGCCGAGCTACAGGCGCTTGGGCAGCAGGCGGTGTTGCAGGACGTGCTGCAGCGCAGCGTGGCTGACTACAGTGCTTTGGCACACATCCAGTGGCAAAGCCGGACCGGCGACAGGCTACAGGCCCAAGCGCAGGCGGTTGAGCTCAGGGTGCCCGCCTGGGTCAGATACTTGCAAGAAGTTGACAACATGCCCAACGCACTGCATGACAGCACCCACAGCTTTGCACTGGCTTACCGGGGATTGAACATCGGTACCCTGGCCCTGGCGCTGACTGTGACACCAGAAATCAACCGGATCTGGCAGGTGGTCAAGGTACAGATCTGGACGGTGGCCGGGATACTGGGCGTGCTGGTTTTTCTGATACCGGTGGTGTTGCTCAGCAGCCTGCGGGGTTTGACCGAAATGAGCCGGGTCGCCCTGATGCTGCCCGAACAACCGGCGCTGCGCATTGCGCCCACGGGCGCGCGTGAGGTGCAGCAGTTGGCCCGGGCCTTCAATGCCATGGCCGAAAAGCTGCAGCAATCTCATGGGCTGGCGCAGCAGCAACTGGTGCAAACCACCTGGGTGGCACATCATGATGCACTCACCGGTTTGTCCAATCGTGCCCTGCTGGCTGATCGGCTGAACCAGGCGCTGCGCCGCTGTGAACGCCATCACGAAACCTTGGCCTTGTGCTTTATTGATCTGGATCATTTCAAACCAATCAACGACCTGCATGGTCACAGTGTGGGCGACGAGGTGCTCAAGACTGCTGCCAGGCGCATGCAGGCCGAGCTGCGTGACACCGACACGTTGGCGCGTGTCGGTGGCGATGAATTTGTGTTGCTGCTGACCAGCCTGCAACAAGGCCCTGAAGCGGTGACGATTGTTGAGCGTGTGCTGGCCTCGCTGCGTCAACCGATCGAGATCCAGGATCTGGTGGCGCATATTTCGGGCAGTGCCGGTCTGACCCTTCAAGGGCCGGTTGACAGTGCCACGGGTGCCACTGTGGCGGAAGCTGACCTGTTGCTGAGACAGGCAGATCAGGCAATGTATCAGGCCAAACAAGCCGGACGGGACCGCATCAGGGTCTGGCAGTCGGATGCGCAGGACGCGCTGACTGATCAGCAGCGTTGGGCTGCGCGTCTGACCCAGGCGATTGCGCAAGGTGAGCTACAGCTTTACTACCAGCCCAAGGTGCACCTGATCAGCGGTGAAGTGGTGGGCATGGAGGCACTGATTCGCTGGCAGCATCCGGAGCGCGGGCTGTTGCTGCCGCCAGATTTCTTGCCACAAATCGAGCACACCGCGACCATTGTGGAAATCGGTGACTGGGTCATGAACCAGGCACTGGGTCAGATGGAGACCTGGGCCAAAGCGGGTCGCTGCTGGCCGGTCAGCGTCAATGTGGCGGCCCGGCAGTTGACGCATCCCGATTTCATTGCCAACCTGAGTCATGCTTTGCTGCGCTACCCGCACGTCCAGCCCCAATGGCTGACACTTGAAATTCTGGAAACCAGCGCGCTGGGTGACCTGTCACAGGTCAGTGCCACGGTGCGCGATGCGCAGTCGCTGGGTGTGGATTGTTCGCTGGATGACTTTGGCACTGGCTATTCCAGCCTGAGTTACCTGAAGGAATTGCCGGTTCACGAGATCAAGATTGACCAGACTTTTGTCCACAACATGCTGGATGACACGGGTGATCTGGCACTGGTGGAGGGGGTGATCTCGCTGGGGCAGGTGTTTGGCCGGAAACTGGTCGCCGAGGGCATGGAGACCGCTGAGCACGGCGTGATGCTGCTGCGACTGGGTTGCCAGGTGGCACAGGGTTGGGCGATCGCCAAGGCCATGCCGGCGGCCGAGTTGGTGGCTTGGGCACAAGGCTACCGACCCGACCCGCTGTGGGGACAGTGGGGTGGTTTCAAATGGGATCTGGGTGATTTTCCGTTGCTGGTGGCCAGGTATGACCACCTGAAGTGGGTGGATCATGTGATGGAGGCGCTCAAGGGCGTGCAGTTTAACGAGTTGGGGTCGTCAACCGATTGCCGTTTTGGCCAGTGGTATCACGACCACGGACAGGAAAACTACCGGCACTTGAGTGCCTTCAAGGCGATTGCACCAGTGCACCGTGAACTGCATCGGCTGGGCCTGGAGGTGTTGCGTCTGCGGGATGCGGGTCTTTTACCGCAAGCACAGGCCTCGGCCCAGCACTTGCTGCGTTGTCGGGCGCAGATGCTGCGTTGCATCGAACATTTGCACCGCGAGGTGCTGGCCCATGCCCATGTCTGACGCCATCGGGCCGCAGCTCGATCGCATTGATCTGAAAATTCTGCAGGCCCTGCAGCAGGACGGGCGCCTGAGCAATCTGAAGCTGGCCGATGCGGTGGCGTTGTCGCCCACTGCCGTGCTGGCGCGCGTGCAGCGACTGACCCGGGAGGGCGTGATCACCGGCTACGAGGTGCGGCTGGACGCGGCCAAACTCGGGGCCGGCCTGATGGTGTTTGTCGAGGTGTTGCTGGACAAAACCACCCCCAACGTGTTTGAGGCCTTCAAGGCAGCCGTCCAGGTGCGTGCCGAGATCATGGAGTGCCACATGGTGGCCGGGGGGTTTGACTATCTGTTGAAAACCCGCATGGCCGACATGAACGCCTACCGCGATTTTGCCGGCACCGTGTTATGGCAGTTGCCCGGGGTGCGCGAAACCCGCACTTATGCGGTGATGGAAGAGGTCAAGAACACCACACATTTGCCGCTCAAATAACGTGCTGACCACGGTGAGCGGCTGCGTGGAGGCTTATCGACGCAGAAACTCGCCCGTCCACGGGGCGCTGCCATCTGGATTGCGCGATTCGTAATGCAGGCTGCTGGCGCCGTTCAAACGCATTTTGACAATGCGTTGCGTATTTCGCGCCTGTTGCCAAGAGTCAGCAATCAGCCAGCCATTTTCAAGGCGAGCCATGCCTCGCGACACCACCGGACCGTTTTCGCTTTCCTGAAACACCAATTCAAATAGTGCACCCTGCTGTGTAACTGAGATCTTGTCAACCACCCGTCCGTTTTCCGTGCGGGTCCAGACCCCAGGAAAGCCTTGCGTCACAGCCGGCACATTGTCTATCGACCCCGACGGGATCGACGACACCCGCTTCATGATCATCGTGCCGGATCGGTTCAGGCAGCTATCGTGCCAACTGCCGGAAGCCCTTCTGCCATCGGGGTCGATGTTCATGTCATAACGACCGATACATTGACCTTGATTGCTGGTGTAAGTGTGATCGATGCGAAACTGCCCACCCGGCACGATGGTGAGAGTGCCACGTGCATTGCCGTAACCTTTTTCAATGGCGAGAAAGCGACCGTCTGGTTGGCGCGTGATTGTCCAATGCTCACCGTTCTTGCCGTGTTGCCAAGTACCCGACAAATCGAGAATACCAATGCCGCCGGAGGGCGGTTGCACAGGCATTGCCGAAGGCGGCTGGCCAGCAGACCCTGGTGAAGCCGACCCGGCAGTGCGAACATACTGACCCGTCCAATAGGGCGCACGGTTGGAAAGAATGTAAACATCCCATTCAAGACGACCATCTGGCAGCATTCGCAGGCGGTTACCACGCCCGTTTTTGGTATCGGGGTCAATTTCAAGCCATTGGCCGTCCTGGCGCACCGGCTTTTGACGATGCAACACACCGTCACTATCGCGGATGACCACCAGCCAGCCGCTGCCGGTGCGGATGAACTCAAAGGTTTCTGTCTTGCCATCTCGGTTGGTTCGCTTCCATTGCCCTTCCATGGGAGCAGCAAGCGCATCGATGCCACCCCCGGCCGGTGCGACGGTGGTGGGCGGCGGGCTATCCAGGGGGACGATTTCAACCGTGAGCTGATAGCGCTGGTTGGTGGAGGTCGAGGTCGGCATGACACTGATGGAGGGCAGTGCGCTACCTTCGCGAGAAGGTTTTGAACCAGGAATCACCTTCTTGATGACCTGCTGATACCCGCCTGGAATCTCTTTGCCTGGCTCAGGCAGACGAAGAAAGCCCGTATCGCCGTCCGGATGTCGCAGGTTAATGCGCAGCTCAAGATTGCGGGGGTCGGGCGCACGCAGGGTGACCACCACTTTGGACGGCACACCCTGGTTGAGTGTCCAGGTCTCAGCCCGGCCTTTGGTGTTGCCAACCTCATCAACCACCTTTGACCATACATTGCCCTGGACCGACCCACTAATTGGCCCCATGTCCACCCACTCAACCGCTGCCCAGACACTGGACAACACACCACTGCACACAACGAAGAATAGGGCCCTAAAAAAACGTCTTGCCAAAACGCACATGATTTCACCTCAACCATCCAAGTTAAATACCCAAAACGCTACCCAAATCGTGTCCAACAGTATCCGCTTTTTGGCAGCCAAAGAAAAGAGCGGTGACAGCTGCTTATCCCGGCCTGACCCCAAAAATGGCTGATCCGACCCGCACCATGGTGCTGCCGCTGGCAATGGCGGCTTCCAGATCGGCGCTCATGCCCATGGACAGGGTGTCGAGTTGCAGGCCGCCAGCGTTAAAGGACTCAAAAAGGTCTCTAGCCCTTTTAAAAACTGCGCAGGCAGCTTCAAAATCAATAGCTGGTTCAGGGATGCACATGAGACCACGCAAACGCAGTTGGGGCAGGGCGGCGACGGCTTGTGCCAGTGCCAGCGTAGCCTCGGGGGGTACCCCGGATTTGCTGGTGCCACCATCGACATTGACCTGAAGGCACACCTGCAAGGGTGGCAAATGGGTCGGGCGCTGCTCGCTCAGACGCTGGGCAATCTTGATCCTGTCGATGGTGTGGACCCAGTCAAACCGCTCGGCCACCAGTCGGGTCTTGTTGCTTTGGATCGGGCCGATGCAGTGCCACTGAAGCGGCAGGTGGCGCAGGGCAGTGATTTTGGCCACTGCCTCCTGAATGTAGTTCTCACCAAAGGCGTGTTGCCCGGCGGCAAAAGCGGCATCAATTGCCGCAGCACCAAAGGTCTTGGACACCGCCAACAGGGTTACCGAGTCAGCCGGCCGGCCCGCACCCTGGCAGGCTGCGGCGATACGCAGGCGTACTGCGTTGAGCTGGTTTTGAATCGTGGTCATAATGATGTGAGCGTAACAAACAAACGGAGGGGTTTGTGGATATCACCCAATTGCTGGCCTTCAGCGTCAAGAACAAGGCATCGGACCTGCATTTGTCTGCCGGCCTTCCGCCGATGATCCGTGTGCACGGTGACGTGCGCCGCATCAATGTGGAGCCGTTAGAGCACAAACAGGTGCATTCCATGGTGTATGACATCATGAACGATTCGCAGCGCAAGCACTACGAGGCGTTTCTGGAAATTGACTTTTCTTTCGAGATTGAGGGGCTGGCGCGTTTTCGGGTCAATGCCTTCAACCAGAACCGGGGTGCCGGTGCGGTGTTTCGGACCATTCCGAGCAAAATCCTGACGCTGGAGCAACTCAACTGCCCGAAAATTTTTGCCGATCTGGCGATGAAACCGCGCGGCATGGTGCTGGTCACAGGTCCAACCGGCTCCGGCAAATCGACCACGCTGGCCGCCATGGTGAATTTCCTCAACGAAAACGAGTTTGGCCACATTCTGACGGTTGAAGATCCGATCGAATTTGTGCACGAGTCCAAAAAATGCCTGATCAACCAGCGTGAGGTCGGGCCCCATACCCAGAGCTTTGCGGCCGCGCTCAAGTCGGCACTGCGCGAAGACCCGGACGCGATTCTGGTGGGTGAAATGCGCGACCTGGAAACCATTCGGCTGGCCATGACCGCCGCTGAAACCGGTCACCTGGTGTTTGGCACCCTGCACACCAGCAGCGCGGCCAAGACCATCGATCGGATTATTGACGTGTTTCCGGCTGAAGAAAAAGAAATGATCCGTGCCATGCTCTCCGAGTCGCTGCAGGCGGTGATCTCGCAAACCCTGTGCAAAACCAAAGACGGCCAGGGCCGTGTGGCGGCGCACGAGATCATGCTGGGCACCAGCGCCATCCGCAACCTGATCCGCGAGGCCAAGGTGGCGCAGATGTATTCGAGCATCCAGACCGGCA
>JFJP01002996.1_pt1 | contig 15685 bp, 11 predicted proteins | sample 431651 | NCBI WGS metagenome assembly JFJP01 (sample SAMN02602958, study PRJNA72255) | Microbial mat metagenome, whole genome shotgun sequencing project. | biome: fresh water; feature: sink hole; material: water; isolation source: purple microbial (photo- and chemosynthetic) mats found in... | reverse complement strand
TGCCGCCAGCCAGGCCTGGCACCGGATGACGCCGGCCGCCATCGACGACCTGCTGTTTTATGGCGTGCTCGGCGTCATCGTCGGCGGCCGTCTCGGCCAGGTCATGTTTTATGAGCCAGCCTATTACCTGGCCCATCCGCTCGACATCCTGGCGGTGTGGAAAGGAGGCATGAGTTTTCACGGCGGTTTTCTTGGCGTGCTGGCGGCGATGGCGCTGTATGCGCGCAAGGCGGAAATGCGCTTTTTTGCCGTGACCGACTTCATCGCGCCGCTGGTGCCGCTCGGGCTGGGCGCCGGTCGCATCGGCAATTTCATCAATGGCGAACTGTGGGGGCGGGTCGCCGATCCGTCGCTGCCCTGGGCGATGATTTTCCCGCAGGTGGATGATCTGCCGCGCCATCCGTCGCAGCTTTACCAGGCCGGACTGGAAGGCATCGTCCTCTTTGCGCTGCTGTGGGTTTATTCGCGTCGCCAGCGGCAGGTCGGGCAGGTTTCTGGTCTGTTTCTTGTTGGTTATGGCGGTTGCCGCGTGCTGGCCGAATTCTTTCGCGAGCCCGATGCCGGCATTTTTGGTCTCTCCTACACCATCAGCATGGGACAGTGGTTGAGCCTGCCGATGATCGCCGTCGGGCTGTGGTTAATTGTCAGGGGGAAGAATCATGGGCCAACTCATGAGTCAAAATAGGCCGTTCAAGGTGCTGGGCATCCAGCAGATCGCCATCGGCGGGCCGGCAAAGGAAAAACTGCGGACGCTCTGGGTCGACATGCTGGGGTTGGCGCTGACCGGCAGCTTCGTTTCGGCGCGCGAGAATGTCGATGAAGACATCTGCACCCTGGGCACGGGGCCCTTCAAGGTCGAGGTTGACCTGATGCAGCCGATCGATCCTGAAAAAAAGCCGGCGGTGCACACTACGCCGCTCAATCATGTCGGCCTGTGGCTTGATGATCTGCCCGGCGCGGTCGAGTGGCTGACGGCGCGGGGCGTTCGTTTTGCTCCCGGCGGCATCCGCCAGGGCGCGGCGGGTTACGATATCTGTTTTCTGCATCCGAAAGCCAGCGACGACTTCCCTATTGGCGGCGAAGGCGTGTTGATCGAACTGGTGCAGGCGCCGCCTGAAGTCATTGCTGCTTTTTCAAGAATGGAGATCTGATCATGTTGTTCGATCCTTTTACCAACGGCGCTGTCAGCTTTGCCAACCGTATCGTCATGGCGCCAATGACCCGCTGCCGCGCCAATCACCACGACGCCATCCCCAACGCGCTGATGGTCGAGTATTACCGCCAGCGCGCCACGGCCGGCATGATCCTCTCCGAAGGCGTGCCGGTGTCCGACCGCGCCCGCGGCTATATCGGCACGCCGGCGCTGTGGAACGAAGCGCAGGCCGACGGCTGGAAAAAAGTGACCGCCGCCGTGCACGAAGCCGGCGGCGTCCTCTTCGCCCAGCTCTGGCATTGCGGCCGCATTTCACACTCGGCGCTGCATGCCGATGGCAGCCCGCCATCCGGCGTATCGAACAAGGCGGCTGCGACCAGCAAGACCTTCATCATCGACAAGTCCGGGGCGCCGGCCATGGTCGACTGCGAAGCGCCCGTGCCGCTGACCACGGAAGAGGTGAAGGATGTGGTGCGGCAGTTTGCCTATTCCGCCCGGCTTGCCCGGGAGGCGGGCTTCGACGGCGTCGAGATTCACGGGGCCAACGGCTACCTGATGGACCAGTTTCGCTGCCCCGTGCTCAATGACCGTACGGATGAATACGGCGGTTCGCTGGAAAACCGCTACCGTCTACTGCTGGAAATTGTCGATGCCGTGGCGCAGGTGTGCGAGCCGTCCCGCATCGTCGTGCGCCAGTCGCCCCTTGGTGTCATGAACGACATGGCGGCCGACCCCGATCCGCTGGTGACTTACCCCTATATCGCCGCCGAACTCGACCGGCGCGGCATCGGTTTCCTCCACATCTACGATCAAGGCATGACGTGGATCAACAATCCGGCCTCACCCCTGATGGCCACGCTGCGTGCCGCTTACAAAGGCGCCATCATCGCCTGCGGTGGTTTCCTGCGCGACAATGGCGAAGCCATTCTTGCGCGGGGACACGCCGACCTCGTCGCCATCGGCAAGCCTTTCATCTCCAACCCTGATCTGGTGGCGCGTCTGCGGCAGGGACACGCGTTGACGCCATTCGACCAGAACACTTTCTATGCTGGCGGAGCGACGGGTTACACTGATTACGCTTGTGATTCAATGAGTTGAGCGCGGGTTGAACGCAAAGACACCAGAAATGCACTGAAGGAAGCAATGAAATGATCCTGAGCAATCTCCGTGTCGGCCAAAAGATTTTGGCGGTTGACCTGATCGTCGGCGTGGTGCTGGGTTTGCTGTTGCTGATGTCCTTCGTGACATTTGGCGAACTGCGCCGCAACCTCGACGAGGTCAGGGACGAGGGCATGCCCAATGCCCTCGTTGCCAAGGATATGCAGATGCAGGTGGTGCAGATGCAGCAATGGCTGACCGACATTTCCGCCACCCGCGGGCGTGACGGCCTCGACGACGGCTTCAAGGAAGCGGAAAAATCGCACCAGGCCTTCCTCGTCGATCTGGAGCGGATACGCGCGTCTTATGCGGCGGAGAACGACACGGACGGCATGCGGCAGTCCGACCAGATCAAGGAACGCGAGGCGGTCTGGTATGCCACGGGCAAGAAGATGGCGCAGGCCTATATCGATGGCGGCCCTGAAAGCGGCAATGTGTTGATGGGAGAGTTTGACAAGGTGTCGACCCAGTTGCAGCAGGCACTGGAGCCGGTAATCACCGCTCAGGTTGACGAGGCGCGGCGCGATATCGATGGCGTTACGGCACTGGGTCGCAAGGTGCAATTCGCCACCGTGGCTGGATTTGCCGTGGTGCTGCTGGTTCTGTTCGGCGGTGGCGTGCTGCTGGCGCGTGGCGTGGCAGCGCCGCTCAACCTCATGAGCGAAACGGTGAGGCGCATGGTTGCGACCAAGGATTTCGTCGTGCAGCTCGATGTTCGCGGCAACGACGAAATCGCCCAGGCTTCGCGCAGCTTCAACGATCTGGTGGCAATGTTGCGCGGCGTGTTGAACGATATTTCGCTCGACATGCGGCGTCTCGACGAAACGGCGGGGGAACTGGCCGGCGCGGTCAACCGTTCCTCGCACAGTTCGAGCAGCACCAGTAGCGCCGCCAGCGCCATGTCGGCGTCGGTCGAGCAAATGTCCGTCAGCCTCGACCAGATGCGCGACAACACCCGCACCGCCCTCGATATTGTCGAAAATGCCGCGCGGCAGACGGATGCCGGCGGCCATGTGATTGGCGAGGCCGTCGGCAACCTGAAGAACATTTCAGGTGCGGTGCAGAATGTTTCGGGCGTCATCGGCAAGCTGGGCGAGCAGACTACCCGCATTTCAGACATCGTCGGCGTGATCCGCGAGGTTGCCGACCAGACCAATCTGCTGGCACTGAACGCGGCGATCGAGGCCGCGCGCGCCGGCGAGCAGGGTCGCGGTTTTGCTGTAGTGGCCGACGAGGTACGCAAGTTGGCCGAGCGCACGGCCAACGCTACCAGCGAGATCGCCGCCATGATTGGCGCCATCCAGGAAAGCGCCCGCACGGCGGTCAGCCAGATGGGCATGGCAGTCGATACCGCCGACGCCGGGGCCAGTCAGGCCGGCAAGGCCGGACAAGCCATCGACTCAATCCGCGACAGCAACGGCCAGGTGGAAGGCGTGTTCCGTCAGGTAACGCTTCCGAAGAAAGCAGTGATGCTGCCGAACACACGGCCCTGGCCGCGCACACGCTGGAAAAGCTCTCTCACGACATGCGCCAGCGCATTGAGCAGTTCAAGGTATAACCGGAAAGATGCTGCCGGCCCACCGGTATGCGCTTCGGGCGACTAAAAACCAAGGAGAAATGATGAGCAATCGAAATAACCACCACCGCCAACTCTTCCGGATGCTACTGCTCGGTGCGCTGGCGAGTTTTGTTGGCGGCAGTGCTTTCGCCGACAAGGACCAGCGGACATCCATCAATCGGGAATGGGTCGAGGATCTGCGCAAGGGAAAAATTAAAATCGAAGGGGACCACTCCGCAGTCGATACGCTGATTCTCGGCCACAATATTCCCATTCCCTACGACTACATTGCCTCGCTGATGCGCGCACCTAACGCTTTCGGTCAGGGCCCCGCCTGTATCATTTGTCACGCGTCGAATAATCCCAAGACCAGTTATCGCGGGTTGGATCTTTCCTCTTGCGAGGGCATGAAGGTCGGTAGCACTGAAGTGCCGGCGCATCCGATTTTCGAGCCGGGCAAGCAGGCGGCCAAATCCATCCTCGGCCGCCGCATGCGCAATAACCGCATGCCGCTCGGAATTCCCTTCAGCATTGCGTCCGACCATCCGGGTTATGCGACGGTGTACAACTGGATTGCCGATGGCGCTAAGAACGATGACAGCTTCAAGAAGAACGTCCTGCCGCTGTTCAAGAAGGACAGTGCTTTCGCGCCCAACACCCCGGCGTGCACCACCTGCCACATGTCGAACCAGGAACCGCCGAGCTTCCACGAGATGGATCTCGGCAGCCACGCCGGCATCATGCTCGGCGCCGATTCTGTGGCGAAAGGTGTCGCGAATGCAACGAAGGTCGTCATCCCCGGCAAGCCCGAGGAAAGCAGCCTGTTCCACCATCTCGTGGAAGATCGCATGCCGCCCGGCATCGCCCCGACGGAAGACCGCGATCACCCGAATACGCGCATTCTGCTGCGCTGGATCGAGCAAGGCGCGCGCTGCAATTGAATCACGCCCGCCGCCGTCATCTGCTCGACCTTGTCGGGCTGGGAATAGCGACTCTGGCTGCTCGCGGTGCGCTGGCCAGCCCGCCGCCCAAAGTAACATCGCTGCGATTTGTGCGGCGCTGGCCAAGTGGCAATACACGCTTGGCCCCGCCCACGGCTGTTGAAGGCCGGGTTCTGTATGCCGGTGAGCGCACGCTCGGCATTGTCGATCCGACACGCGAGCGGCCGCTTTGGTCACACCCGCACAACTTGCCCGAGGGCGCAGTATTCCGGCCGCGCGCCGAAGATGGCGTGGCCGTGTGTGGCGGTCTGCGGGAGATCGCCGCCTGGAACCTGGCCGACGGCGCCTTGCTCTGGCGCTACCTGGCACAGACACAAATCGGCGTCCCCTGCCTGCATGGCGGGCGCGTCTATTTCGGCGACGGACACGAACTTGTAGCGCTTGACCTGGCTAGCGGAAAACCGCAATGGCGTTTCGCCGCCATTGCGGACACGCAGATCAGCTACGCGCCGGCGGCGGCGGGCAACACGGTTTTCGTCGGCCCCGGCGATGGTCGACTTTATGCCCTGGCCACAGAAGATGGGCGTCCGCGCTGGACGCTCGAGCGCATGGCCGAATGGCAATATCTGCGCCAGTTGCATGTCGGCGGCACTGTGCTCGTGGCCGGCAGCTACAAGGAAAAACTTCACGGCATCGACGTGGCGAGCGGCAAGGAGTTGTGGGATTTCAGCGCTGGCAACTTCATCAATTCCCACCATGTCGCGGCCGGCATCGCCTACCTGTGGTCGCCGACGGGCTGGCTCTACGCCATCGACGCGCAAAACGGCGCGGTGCGCTGGCGCCACCGTACCACCGACTATCGAGGCAGCGCCGGCAACTGGGCCTCACTGCTGGCTGAACTGGTGACGCAAGACAGCCACTTGTTCGCGCTCGACTTGAACCATGTGCTGCATGGCATCGATATCGCCAGCGGCGAAGAAGTCGCACGGCTGGCCCTGCCCGAACCGGTGCGACCATGCGTCGTGTCACTGGCCGGCAGCGGCCTGATTTTCGGCGCCGAAAACGGCGATTTGCTGCTAACTTTCCCACCACACTTCAACTCATGAAATTCATAATGCGAGAGAAAATCGTGCGCGCCGGCGTAGTGGCTTTCCTGTTTTGTGGAACCACGGTTGCGACGGCGCAAAATGCTCCGGCCGAGCCGGAAAGCGCGCCCGCGACGCAAGCCGAAGAAGCGGTGCCCGAGTATGCCAGCGACACGATCACCGGCGACTGGGGTGGCTTGCGCACCCGCCTCTACAAGGCCGGTCTTGCCACCGAATTCATCTGGAAAGTTGATGCTCTCTCTAACGGCAGCGGCGGCATTCAAAGCGGCGACGAGATCATGGGTAACCTGGATTCAAAGTTCAACCTGGACCTCGATAAGCTCGCCGGACTCAGCGAAACCACTGCTTTCCTCCATGTAGTTGGCCATCAGGGCGGCAAGTTCAACGCCCGCCATGTCGGCAGTTGGCTCGGTTCGTCCAATATCGAGGTGCCGGTCAACACCACCAAGATACTTCATGGCTGGCTGCAGAAGAACTTTAACGAGGGGCGTTTTTCGCTGCTGGCCGGCCTTTATCCGATCGATTCCGAATTCTCTGTCATGGACTCGGCCGGCATTTTCGTTCAGCCACCCTACGGCGCCCCGGCTGAACTGGCGCTGACGCGCGGCCCATCGATCTTTAATACCGCGAGCTTCGGTCTGCGTGCCAAGTGGGTATCCAGCGACCAGACGCGCTACGCCCAGGCAGCCCTGCTTGATGGCATGCCGGGCGACCCGAACAACCCGCGCGGCACCCATGTGCGCTTCGACAAGGGCGACGGCAGCTTTGCCATTGCCGAACTTGGCTGGATGCCGGCGGAACGCGGCCACGCCTTCGAGCCGACCCAGCCCGCCGCCGTGCCGCAGACGCCGCTAATGAAGGTGCACGAACGCTTCGACTCCATTTCGAAGTATGCTGCGGGGGTATGGCGTTACACGGCAAAGGCCGACCACCTCGCCGCTGTCGATGCTGACGGTAACCCGCTACGGCAGCCGAGCTGGGGGGGCTATGTGCTCGCCGAGCGCACCCTGTTCCGCTTCGAGGACAATCCGCTGCGCCGGTTGACCCTTTTCGCGCGCTACAGCATCACGGATGGGCGTTCCAGCGCGCTGCGCGACGTGGCCAATGTCGGTTTGAACCTGAAAGGTCTCTCTGCCAAACGCGAAGATGATGTGCTGGGAATCGCTTTCACTCGCGGCCGCTACAGTCAGGCCTGGCGCGATGCCCAAAGCACGGCTGGCATCGATACCGTCAATACCGAAGACGCCGTCGAGATCACCTACCGCGCCCAGATTAGCCGCAAGTTTCATGTGCAGCCGCTGTGGCAGCATATCCAGCATCCGGGCGGTAACAGGACGGCAAAGGATGCAGACATCCTCGGTGTCCGGCTTGAATTTTTGCTCTGATCTGAAAAGTCGGCGCTAGCGCTACGGGTACCTGCTCTTCCAATGGGTCATCCGCCTGCCCGCATACTTTGGCAAGGAATGAAATGAATCTGCGCAAACCGTTTATCTGGCTGCTGGCCCTGAGTTCGCTGCCTGCCTTTGCGGCCGGCAGCGGCGTGGTTGGCGAGAATCTGCTCTGGCTCGCCCTTATCCTGATGAGTGCGCGGTTGTTTGCGCCCCTGGCTGGCCGTTTCGGTTTCCCCGCCGTCCTTGGCGAATTGCTGCTCGGCGTGGTGCTCGGCAACCTCACGTTGTTCGGCATCGACTACTTCACCTCCATCGCCAAAGACCCAGTCATGGCTTTCATCGCCGAACTCGGCGTGATCGTACTGCTCTTGCAGATCGGCCTGGAAACGCGACTGGCTGATCTGGTCAAGGTTGGCGGGCGGGCGTTTGCTGTCGGCAGCGTCGGTATTGTCGTGCCCTTTACCCTGGGCGCTTTCGTCGTCGGCCCGCTGCTGCTGCCAGGGCAGACGCCCAATACTTACCTGTTCCTCGGCGCCACGCTGGCTGCAACGTCGGTGGGCATCACCGGGCGCGTCTTCCGCGATCTCGGCAAGCTCGGTACGCCGGCGGCGCGCATCGTGCTTGGCGCGGCGGTGATCGACGATGTGCTCGGCCTCGTCATTCTCGCCGTGATCTCCAGTCTGGTGCAGGCCGGCTCGGTGAGCGTCGGCGAGGTGAGCTGGATCATTGCCGAGGCGGTGCTGTTCCTCGCCGGCAGCATCTGGCTGGGCCGCAAGATCGCGCCGCATTCCTCGCGCTGGCTGGCGCAGCTGGATTCCGGTCATTCGATGTTGTTCGCTCAGGTGCTGGCGACCGGACTGGCGCTGGCCTGGCTGGCGCATGCCATCGGGCTCGCGCCCATCATCGGTGCTTTTGCCGCCGGCCTGCTGTTCGAGCCGTTGTTCCTCAAGGATTTCGAGACGCCGCGCATCGTGCAGGAGATCGAACCGCTGATGCGCGATCCGCAGAATCGCGGCCTGCTGGAGCCAATCGGCTATTTCTTTGTGCCGGTGTTCTTCGTGCTCACCGGCATGCAGGTCGATCTGCAAACCATGGCCGATCCGGTCATCGTGGCCGTGGCGCTGGGCGTTAGCGCCGCAGCCATCGCCGGCAAGCTGGTCGCTGGTGTGTTCGCCGGCCAGGCGGGCAAGTGGATTGTCGGCTGGGGCATGGTGCCGCGCGGCGAGGTCGGGTTGATCTTCGCCATGGTGGGCAAGCAACTTGGCGTGATGGACGAGGCAATGTTTTCGGTGATCGTCATCATGGTCATCCTGACCACGCTGGTGACCCCGCCCGTGCTGACTTGGCTGCTGCGCCGCTCGTCGGACGGGGCGGCGACAATCAGGTGATCGAGTTCAGGGAAGGCGGAAGCGATCAACCAGTCTGCGCAGTTCGTCGGCGGTGGCCGTCAGGGTCTGTGCCGACTCTTCCAGGTGGCGAATGTTGTTGACGCTATCAGCGGCGATGCCGGCAATTTGTTCCACCGTGTTGCGGCTTTCCTGGCTGGCAGCAGATTGTTCGCGGCTGGCGCCGAGGATGGCGCCTGCTTCCTGAGCCACGCCGTCGGCGGCATCGAGAATCTGCTCGAACCTGGTCAGTACATCGGCATTATGGGTGGCGCCGGTATCGACCGCTTGTTTTACCGCTTCCATTGCCGTTACCGTTTCGCGGGTGCGGTTGGCGACACCATCGATGATCTTCTGGATGTCGGCGGTCGACGCGCTGGTGCGCTCGGCGAGCTTGCGTACTTCGTCGGCGACCACGGCAAAACCGCGCCCCTGTTCGCCAGCGCGAGCCGCCTCGATCGCCGCGTTGAGTGCCAGCAGATTGGTCTGTTCGGCGATTTCGCTGATGACCTGTGTCACCGAGACAATGCGGTTGATCGAGTCCGATAGTTCGCCAATGCTGCGACTGGACGATTCGACCGAGACAACAATGTGCTGCGAGGCCTGGGCGCCGCTGCGGATGCTGGCGTGTCCGCTCCTGGCGATGTCGCGGGTATGATTTGCCGCCGTGCCAACCCGATCGACAGCGCCTGAAACTGCATCAATTGATCCCGCCATACGTTGCATGCTGGCGTTGGTCGCGGCGGCCATTGACGATTGCTGGTCGGCCTGGCCAAGAATCTGGTGCGCGGCGGAATAGAGCCCCTGCGACAGTCCGGACGCCTTGTCGGCGGTACTCTTGACGCTGCCGATCAGGTTTTGCAACTGGCTCACCATGTCGCCGAAGGCCGTTTGCAAGCGGCCGATCTCATCGTCACCATGCGCGTTGATACGCACCGTGAGGTCACCGGCGGCTATCCGTCGCGAGGCATCGACGGTATCGGCGAGCGGACGGGTAATGCCACGCATGATCAGGATGGCAATCAATGTTCCGAGGATCACTGCCGCGGCACACAGGCCCAACATCAGTGTCTTGGCAAACTGTGCGGCGTGAGTGGCGGCAGCGGCGGATTCCTGCGCGCGTTTTTCCATGTCGGTCAGCATGGATTCGATGACGCCGCGCAACTCGACCTGGGCGACACGAATCTTGTCGCGTACTACCGCGCCGGCCTCGGCATTCTGTTCGGCCAGGGCAAACTCGACCAGTTGCGCGCTTGCCTGCTGCACCTGGGCGTCGAGTGTTTCGGTCTGGGCGATGCGTTGCTCCATGCTGCCATCCTTGTGCGCGGCCAGATGGTTGCGCAGATCGGTGACAGCGGTCTGGTAGCGCTTGCGCGCCTCGCGCGCCAGTGCCAGTTCCTTTTTCTTTTGCGAGAAGTCGATCTGCAACACGACATCGCGCAGGGCGATGCCCTGCATCGCCACCGCCTCGCGCATGGCATTGGTCAGGCGGATGCGGATGATATCGTCGCCGACGACGCCTTCGAGATCCTGCTGCATCGCCGCCATGCGGACATAGCCGATCCCGGTCAGCACCACGGCCAACAGGATGAGCAAACCGAAACCGGCGCCGAGACGGGCGCCGACACTGGAGAAGATGAATTTCATCGTGAAACTCCGAACGGGACGCCGTCAGGCGTCCCTGAAACGCTGCAACCAAGGGTAATTGGGTCTATTTGGCCGTGAAATTGCTTTGCAGCAGGCCGATCGCCTTGCCACCGTCCATGACCGGAACCGCGAACAACACACCCTTGACCTGGGTGCTGGCATCGGGTTTGACCGCGCTGTCGGACCAAGCCTTGCCTTCCATTACAGGCTTGAAGAATGGCCGCGAACCGATGTTCCAAAGCAGCGGTTTGCCACCGGAACCCGCGGCGACCAGATTGCCCTTTTCGTCGCGCAGGTACAGTTTGTTCAGCTCGGCATGTTTTCCCGAAAACGCAGTAAGGATCTTGCTCGTCGCATTGCTATTGACGCTGGTGACCTGGGCGTCATTCTCGGCGACTTCATCCCACTTGCCGTTGCTCATGCCAGCAATGATGCCGCCCTTGGCATTCGCATCCTTGACGGCAGCAATCACCGCCGGGTTCTTGCCGAGATCGGCAAGGGTCACCTTGGCGGCGTCCACCTTGGCCTGGAGATCGGCCGGTACCTGCGCATGGACCAGCGAGGCGGCAAGAAGTCCGGCAGACAGAACGATGGCGGAAAAGGAAAATTTCATTTGTGTTCTCCTTGTTGAAAAGTCGGATGAGGGCGGGCTACAGGGAAAGGAAATCCAAGAGACCTCCGCCAAGTATCGGCGACGCAAGCCGCCGCAGTCAATCACCGATTATTTGGCTCAGACATGAGGGGCTAAATTTTGGTCGGGCGCGGTGCGCAGCGGTCCGCTTGGGGGCTTCTTGTGCTACGCGGCGATCACCACTTCGCCACGCAGACTGTGCGGAAGCGCAGCGGTGATGGTGACATCAATGAACTGGCCGATCAGCCGTTCGCCGCCGGCAAAGTTGACCACGCGGTTGTTGGCGGTGCGCCCCGCCAGTTCGGCCGCGTCCTTGCGGGCATGACCCTCGACCAGCACGCGCTGTACCGTGCCGACCATGGCCTGCGAGACTGCGAAGGCCAGTTCCTCGATGCGCTTTTGCAGGCGCATCAGTCGCTCCACCTTGATTTCCTGCGGGGTGTCATCGGCCATGTCGGCCGCCGGCGTGCCGGGACGCGGGCTGTAGATGAAGGAAAAACTGGCGTCGAAACCAACGTCGTCGATGAGCTTCATGGTCTTCTCGAAATCTTCCGCCGTCTCGCCCGGAAAGCCGACGATAAAGTCGGTGGACAGCGACAGTTCGGGCCGGGCAATGCGCAGCTTGCGCACCAGCGACTTGTATTCCAGCACGGTATAGCCGCGCTTCATCGCCGCCAGGATGCGGTCGGAGCCCGACTGCACGGGCAGGTGCAGGTGCGGGACGAGCTTGGGCGTGCTGGCGTGGATGTCGATCAGGCGCTGTGTCAGTTCGCGCGGATGCGAGGTGGTGTAGCGGATCCGCTCGATTTCAGGCATGTCGGCGATGGCCTCGATCAGCAGCGCCAGATCGGCAAAATCATCCGACTGCGCGCCATCTGCCGCACTACCGCCCGCACTGCAGCTCATGGCTCCCCGGTACGCATTCACGTTCTGGCCGAGCAGGGTGATCTCGCCGACGCCCCGCGCCGCCAGGCTGGCGATCTCGGCCAGCACGCTCTCGAACGGGCGCGAAACTTCTTCGCCGCGCGTGTAGGGCACGACGCAGAAGGTGCAGTATTTCGAGCAGCCTTCCATGATCGAAACGAACGCCGCCGCGCTCATCGTGTCCGTTGTGCTGGCCGGTGGCAGGGCGTCGAACTTTTCTATCTCGGGGAAGGAAACATCGACCTGCGCCCGGCCGCTGGCGCGGCGCGCGGCGATGAGCTCGGGCAGCCGGTGCAGCGTCTGCGGGCCGAAAACGATATCGACGTAAGGCGCCCGCGCGACGATGGCGGCCCCTTCCTGGCTGGCGACGCAGCCGCCGACGCCAATCACCAGGCCGGGCTTGAGTTGTTTAAGGTGGCGCACCCGGCCGAGGTCGTGAAACACCTTCTCCTGCGCCTTTTCGCGCACCGAGCAGGTGTTGAACAGGATGATGTCGGCGTCCTCGGGGGTATCGGTGCGGACGACGGTTTCCGTACCGGTCCCGGCCAGGATGTCGACCATCTTGTCCGAGTCGTATTCGTTCATCTGGCACCCGAAGGTGCGGATGAATACTTTCTTCGTCAAGCTTTCACGCCCCGGACGACGTGCCGGTAGCCCAGCGACGCGAGAAATTCTCGGCCGGCATCGGCTTACCGAAGTAGTAGCCCTGGAAATGATCGCAGCCGGCGGCGCGCAAGAAGTCGACTTCCTCGACCTGCTCGACGCCCTCGGCGATGGTCTTCATGCCAAGATTGCGCGCCAGCGAAATGATGGTGCGGACAATGGCGGCGTTGCGCTCGTGCAGATGCACGTCGGTGACGAAGGAACGGTCGATCTTGAGCTGGTCTACCGGCAACTGCCGCAAATACGCCAGCGAGGAATAGCCGGTGCCGAAATCGTCGACCGAGAAGCGCAGGCCGAATTCGCGCAGGGCGTTCATCTTGCGCACGGCACCATCGACGTCGGTCAGCAGCAGGCTTTCGGTGACTTCGAGTTCGATGCTGGCAGGTGGCACGCCGCTGGCCTCGATCACGCGCCGGACCTGGTCGACAAAGTCGTCCTGGTGGAATTGGCGGGGGCTGACATTTATCGCCAGCGTGCGGCCTTCTTCGACTTTCCAGCCGCGCAACTGCTCGCAGGCGGTGCGCAACACCCATTCGCCCAGCGGCACGATGAGGCCCATTTCCTCGGCGGTGGCGATGAACTCGCCGGGCGGCACCATGCCACGCGCGGGGTGCTGCCAGCGGATCAGCGCCTCGCCGCCGATGATGCGGCCGTCGCCATCGACCTGTGGCTGGTAGTAGAGCAGAAACTGCTGGGCCACCAGCGCGGCGCGCAAGTCTTTTTCGATAACCAGGCGGCGTTCGGCCTGGTTCTGCATTTCGACCTTGTAGAAGTGGATGGCGTCGCGCCCGGCCTCCTTGGCCTGGTGCATGGCGAGGTCGGCATGCTTGATCAGTTCCTCGGCGGTTACGCCATCGCCAGGGAACATCGCGATGCCAATGCTGGCGGCCATGTGGGCATCCTGCTCGCCAACGCGCATGGGCGCGCCCAGCCGTGCGGCAATCTTCGCTGCCGTCGTGCGCGCCGCCGTCGCTGCTTGCGCCTCGTCGCCGGCAAGGTCGGCGAGGGTAACGACGAACTCGTCGCCGCCCCAGTGGAAGAGCGAATCCTCGGCGCGGATGACGAGCCGCAGCCGCTCGGCGACGGCCTTGAGGAATTGGTCGCCGATGGCATGACCAAGGGCATCGTTGAGACGCTTGAAGTGGTCGAGGTCGATGATCATCACCGCCGCGCCGTAACCGCGCCGCGTCGCGTTAGGTAGCTCGCGACCGAGTTGCTCGGCGAGATGGCGGCGGTTGGGCAGGCCGGTGAGGTCGTCGTGATAAGCCAGCCACGCAATCTGGTCGTCGGCATGGCGCCGGGCAATGGACGTGGCGAGCACGTCGGCGACCTGTTGCAGGAAGCTGTCGCGCCCCGCCGAGCCCTCGGCGCCCGCCGCGGTGACCAGCAGCAGCACACCCAGCACCTTGCCCTCGGAAGCAAGCGTTACGCACATAGCCTGATCCGTGGTCGACTCGCCCAACAGGCTGCGCAGGTAGCAGGGCTGATCAACACCCGCGTGTTCTACGCAGATGGCGGCGTCGGCCTTGATGCAGGAATGCAAGGGCAAGCGCCGGCCGGGAACCGCGAGGCCGGGCGCGAAGCCCTCGGCGGCGGCCAGTTCGAACCCGCCCTCATTGCCTTCCTTGGCCTCGATATTGGCGAGCAGGATGGCGCTCTTGACCGTCGGCGCGCGCCAGTCCGCCGTGATGACGAGGCTGGCCAGCGCCTCGCGCAGATAATTGTGCAGCGAACGGTGGCGGTGCGACAGGGCCAGCAACTCGCGCAGCACATGCTCCTCGCGCGCCGTGCGTTCCAGTTGTCGGTTCGACTCGGCCAGCTCGGCGGTGCGCTCGCCAACAAGCAGTTCGAGGCGCTCGTTGCTGGCTGCCAGCGCGCGCCGGGCGCGCGACAACTCGATGTGGGTGCGGGCGCGGGCGAGCACCTCCTCTGCCTGGAAAGGCTTGACGATGTAGTCGACGCCGCCCGCCTGGAAGGCGTGCACCTTGTCATCCATTTCCTGCAATGCGCTGATGAAAATGACCGGAATATCGCGGCCATGGGCGGTCTGCTTGAGGCGGCGGCAAACCTCGTAACCCTCCATGCCGGGCATGCGGATGTCAAGCAAAATGAGGTCGGGCACGGCCGACTCGGCGGCGCGCAACGCCGCTTCGCCGTTGAGCGCCGCGCGCACCTTGTAGCCCTCGTTCTGCAGGATGCCTTCGAGCACCCGCAGGTTGTTCGGGTTGTCGTCGACGATCAGCAGGGTTGGAATGTCCGGGGTCATTGCGGTGTCGTGGTGGTCAGGGCGATCATAAGACAGCAAGCGGGGATTTTCCGCCGCCACGCGCCGAAGTCAAGCGCGGCGGGGCGCTCATTTGCTCATCGTTTCGTGCAGCGACAGCGCCGCGCCGCTCCAGCCGAGCGCGGCGGCCAGCGCCAGCAGCAGGCCACCGTCGGCGGCAGCCAGCGAGGCAAGACTGAAATTCAGACTATAAAGCGCGGCCAATTCGTTGATGGGGCCGCGCAGCCAGACCGTGGCGCCTTGCACAATCAACCAGGCCGTGGCGCCGCCCGCCAGCCCTTGCAACGCACCGAACCAGTAGTAGGGCCGATGAATGAAGGCGTCGGTGGCGCCGAGCAGCCGGCTCACCTCGATCTCGGCGCGGCTGGTCAGCACTTGCAGACGGATGGTATTGAAGGTGATGGCGACCAGCCCGACGCCGAGCAGCAGCGCCAGCAGCACCACCGCCATGCGGCCCAGCCGCAGCAGCGCGTCGAGCCGCTGCACCCAGGCCGAATCGAGCTGCACATGATCAACGCGGGGCAGTTTGCGCAGCTCGGCGGCGAGATTTTCCATCGCTTCGGGGCGGTCGTCGCGCGGGATGATGACGAAGGCGTCGGGGAAGGGATTCTTCGGCAGGGCGTCGAGTACCTCGGTCAGCCCCTGCGCCGATTTCATGCGGGTCAGCGTCTCGTCGCGGGTAACGAGCCGGCGTTCCTTGACGCCATTCAGATGGTCGAGCCGGCTGGCGATGGCCTGCGTGGCACGGGCATCGGCATCCGCGGCCATGAACAGCGAAATCTGCGGCGCCGTCGCCACGCTGCGCATGGCCGACTGCGCGTTGGCGAATAACATCTGCCCGCCC
>JFJP01012609.1_pt1 | contig 15686 bp, 8 predicted proteins | sample 431651 | NCBI WGS metagenome assembly JFJP01 (sample SAMN02602958, study PRJNA72255) | Microbial mat metagenome, whole genome shotgun sequencing project. | biome: fresh water; feature: sink hole; material: water; isolation source: purple microbial (photo- and chemosynthetic) mats found in... | reverse complement strand
ATGTCATTCACCAGCGATTCAAGATCGGCTTGTGCTTTGGCTTGTTCAAATGAGCGCACGTTTTGAACAGAGGTGGCTACCTGCGCCGCCAGCGTGGTTTGGATGTTGATGTCTGATTCTGTGAAGCGTCCCACCTGATCAGATTGAATGTCGAATACGCCGATTACATTGCCGCCGACGATCATAGGAACAGCCAATTCGGAACGCGTATTTGGCAGCAGGGGGTTGGGCAGGAAGTCGGGCGCGAGCGTTACATCATTTACTGTAACGCCTTTTTGTTCACGGGCAGAGCGCGCCACCAGCGATTGTGCGCGGTTGAGTGGGATGGAAAGCCCTCTTTCTTTCATTAGGCGTCCCGCTTCGCCTGCGCCGCGCGCCAGCACCAGGTTTTCACCGGCTTCGTCCAGCAGGTAGATGTGCGAGTGGTACAGGTTGAAGCGTTCTTTTGTGAGGTCTACCACGCCTTGTAGAAGTTTATTGGAGTCCAAAATGGTGGCTGTAGCGGTTCCCACTTCAGCCACGATCGCCATATCTCTTGTACGGGCTGCCACGCGTCCTTCCAAACTACCAATCAACTCGCGTAACTGTGAGGTCATACTGTTGAAGGCTGTAGATAGTGTGCCAATTTCATCCTTGCTGTCGGCTTTCACGGTCAGGTTCATGTTGCCTGCGGCTACTTGAACGGCAGTGTTTGTCAGCGAAATGAGCGGGGTTACAAATTGGACAGCAAACCGCGCGCCCAGGAAAACCGCCAGCGCGCCAAAGAACAACACAGCCAGTCCGATGATGAAGCCCAGCGTGCCCGCTAGCCTGTTGACCGGGGCGAATGCTTCGGATTGGTCAACTTTGGCAATAACGCCCCAAATTTGCCCAGTGGGGTGCGTGGCGTCAGGTTTATTAATTACTACCGGCGACCAGACGCCCAGAACGTCAAGACCACGGAAGTCAGTAAATGTGTCTTGTCCTGATATGCCTTCCAATACTGATTTTGAAGCAATAGTTTCCACTTTGAAATTATCATTTAACACGGTTGTTTCAACGCCCAGATCAGCCAAAAAGCGGGTTTCAGTTCGGCGCAGTTTATCTTCTCCAATAATAAATGTCTCGCCCGTTTCGCCTAGTCCGGTGGTTTCAGTCATGATTTTTGTAATTTGATCTTGTGAGGCTTGCGTCGCCACGATCATCAGGATTTCTTTGTTATTATCCAGTACGGGGATGCCGAAGAACGCGGCTGGCTTCCCGCCAGATGGGGCGTAGAACGCGAAATCTGCAAATCTGGGAGATTTGTCTTTGATAATTTCAGCCACCATTGTTCCCAGGTTTGAGTCTTTGTATTCACCGGTTAAGATGTTGGTGCGGTAATCACTTTCTTCCAAAACCGAGTAGAAGATTGTGCCGTTGGGTTCGATCAGGAAAATATCTTGATACCCGTAATTTTCTTTATAAGCGCTGAGAAAGTCTTTCTCTCCGATTTGGTGGGTGGGCGAAAGCGCCTCTGCTGCGGTAATTTTGGAAAATATTGCCCAGTTTAGTCCTTCGATTCCCAGGGGTCTATATGCATTAATAATTGTTTCGCCAAGTCCGCCGGTTGTAAGTTTGTTGCCTGTTTTTCCACTTAGCGCGTCGCGGACGAATTGTGGGGCAATATCAGAAACATCATAGCCGATAACAAATTTTCCGCCGCCGTCAATGGTGCGGTCACTGCGATAGGTAAGACGCCCGTCATCTTCCATTGCCATCATGTACGTTTCGCCTGTCGCGCCCTGCCCGATTCTCTCTGCTGTGATGCTTTTGAGGGTATCCAAGGGTAATTGGTACGCTAGAATGCCCACCAGAGTCTCTCCCTGATAAATGGGCGCGCCGATGAACATGACGTATTTGTTATCGAAAAGCGCCGCATCGGCAATGTAGGCTTTTCCAGCCGCGCCATTACTAAGGTTTTTGTAAAGTTTCGCCAGATTACTGTCTTTGTAGTCGCCTGTTACCAAATTGGAACCAAAGACGCCATTTTTCTGCGTACTGTAAACTACATTGCCGGCTGGGTCAATCAAAAGAGCATCTTCGTAGCCGTGAATGGATATATAACTAGTAAAGAATTTGTGCTGTTCCTGGTGAGCGGCGCTGTAGGCGCTTCCATCTTCGGCTGTTTGAAGTTCAGCCTGCCCCAAATATAGAAAGCGGACTTTGCTGCTTCCAATATCCTGAAAGCCGGCGGTCATGTCAATTACGCCAGCCACCACCCCCGGGTCTGATGCCACATCGCGCGCGTCTGCGTCCCAGGGTTTGAAGAGTTGGACGATCTGATCGCGTTTGAGAGAATTGATCGCGTTCATCTTTGCTTCGGTTTCCACCAATAATGATCCTACCGTGTCACTTAACGACACCATGTCGCTTTGGCGTTCCGACATATAACTAGCAATTTGATTTGCCTTAATGGTTTGCACTGCCTCCAGTTTGTCAAAAGCGTCTTGTGTCAGCGTGTTTCGAACCTGAGTGTAAGTCACCCATCCCAAAAAGATACTGATCAAAACCACTGGAATGATGGCTGAGCCGACCACGATGACGGTCAGGCGGTTGCGGATCGAAGACTGCATGTAGTTGGTAATGTCGTCCCACGACTGCCGTACAGCGAAGAAGATCATGACAATTACAATGACGCTGGTGATTGCGGGGACAAAAGTCTGTATTTCCTTCACCACCAAACGGTAATTCAGCGGTAAAAGATCCAACAGCGCGGTTAGAATGCCAAGCCCAATTCCGATCAGGTTTGCGCGGCGCGACTGTTTGTCCGGCAGGGTTTGAGATGCAACCGAAAATGTCAAAATAATGAGTACCAATCCAAATATCACGCTGATGTTTGCTATCAACAGTGTGGCGGCTGGAAAGACTGCCATGATTCCGATGATGATCATCCAACTGCCGGTCTCGGGCTGACCGCCGCGTATTTTTCGCATCGCCAGGGCGGTGATCGCCACAAAAATAGCAATTACGCCAGCCAGAGAAACCATCTGCCATGCGCCCAGTTGCCAGGCTAGGAAAATGTAAAATCCCAGCACAACCAGAGCCGCGCCAAAAATGATCGCCGCCACCCGTAATATGTCGCTTGTGCTTTTTTTATCTTTGGCGGGTATTGTTTTAGAAGTGGATTGAGTCATTTTAAAACTCCTGTTCCCATGGCTTCAATTTCTTTCGGGAGATTCTGTTGTTTAGTCATGGTGAGCGCCGTTTTGTTCACCAGCCTGCAACTCAGGCTCAAGTGTGATCTGTGTGGTTTTCATTCCCAGTGCGCGCCCCAATTCGCGCGCTGCGATTTGTAACGCCGATTGAACACTGGTTGAACTTTGAATCTTTTGGGTGATTTGGTTCAACGTGGTTTCGCGCTCTGCCTGATTTTGTGTCTGGGAGAGGGAACGGGCATTTTGCAGGGCGGTGGCTACCTGAGATGCCAAAGTGCTTTGGATGCTGGCGTCTTCTTCAGTGAAAGCGTTGACGCGCTCTGATTGCACATCCAACACACCCAGCAGTTGATCGCCGACGATGAGGGGGACTGCCAGTTCAGATGCGGTTTCGGTCAAAATTGGGTTGGGCAGCCAGCCTGCGTCGCTGCGCACATCATTGACGATGACCGCCTGTTTTGTGCGTCCTGCGCGCGCTACAAGCGATTGTTCCTGTTCCAGTGGAATGCTCAAGGTACCGTGCGTGCCTTCATGTTCATCGCCTTCCCTATAACCACAGGCGATGATGTCAAGTTCATTGGTTTTTTCATTGTAGGTGAAGACATGGGCATGGTACAAACCAAACCCGCGCTGGGTTAGGTGAACAACCTCTTGCAGCATTTCCTCAACATTGCCAATGGTGGCGGCGGCTGTGCTAATGGTGGCTACTGTTTGTAGTTCTCTCGCGCGTTTGACAACGGTTTCAGTGGAGTCAATGTTTTGAAGCGCAACCGCGATTTGATTGGCAATGGATTGCAATGAGTCTACATCTTCCCGCTGGAGTCCGTCTGTGATGTTATGCTGTACATCCAGCACGCCGAGAACCCGCTCGCCGACCGAGATCGGGATTGCCATTTCAGATTTGGTTTCAGGCAGGAGGGGGTTTGGCAGCCATTCGGGGTTTTGGGTTGTATCTGACACCAGAATTGGCTCATTGTTTTCTGCCGCGCGTCCCACCAGACCACGTCCTTTTGCGACTTTATGGAATTGAGCCAGCATCATTTTACCGGCCTCACCTGTGCCGCCCGTCATGACCAGGTTTTGGTTGGCTTTGTCATAAAAATAAATTTGAGTGTGGTAATAGCCGAATGCATTCTTTACCTGTTCCACAACCTCTGCCACCAATTCCTTTCGATTAAGAATGGTGGATATGCGGCGGCTGACTTCCGAAGAGGTTGCCAGCGCTTTGGTACGGTCTGTCACGCGTTGTTCCAGTGTGCCGATCAACTCTCTTAATCGGCTGGTCATGGTGTTGAACGCAACGGCAAGCACACCGATCTCATCTTCTCTTTGTGTGTCGGCTTTTACTTCAAGGTTTCCTGATGTAATATCTTCGGCAATAGTCACAAGTTTTGAAATTGGCGTAACAACGCTTCTTGTCACCGCGAGCGATACAATGACTGCGATCACCAGCGTCAGCGCCATCAGCACGCCAGTGATGATGGATGCCCGGTTGGATGCCTGTAACGCTTCACTTTGATCATGTTCAGCCATAAGGGCAATTTGCATTTCAGGAATCCAGATATATGCGCCGAGGACGGGGGTATTTCTATAGTCATTGTAGGATTCAGATCCAGCGTTTTGTGATTCAATTACTTTTGTTGTGCCGGTTGAACGAATATAGGTTTCACCAATTTTTGCATCTTTAAAACGCAACTGGCTCAATAAGGCGTAGTTTGAGCCTACCAGATAGGTTTCGCCGGTTTCGCCAAGTCCCACACGTTCAAGCATGATCTTGTCTAGTGCTGCCAGGTTGGCGCGTCCGGCGATCACCCCAATGACCTGCCCGAATTGGTATTCAACAGGTTGCGAAAAGACGATCGAGTAACTTGATGACGCCACATCATACGTGGGTGGCGTAACGTAGTGCCCCTTAATGCCTTCCCGAAAATAGGATTGGTTTGCAGCGATCTTTCCCTCTTGATCTTTATCGGTCGACAATAAGATGTTGCCATTTTTGTCCATGATGAACATCTCATCGAAGTATCCGGTCGATTTTTTTAGTTCGTTGAATTTGTTTCGCAATGACTCATATGCGGTGGCGTCTGTATTGTCTTTCAGGATCGTGTTCGCGTAATAAAGCGATGTTCCATCCTGCATGACCAGCCCAAGGTTGGTTTGCAGTGTGGAGATCCACGAATTGATTTCGTTGGCTTTTAGTTGGGCAGTGGAACTCAGTTGATCAAACGCGGCAGATCTTAAGCCCTGCGCATTGATCAAGCCTGATACAACGCCAGTCAAGAGCACAGGTATGGCTGCCAGAAAAATAAATGTGATCAGCAAGCGATTGCGGAGTGATAGCGAACCTACCCGCTTGTTGTGGACAGTCTTGTTATTACTGTCGGGGATGGTGTTGATGGTCATTACAGCCTCCAATCATTGTGTTGCCAATATCTTATGCGCCGTGCCGGATACTTTATAGTCTATTCGAAAAGATTGATAATGTGCGTTACAAATAAGTTCTGATTATTTACTTACTCTGTCGTTCTGAGCGCAGCGAAGAACCTCTTATTTCAAGGTAGAGACCCTTCGCTCCGCTCAGGGAATCACGCTTTAGGTGCGTAAGGTGACTTACTTAATCTGGCAGGATGACTTCCACCACTTTGCATCCATTTATTTGATGAATTCGTTGGTGTACGCCTTGGATAAATCTACGGGGGAGGTGATGTATCCCTGATCCAGCAAAATGGTTTGTGTGTTTACCCAGATGTGGTCATCCATCCACCCGGGTCGGGCGTCGCCAGTGTCTATCAAGGGAATCTGCGCTTCTATCGTAGCCTGTTGAAATGCGACATCCAGGGTTTCATCATATTTGATGGTGAGCGCTGCCGCTTCTTTTGAATGTTCAATTGCGTATTGATATCCTTGCAGGGTGGCGCGAATGAATCGTTGAACCAGTTTTGGGTTGTCGGCTGTCAGTTGCGCTTTGGTGAAAATAACGTTGTTGTAGAACTCCACGCCGTAGTCTCCGTAGTAGATTGAAACAACATCTTCGCCATCAATTTTCGCCTGCACAAGTTCATTGGTCGAAAAAGTACCGCTGGATGCATCCATGCGCCCGGTGTGTAAATCGGCTGCGCCATGAAATTCTTCATTGGGGACAAATTTTATTCCGTTCGGGTCAATACCTGTTTTTTTGAGCATTGCAATGAACTGGATATCCCAGGTCGTATCTAACCCTGTAGAGACCACGCCAACTGTTTTTCCAGTTAAGTCTTGCGGCGAGGTAATGCCGCTATTGGACAGCGTCATGATCATCAGCGGACTTTTGCGGAAGATGCTTGAAATGGCAATTAAATCCTGTCCGCCAGATTGAGCGCGAAGTATCGAATCTCCAGAAGTAACGCCAATTTGAGCGGTATCTGCAACCACAGCCGCGACCGGGTCAATTTCAGGTCCGCCGGCCAGCAGGGTTACATCCAGGTTTTCATTGGCATAGTAGCCAAGTTGATCGGCGACATAAAAGCCAATGAATTCGGCGCTGTGAAACCAACTGAGTTGCACTGTCACCTTATCTTGTGGGATGGTTGTGGCAACTTCTTTTTTTCCACAACTTGCCGCAAATAGGGCAGGAAGTATAAAAACAATAAAGATTGCCTGAGTACGACTAAAGATTTTAAATCTCATACTGGTGGTATCTCCTTGTGCGAAGTAAATCGTCGAAAATAATTTTGCAACCCATCCCGGCTCTTTCGGGGGCTAGCCCCCGAAAGAGCCGAAGGTATGTCTAAAAAATTTAATTGACCATTGACATCTTGTATAAGCCATTCATCTACTTATGTAAGAAGTCTAATTTTTTATTTGTTTATTTTTTCCATAAATTCAGATGTATAGGCTGTGGAAATTTCAAAGGGGGTGGTAATCACTTTTTGTTCCAGCAAAATATCGTACATTTGCTGCCACATTTCAGGCTCCATCACGCCGATGGGCAGGGTGCCTGTATCCACCAGGGGGATGGTGGCTTTTAATGACAGCAATTGAAAAGATTGATCCAGTTTAGGATCAAAGGCGAGGGTGTCTGTTGTGCCTTTTTCTGGGTTTTCAATTGCAGACTGCCACCCGCGTATTGTGGCGCGCAGGAAGCGCTCGACCACATCAGGGTGCTGGGCAATGTAGTCATCTGTTGTGAAAACTACATCGGCATAAAAGGGAACGCCGTAATCACCAGGCCAAATTGCAGAATTGGCAATGCCCTGCATGTCGGCTTTTACAATTGAGTCGGTGGAGTATGCATTACAGACATCATATCTCTGGGCGCACTCCAGCGTGTCGAATGTTTTTGGGTCTTCCACAGTGATCAGGTTGCGATCAATTCCCGCTTTGTTGATCATGGCATTAAATGTCCAAAGCCCTGATCCCTGTCCTATGCCGACCCTTTTTCCAATGAGGTCTTCCGGTTTGCTGACTTTGATGTCGCCAATGGACATATAAACCTGTGGGCTGATGCGATAGATAACCGCAATTGCCTTCACCGGCGCGCCATTTGCGCGTGCTACGATAACTTCGTCGGCAGCGCCAATGCCAAAGGTGTTCTTGCCTTCAATAACTTTATCAATACTGAGCATTTGATCGAAATCCACTGGCTCAATCGTTACTTTTAAGTTTTCGTCGGCGTAATATCCTTCTTTATCTGCCATGTAAATACCGGCAAACTGCGTCTGGTGCGTCCATTTTAGGCGCACAGATACTTCTGCGGCAGGGCTTCCACAACTTGATAGAAGTATGGCAAGAAGTGTTAAAACAACAAAACCGATGTAAGAACGGTTGAACAAATTGGCTTTCATGGGGCATCTCCTTGGCTGAAAAATGTATGGCTGCAAAAGTTGAAAAATGACCGCTTATTTTTTAGGAGTGATGAATTCGTTTGTGTAGATTGTATTCAAGTCAATTGGTTTTGAGATCAAGCCAAATTCCAATAGAATTTCCTGGGTTGTGTTCCACACATCTGCGTCCATGGATCCAATTGGCGCGTTTCCCGTGTTGATAAATGGAATCTGTGCTTTCATTACATTTTGCTGATAGGCGATGTCCAGATTTGGATCATACTTAACTGCAAAACCGGCAACTTCATTCGGGTTTTCAATTGCATATTCGTAACCCTTCATGGTGGCGTTTATAAATCTGCGGATTAGTTCCGGGTTGCTCTGCTTGAATTCGTCTGTTGTAAAGATTGTGTTGATGTAAACATCGTAGCCGTAATCTTTATAGTAAATAAAATTCAACTCGTCACCGGCGTCTTTTGCCATTACTTGTTGATCGGTTGCGAACATGCCGCTCATGGCGTTCATGTTTCCTGCTTTGATTTCATTGGCGCCTTGAAAATCTTGAATGAGCGCGTAGTTCATTGAATCGCGATCTAAACCTGTGCGGCTCAACAGCGCCAGGAAGGGGAGATCGTTGAAACCACTTAGATCAAGCGAGTAAACACCGACGGTTTTGCCAACCAGATCCTCTGGCTTTTTGATGTTGTCTTTGGCTAATGATGTGATGGACAGGGGATTTTCCCTGAAAATAGTTGCCACTGATACAAAATTCTGCTGGTTTGTCTTGGCGATGATGATGCTGTCACCACTGGCGATGCCAAATTGCGCCTTGCCATTCTGTACTTCATCGATCGGGTTAATATCGGGTCCGCCCGGATTCAAAGTGACATTAATATTCTCTTCTGCGTAGTAGCCTTTTTCGACGGCGGTATAGAATCCGGCGTATTCAACACCATGAAACCAACTTAATTGCACATTTACAGCATCTGGGATTGAAGCGGGGGTAGGGGTGTTTGTATTTCCACAACCACTAACGAATATTGTTGCGATAATGATTAAGATGCCGATGGTTTTTATTTTCATGTAACTCTCCTAATTGTTTATTGTTGGATAAATTCGCTTAACTTATTAAAGTTTTAAGTGAAACGCTGAAACAAATTCCGTTGCTTGATTTATATGTGTCTGTTTATCTTGCAATAATGCGGCAGACAGAAATGTAATAATTGAGAAACTTGGAAGTGACACCGTGCCTTCTCAAAAATAAGGGAGAGGTGACTGTTACCTATTTACACTGATGTACTGATCTGATACGCGAAATCTTTATTTTTTGCATAAGGCGAGTTGGTTAATTTATTAAAACCGGAAGCGAAACGTTAAAACTGGTACCCTTCCCAACTTCACTTTGTACGTTTACCTGTCCGCCATGCTGTTCAACGACAGATTTGACAATTGCCAGCCCCAGCCCGTTGCCTTCCATTTCACTATTCTTGCCGTTGCGGACACGGTAAAAGCGGTCGAAAATAAAAGGCAAGTCTGCGGCGGGGATGCCGAAGCCGGTATCCTGTACATCCACTTGAATAGTTTCCCTTTCCACCTTTTCTGTAAGCGTAATTTTTCCGCCTTGCGGTGAATATTTGATGGCATTGCCAATCAGGTTGCGGAATAATTGTTTTAATTGCAACGGGTCGCCGCTCACCAGTACGGGGTTTGCAAGTGGATTGAATTTCAATGATTGTTCTTTGGCTGTGGCTTGTGGCGTAAATTCATCGGCTATGCCAGCCAGCAGCGCTCCCAAATCCAGTGGCTCGTGATTTTGTGTGGCTTGCAGATCCATTTGCGCCAATGACATCATATTTTGTACAAGTTCACTCATGGTCTGCGCCGCGCCTTGAATTCGATTTACGAAATCTTTTTGCTGCTCATTAAGCGGACCTGCCTGCCCTAGCAATGTGCTAAACCCTGCAATGGTTGTGATCGGATTTTTTAGATCATGTGAAGCGGTGGCTATAAATTCATTCTTTACCTGATCCAGGTCTTTGAATCGCGTTACATCGTGCAAAATGGAAACCTGTCCGCCGTCTTCGATGGGGGTAATTAATGCGGTAAATGTGCGTTGATCAGGCCAGATTACTTCACCTGATTTTGCAATATGAGACAATCGCGCATCTTCCAGCATTTGAACAAAGGTATCATACCCATGTCCGGCAGGTAAAGGTTGGTTGAGGTTCGCATGGAAATCTGTAAATAATTTTTCGCCTGCGGGATTTAATAAACTTAGTTTCCCCTGCGCATCGAACATCAAAATTGCTTCTGCCGCATGTTGAAGCACCGCTGCAAGCCGCTTTTGTTCCTGCGCCACATTTGAATATAAACGCGCATTCTCAACGGCAATTGCCGCCTGGCTGGCAATTGCTTGCAGGAGCAGTAAATGATCCAGATTGAAATAATTTTCCTGCTCATGTGTCAGAATTATCAAACCCAGCAAATCTTTGCGCCCATGCAAAGGCGCGATCACTGCCGAGTGTATGGTCGTATCCTGCTGGGTAGTTTGCCAAAGAGGGTCACTGCGGGCATCGCCAATTACCAATCCTTGATGAGATTCGTTAATGTGTTTCAATAAATTTTCAGGGATAATAATTTCAGCCTCTGACGATGCGGAGGAAGGCGAAACTTGATAATTTTGTTGCGGCCCATTTTCTGAACTTAAGATAATCATATTGCCCTGAATGGCTCCAAGCGTTTCAACAGTGCGCTTGAGCAATACATTGGCAAGGTCTTTAATATCGGTGCGCGCGCTTAATTCTTTGCCGATCTCGGGTAAAAGATTTAACTCGCGGTTGCGGCGGCGGATGACATCCTCGGCTTCTTTCACGCGTAATTTTGTGCGAATACGCGCCATCAACTCATGGCGGTCAAAGGGCTTGGTCACATAATCATCTGCGCCCAAATTTAAGCCTGATTGCATGTCTGACGGGTCAATGCGTGCGGCTGTCAGAATAATGACAGGGATGTGCTGAACGGCAGGGTCGTTGCGAATTTCTTCCAGCACGGTAAAGCCGTCCTTGTGCGGCATGTTCACATCCAGCAAAACAAGGTCGGGCAATTCATCGCGCACTTTGTCCAGCGTTTCCAGCCCGTCGCGCGCGGTTATATTTTCATAGCCTTCGTATTCCAGATACCGTGTTAATAGGGTGATGTTATCGGGTCTGTCATCAGCCACCAGGATTTTGAACTTTTTCTTTCCCGCTACGACATGCTTTACAGGCCGCGTTGAATGTTTCATTTCTTCTATGGCATTCGTTGCGATCTGGCAAATGCGCTCGGGGCGCACTGGTTTTACGATCACTTCGTTTACCTTCAAACGATGCGCGGTAACCTTAAGCCCGGGCACATCATACGCAGTGACAAGGTAAGTATATGCGGGACGCCCGGCAGGGTGGTTTTGCATCTTCTCGATCAATTCCAGACCGGTCATTTCCGGCATGATCATGTCGGTGAATAAAATGTCCACGCCAATGACTTTTACTTTTTCAAGGGCGTCGCGCCCGCTGCAGGCCGAAATTACATTCACGCCCGCTCCAAGTTGCGAAAGCGCGCGCGCCAGTGTTGCCGCAGTGTTTGGATGATCGTCAACAACAAGAATACGGACTTGATCTTTGGGGGTGGATTCTGGTGTAGTCATCGCGACCATTATCCGCCACAACTCATTTTGGGACGTTAGGATGAAGATCAGAAAAGTTGGGAAAAGTTGGGGACGCAAAACCCGCTCCCAGCCTAAGCCGGAAGCGGGTCTACATCCAATGAGTTTGATCAGCGCCGTTATATTTTTCGCTGTTATTCGTCAATCTGGCAGCGGGCATCCACGTATACCCAAATTTGGTGTTGTGCCTCTGAAAGCCCGCCGTTGATGATGATGGTCTTTGTATCAGACATTCCCGGCGCAAGGCTGAGTTTATCTGATCTGGAGAAGTTGCCGGCAGATGTACAGCCCGTTGTGGAATTAAGATCGTCCACGGGATTTCGATCAATATAAACGTCTCGGTAAATATCGCCCACTGCGTCAGCGCCGCCTTGATTCCTGATGGTAATGCTTATCTTAAAAGTTTCGTTGGGTTTTGGCTCTGCCGGAATTAAAGTTACATTAGTGACGATCAGATCAGGTCGGGTTGAGACGCAGAGCGCAGTGGAAAAATACCCTTTAACAAAAGTCCCAAAAAGCGTAAGGCTCCCATTTGATTTAAGCAGGGCAGGCGTCCAGTCATGGTGGTACATCCATGCGAGGCTGTTGAGGTGATTACTATCCATCCATTGTGTAAACGCGTCTCCATAAGAAGCCTGACTGCCCGGCCAGGTTGGATTTGTAACGTCAGTATCTTCGTAGCCCCACTCGCTGACAATTACAGGCTTGACGCCGATCAAGCCGCCCGTGTCTTGATTCCATTGCGCGGCGGTATTCGATCCGTTGACCGAGTATTTATGATACGCATAAACCACCTTGGGGTCAGTCAGCGGATTATCTTTAATGCCCGCCAGCCAACTTGCCCAACCGCTGCCAGTGGCAAGCACAATGTTTTGCGCGCCATTGTTTCGTACCGTTTGAATGAGACTTTCGTAAGACGGCTTGAGTTCTGTCCAATAGTTTACGTTTGCCCAATCGGATGCGTCGTGAGCGGGTTCATTCCATAGATCAAAGATGATGCGCGTGTCTGATCCGTATATTTGTGACATTTGCGCCCAGAAGGATGTTGCCAGACTCAGGCTCGAATCATACGTGTCTGACGGATTGCCCGCGTAGGCGGGTTGATACCAGCCGTTGGGCCAGCCAATGACGTGATATGAAATAATTACATACATCCCGTTATCAAGCGCGGCATTAACCTCCTGTGCCAGACCAGCAAGAAGCGTAGCCCGTTCCATGTTTTTCCATTGTGTTGGAAAGATGCTGATGCGTACCACATTCGCGTGCCAATCCTGCGCGAGCGTTGCGTAGTCGGCGGCTGAATAAGTTGCTCCGTACCACCCGCGCGCCCAGAAAGGATCGCCCATATTGACGCCGCGCAATCGAATAACCTTCCCGCCCGCCATAATCTCTGTGCCAGAGATTGAAAGCCCAGGCAGTGCGGCGGCATTTACACAGGCATTGCTCACATTCAAGGGTGGGTTGACATAGCCTGTGAATGTGGGAATTGCATTCGTGACGTGGAGCATCGTCTTGATTGCAGAAATGACCCAGACATTCCAGTTGGCATACCCGCGTGTGCCATGCGCCCCGCCAATTGGACACATGCTAAAAACATTTGTGTCGCCTCTTGCCTTGTGGGCGTTGCTCAAAACCCGAATGCCGCAATTTCCCCAGGTACACTCATCAATAGGGAAGGTGGTGTCGCCTGTATTTTCAATCATCGCCACGCTGTACGATGCGGTATTCGCCAGACCCGTCCGCGTGTACGCGCCAGTCGTTGCATTGGTTAGCGTTCCGGGCGCGCCATAGCCGGCATCTTCTGAAACAAATCCCAGAGCCTTGCCATTGTAGCCATGACTTTGCAGATATTCCATCACCCAATAATTTTGTGCGCCGCCGTAGGATGAACCATCCAAAATAATGGCGTTGCAATTGGCGGGAATGGACGCATCGGCGCATAAATTATTCAGCCCATCCAAAGTTTTCACATCAATATCGCTAACCCAGCCGCCGAGGTCATCAAACCCGATTGCCAAGGTGACATAGCCTTCGTTCTACCGCCCCGCTTCCGTTCCAGCCGGGCAGAAATACAACCACCGGACGTTTTTCGCCCGCTGGAATTCCCGCAGGCCAATTGGCAATTGCCCTGCCAGCCGTAAGGACTTTGCTGTTTACAACAATTGGCGAGGCGATAAACGAATCGGCTTGATCCAGTTTCAAATTGGAATAATTTTTATTGGCAGGCGAGAAGGTATAGCCTGATTTGGATGGAGTAACCGTGCCGGACCAGTTAAACGGAACTGTGAATGAATAATTCCCGCTTCCATCCGCGGTGGCGGTCTTGGAGGTGCCGTCGGTGTAGTTCAAAGTTGCGTTGGCAGTTCCCGCATTGCCTGAGATGGTGAGCATGTCATTCAGGATCATGAGAAATGTATCGCCAACGCCATTCGATGTATGAATATCGCCCCCGCTCCCTGGTGCAAGGTCAACTGTGCCATTATAAAAACCAGTTACGTAGACATTGCCCGCTGTATCGCTGACGATGGAGTTGCCAACGTCATGACCTGATCCGCCCCAAGTTTGCACCCATTGGAAAGTTCCAGTGGCATCCAATTTACTGAGGAATACATCCCACATGGCGCCATCTGCTGAAATCTGAGTTCCCGAACCGAAATCAACCGCGTTCTTGAAAGGTCCCGTCACATATAGATTGTTCGCGTTATCTGTTACAAAGCCGCCAACCGCATCCCATCCTGATCCGCCCCAAGTTTTTGCCCATTGGAAGTTTCCGCTGGAATCAAACTTGCTGACGAATGCATCCAATTCGCCATTGCTTGAATGGAGGTCTGTCGCTCCACTCGGATCAAAGTCACAACCTGTACAACCGTACCTTCCGCCCACATAGATATTGTTCAGTTTATCCACCGTTACAGATTGCCCAACATCGTCTTTGCCGGGTCCGCCCCAGGTTCTCACCCATTGAAAATTTCCGCTTGAATCAAATTTACTAAGAAATGCATCCACGATCACGCCGCTATCATGCGCAGGGTGACCGAGACCCCCGCTCCCGCCGGCAGGGTCAAAATTTAATGCAGGGTCTGTACTGCCATACATGCCGCCCACATAAACATTGCCCAAACTATCCACCGCCACGCCCGGGCTGTCGTCGTAGCCTTCACCGCCCCAAGTCTTTGCCCAGATAAAGTTTCCGCTTGAATCAAATTTGGTAACGAAGGCATCAAAGATGCCGTGGTTGGTGTGGTTGTCAACCCCACTCCCCGGATCAAAATCAAGTGTGAGGGAAGAAAAATCTCCCACCACATAAATATTGCCAGAACCATCCACTGCAAGGCTGTAGGCTTCTTCGCCGGTGTTGGTGCTTCCGCCCCACGTTCGCGCCCATTGGAAATTGCCATTTGCATCAAACTTGCTGAGGAATGCGTCATTCTCTGTACCCGGCGCTATGTGAGTATCAACCCCGCTCCCTGGGTCAAAATCAACAGTCTGCCGAAAAGGTCCCGCTACATACACATTTCCCAACCCATCAATGCCTATGGATTGACCCCGATCATCGCCGCCCCCGCCCCAGGTTTTCGTCCAAAGGAAATTTCTGCTGGCGTCGAACTTGCTCAGGAATACATCCCGCCCGCCATTCGATGTATGGCTGTCAACGCCGTTGCCCGGATTGAAGTCAAATGCGTCGTTGAAATAGCCGGTCACATAGATATTGCCCGACCCATCCATGGCTGTGGATATGCCCATATCTTCGCCCGCCCCGCCCCAAGTCAGCGCTTTTTTGATCAAAGCGTTGGCGGGAGATTTCTGTAGAGTTTTATCTTTAACTGCGGCAGCACTCGAATAGGATGGCAATGTAATCAAGAGCGCACTGGCGATAATGCCTGTCAACAGTTTGACAAAAAAAGAATAAATACGTTTCATGATATTCTCCAATACTTGCAAGATAAAAATAAAAAAATGAATTTAAATTATTATAGAGAATCAGTAATAAATAACGAATAGGATATA
>JFJP01011421.1_pt1 | contig 15687 bp, 11 predicted proteins | sample 431651 | NCBI WGS metagenome assembly JFJP01 (sample SAMN02602958, study PRJNA72255) | Microbial mat metagenome, whole genome shotgun sequencing project. | biome: fresh water; feature: sink hole; material: water; isolation source: purple microbial (photo- and chemosynthetic) mats found in... | reverse complement strand
CCCACCAATCAAGCGCACTTTTATTGTTTCTCCTCGTAAAGTCAGCTATAATTGATAGCCCTCATTTTTGTAATTAGGTTAGCCAAATGACATCCTTATTTCGTAATAAAGTCTTCTGGGCCGTAATATTAGGCCATTTCACCATTGACATCTTCAACAGCACGGGGTCAGTTATCGTTACTTACCTTAGCCTCCCCTTAGCCATGACCGCCAGCCAAGTGGGTCTCGCCATCAGTGCCTACCAATTTTTTAATGCCCTCAGCCAACCCTTTTTCGGCTGGTTAACCGATAAAATCGGTAGCCGTTGGTTAGGGCCAGGCAGCGTCATCTGGACGGCAACCTGTTATGGCTTGGCCTTTTTTATCGCCCAAACCACACATAATTTCTACGCCTTCTTCCTCTTTTTTAGCCTCGCCGCCTGCGGAGTGGGTGCATTTCACCCTATGGGCGCAATGCACGCCTCCACCAGTTCCCGTGACCGTGCCGCCACCAGCACCGGGATTTTTTTCCTTTTTGGGCAAATGGGTTTAGCCACTGGCCCACTATTGGTCGGCTTCATGTTAGACCACCTCGGAGGTCTTGGTATCTATGGCTTATCACTCTCCGTTGTGCCATTGTTCCTCTTTATGTTCTATGCCCTGGCGCAATTTTCTGCCGCCCATCTCGCCCAAAGCCACCCCCAAACAGCCTCCACTAAAACGTCCCTGGTCAAGTCAATTGATGGTTATGCCCTGACCATTTTAGCCCTGGTCATTGCCTTTCGCTCCTGGGCGTTTCTCGGCACGATTGCCTTTTTACCCAAATTATTCCAAGAAATGGGCTGGCAAGCCACCGCTTACGGCGCGATTACCAGTGCCTATTGGCTGGCCTCCGCCATCATGGGCGTGTTAGCAGGCCATTTTGCCGACCGTTTAGGCCGCCGCCCTGTCATCTTTATGACCTTACTTCTCGGCGCACTACCGCTTTATTTCCTACCACTTTATAACAATAATTTAGCCTTTATTTTCGCCATTTTAGTGGGAGGATTATTTGGAGCTTCCCACAGCATTATTGTCGTTATTGCTCAAGATTTACTGCCAGGTTCAAAATCATTGGCCTCTGGCTTAACATTAGGTTATTTATTTGGCACTGGCGCGATTGCCACCTGGCTAATTGGCTATCTGGCTGACCAAATGGGAACGGGCGGCTTAAGTTGGATTATACAAATGGGCGCGGGCATGGGGCTTATCGCCGCAATAGCCGCGTTATTTCTACCCAGTAAACCGCCCCAAGCCATTTTATATCCCGCCTCAATTCGTCAATCACCCTAAAATACCCTTCATTATACGCATGTTTCATGTTAGAATGAAGCTACCTATTTATTGACCAGGCTACAACAAATCAGGAAGCAAACGAATAAAAAACACCCAAAACCCTCACCCTAGCCCTCTCCTTTATCCCCGAATGGGGGCATTGGGCGAGGGGAAATTTTACTCCCTCGCCCTTTGGGAGAGGGTTGGGGTGAGGGTTGAAATCATTCGTTTTTTCTTCATTTGTTGTAGCCCTACCCACACCAAATGCCATCACACCAAGAGTTAACCCAAGCCATCGCTATTTTAGAGCAGCTCAACCCCACGCTAGATGATGCAACCATTGCCACCTTACTAACTACATTACGCCAACAGGTGGCCCACCTAGAGCAACCAAAGGTGAATCTGGCGGGCGAACGGCGACAAGTAACCGTAATGTTTGCGGATATTTCTGGCTTCACGGCCATGAGCGAAAAGCTAGACCCCGAAGAGGTTCGCAACACCATTAATGGTTGTTTCGAGTTATTGGGGGCGGCCATTACCCGTTATGGGGGTTACATTGATAAATTCATTGGCGATGAAATCATGGCCCTATTTGGCGCGCCCGTCACCCATGAAAATGACCCTGAGCGAGCCTTGCGGGCCGCGTTAGAAATGATGGGCGCGCTGACTGAATTTAACACCGCCCAGGCCGACCGTTTGCCCAAGCCCTTGGCCTTACATTTTGGTATCAACACAGGGTTAGCCATTGCAGGTGGCATAGGTACAACCGAACGGCAAGATTACAGCGTCATGGGCGACACCGTTAATTTGGCGGCGCGCTTGGAAGATTTAAGTGAAACGGGCGAGATTCTCGTCGGGGCAACGACCTACCGCTTAACCGCACCATTGTTTGAGTTTGAAACCTTACGCCCCGTTAGGCTCAAAGGTAAAGCCCAACCCGTGCAAGTCTATCGGCTATTGCGTGCCAAAGCCATTATTGGTGGGCAAATTCGGGGCATAGAGGGGCTGTCCTCGCCACTGGTCGGGCGGCAGCCAGAGTTTGAACAACTCAAAAAATTACTTAATCAACTAAAACATGGTCAAGGTTATACCGTCTCCGTTACGGGGGATGCGGGTTTAGGCAAATCTCGTTTGGTGGCAGAACTCCGTAACCTAACCACCCAAGAAATAAGTAACGTGCGCTGGGCAAAAGGCCATGCCCTCTCATATGGCGAAAATGCTAGTTATCTCATGGGGCGTGATATGTTGCGTAATTTCCTAAATTTGCCCTTGACCGCCTCGCCGCTGGAAGTGGCCGTTTGTTTGCAGAATGAACTTAACGATTTATTACCTAACCAAGCACCCAGCCTCTACCCCTACTTGGCCTATTTATTGGAAATTCCATTAGATAGTGAAATGTCGCATCAATTGAAATATTTAGATGGTTTAGTATTACAACAACGTATCTTACAGGCCATGCAAAGCTATCTGGCCGCCGCCGCCAAACAGATGCCACTCATGTTGGTGTGGGATGATTTACATTGGATTGACCCCTCTAGTTTGGAATTGCTGCGAGCTTTATTGCCCTTAGTTAAGCAATACGCGCTCTGCCATGTGCTGATTTATCGCCCCTTGCCGCAAAATCGGCTTGGCCCATTGCGCTCGCAAATTGAGCAAGTAGTGGAGCAAGTTGAGGTAAAATTAACGCTTGAACCCATCAATTTGGCAGAAAGTCAGCAATTGGTAGATAATTTATTAGGGGCGGGTTGTTTGCCCGCCGCCACTTGCCAACTCATCACCCAAAAGGCCGAGGGCAATCCGTTCTTCATTGAAGAGGTGATTCGCTCCCTCATTGACCAGGGCCGAGTGATACCCAAAGCCAATGGCCAGGGCTGGGAAGTTGCGGGGCAGGTGGAAGAAATTACCATTCCTGACACCTTACAAGGGGTTATCATGGCCCGTATCGATAGCCTAGACGCAGAGTCTAAACGAATACTACAAATCGCTTCGGTTTTAGGGCGTAATTTTTCTTATCAAGTTTTGGCGCAAATTATTGCAAAAAAGATATAGGACTTACGCCACAAATTACCCCAATTAAATGAAGCGGCTTAGGTTTAATTCATAAAATTCGGGTAATTCGTGGCAAAAGCAGCTTTTTTCGTAAGTCTAAGGATATAATATTTATGGCTTCATTAGCAGAACAATTACGTAATTTAGAGTTACTTGATTTGATTAGCCTACAAGATAGTGACCCTAATCCCAACTATGCCTTCAAACATATTTTCACGCAAGAGTCGGTTTATCACAGTTTATTACTGAGTGACCGCCGCCAATTGCATCGACAAGTGGGCGAGGCGTTGGAAAATCTCTATCTGCATGGACATGGTAGCAGTGATAGCAAGGACATGAATGAGATGGATTTACTATTGGCGCATCATTTTGAGCAAGGCAATGAGACGCAACGAGCCATTAAATATCTCAAACGGGCGGCGCGCCAGGCCAAGGCAACTTACGCCAATCAAGAAGCTTTATCCCTTTATACGCGTATTTTTGATTTACTCGGTGAAAGTGATTTTCAACGCCAATGGGATATTTTAGCCGAACACGAACAAATATTAAGTCGTATTGGGCAACGGGAAGCCCAAGCCAATGACCTAGACCACATGTGCCAGTTAGCCGAATTTACGGGGGATAAATTGCGTCTTGCTCTCACGCATAATCGGCGGGCGACCTATTTTGATAAAATTAGTCAATATCAAGCGGCAGGTGAAGCGGCACAACTGGGTTTGAATTTAGCCCATCAATTGAAAAATGAGCGCGTGGAGGCCGAAAGTCTCAATTTATTGGCCTGGGCCGCTTGGCGACGTTTTGATTACCAACAGGTTAAGGCGTATGCTCATGAAGCCCTCAATGCCTTGCACATTACGGGCGACCCCATAAATCGGATTAATAGTTTGCTCCATTTGGGCAAAGCCAGCTACCGTTTAGGTCAATATGACTCGGCTTTAGATTACATTCATGCGGCCAAAGATTTAGCCAGTTTTAATGATAATCCTGATAATGAAGCAGGCACGTTGTTAATTCTCGGCTGGATTTATCAACGGTTGGGCGATTATGATGTGGCGGAACACAACCTTAAGGTTAAATTAGAGAAACATCGCTTAACAGGCGACCGTTATGGTGAAGCCACGGCTCTCAGCCATTTAGGTTGGGTGGCCTACGACCAAGAGGATTTTCATAAGGGGCTGTCTTATTGCCAGGAAGCGTTAGTGACTTCCGAAGCCATTGGCGACCGTGCAAACCAAGCCTATTCATTGGGCGGTTTGGCCTTAAATTACGAAGGGTTGCAACAATATCCGCAAGCGGTGGAATATTATCATCAAGCTCTAACGTTACATCGGCAAATTGGCACCACCACGCTGATTATTTTTGACCAAGCGCGGTTGGCGCATCTCGCCATGAAGCGGCAAGATTTAGCGTCGGCACGACAATATATGACGGAAGTGGTGGCCTGGATTCAGGCGGGTAAAGCGCAACAATTTTGGGACCCCTGGAGTATTTATCTCTCGGCCTATCAAGTCCTGGCCGCGTTAGGCGAGACGGAAACGGCACACCAATTTCTAACCGAGGCGCATACGGTCTTAACTCAGCGCGCGGCTGAAATCAGTGATGAAATATTACGTAAACGCTTTTTGACCGAAGTTAAAGTCAATCGCGAAATCATCGCAGCATGGCAAACGATGTAAATGAGACCACCTGTAAATTTTCAGGGGATGGCGGTGGAGTCCAAAGCCGTAGGTTTTGAGCAGTGGACAAAACCTACGGCTTTGGACTCCATTATTGCCACAATATGACTAACCTAGATGTTCGCTGGCTACAACGGTTTCAGAATTTTGAAAAGGCTTTTTCACGCTTAAAAGAAGCCCTAGAAATGCCCAAGTTGAATGAATTAGAACGAAATGGGGTCGTTCAACGCTTTGATTTTACCATTGAACTTAGTTGGAAAACCTTAAAAGATTTTCTGGAGGATAAAGGATTTCAATTCAAGCCTTCACCTAAAGAAGTATTTCGATTAGCCCAGCAAAATAATTACATTGATTACGCGCAAGCCTTGATTGATGGCCTCACTATTCGTAATATTTTAGCCCATGATTATTCGGGTGAAAAATTTGAAGAAGGTGAGGAACAGTTAAAAATAGTTGTTTTTCCTGCACTGGAAAAACTTTATCTCTTTTTGAAAGAGCAGCAAACGAATGAATCCCGTAGCTAAAAATCAGTTTGGACTTAACCCACGAGACCTGGCAACCATTGAGAGAATTTTTAAGCAATATCCTGAAATAATACAAGTGGTCATTTTCGGCAGTCGCGCGAAGGGAAATTACAAAACAGGCAGTGATATAGACCTAGCCATTATCAATCCGCAGGTATCGCAAGAGACTCGCTTGAAATTAGCCGACGATTTTGAGGAGAGTGACTTGCCCTATTTTGTAGATGTTCTTTATTTACCCGACCTTAAAGAAGCGGAACTCATCGCCCACATTGAGCGCGTGGGGCTGGTTTTTTATGAGCGAGAAAAGAATGAGTGAAAAAGTGGTCAAATTAAATAGACTATATCAACAGGAAGGTCAGGCAATTAAAAATTTTGCGGTAACATTGCCCACGCCGCAATCAGATTTGGCGCGACAAACCTTAAAAGACCCTTACATTTTTAATTTCTTAAGTATGACCCAGGATTACAATGAACGTGATTTAGAGCGTGAGTTGGTCAATCATATCTCCCATTTTTTGTTAGAATTGGGCGCGGGTTTTGCCTATATCGGCAAACAGGTAAGTAAGTGAGCAAAAATTCTGCGGCAGACCTTTTTAATGATTTTCGTAGGGGCAGGGCTTGTCCCTGCGTAGGGGCAGGGCTTGTCCCTGCCCAAAACGGGGCAAGCACAAGGCATTGCCCCTACGAAATGCCGCAAAACTTTTGCTTGGGTACTTAAATATTGTGGTGGGTGATAAAGATTTTTTTATTGACTTGCTGTTTTATCATACCCAGCTACATTGTTACATCGTGATTGAATTGAAAACGACTGATTTTGAACCTGAATATGCGGGAAAATTAAATTTTTACGTCAAGGCAGTCGATGTTAAATATCGCAAAGAGGGCGACCAACCCACCATCGGCCTCCTGATTTGTAAAAGTAAAAATAAAGTGATTGCCGAATATGCCCTAAGCGACATTCACAAACCTATCGGTGTTTCAGAATATCAACTAACCCAGGCACTGCCTGATAATCTTAAACCCAGCCTGCCAAGTATTGAAGAGTTGGAACGTGAGTTGGGTATGGAACAAATCTAAAGATTTGGACTCCACCATTATATAGTTACGAAAAAAATACCTTTTTACCGCAGGAGTAAACCCATGAAAGTTAAAATTTGGGGCGCGCGTGGCTCTATTCCCACGCCCATGCCACCCGCTGAAGTGAAACAAAAAATAATGGCCGCCATGTTAGGTGTGGGTAAAGTTAAAGATGAAGCCCTACGGGAAAAATTGCTCGCGGCCATGTTAGATTTACCGCAACCCTCTGGCGAAACGGCTCAACAGATTATTGAAAATTATTTGAATGATTTATCTCCCCTGGCGGGTGGCACGGCCAGTGGTAATACACCCTGTGTTGAAGTGACTATGGGGCGTAACTTGTTTATCATTGATGCAGGTTCGGGCATTCGCGAGTTGGGTTTGGAGTTGATGCGTGGCGATTGTGGGCGCGGCAAAGGGGTGATTCACCTTTTATTCAGCCACCCTCATTGGGACCATATTCAAGGCTTTCCCTTCTTCCGCCCAGCGTTTATTCCTGGTAATAAAATTACTGTTTATAGCGTTCACGACATGGAAGCGGTTTTACGGCGACAACAAGAGTTTATTAACTTTCCCGTACCGTTAGATTATATGGCGGCGGATTTACGCTTTCAGCGGCTTGCGCCAGACGAGGTGCTGTATTTTGGTGATAGTCGTATCCGTTTGATGCGGAATAATCACCCTGGCGATGCCTATAGTTTCCGCTTCGAAAAAGGGAATAAATCGTTCGTTTATGCCTCCGATGCCTCCTATCCGCAGGGGGCTGATTTGCGTCCCTATACCCATTTTTTTTCTCAGGCTGATGTCCTCATTTTTGATACCCAATTCACCCAACGGGAATCGGATGATAAGGAAGATTGGGGACATAGCTCCTCCTTTATTGGGGTGGAATTGGCGCAGCAAGCGCAGGTAAAAACATTATTGCTTTATCATTACGACCCCACTTATGCTGATAAAGATTTAGAGAAAATTTTAACCGATACGCTCAAATTTCAAGAAAATCAATATCCCACCGAAGCGGCCATTAACATTATGATCGCGAAAGAGGGGCAGGTATTTGATTTAACTCCGCCTGAAACCACGCACCTAGAACATTTGGCAAGCAGTGATGTGGCTATTTTAACGCCGACAGGTATTTTTAATGACCATGTGGCGGCCGATTTACGCTCACAGGTGGCGGGATTACAGGCCAACGGTTTTCCGTCACAATTGATTATTGATTTATCTAAAGTGGAAGTTTTACAGGTGGCGGGGTTACGGACGTTAGTGAAGTTACGTAAAGAAAATTCAGGGGCTTCAATTGTGTTGGCTGGGCCATCTATCAATGTGCAACAACTTATTGAACTGGCGGGCTATCTTGATTTCTTTGCCATTTACCCCTCCACCGAGACCGCCCTCGAAATGTTACAAAGTCGTAAGCGGGCTAATTTACCAGGCCAAACCATCAAAGGACGTTATTATTTGGAAGAAAAGCTGGGTGATAGCCGTTTAGGGATGGTCTTTAAAGCCACTGATTTGAAGTTGAAACGAGCCGTCGCGGTCAAAATTCTCTCGCCTTCATTTAGCGAAGGCGCGATTGAGCAATTCATCAAACAAGCGCGCCAATTGACCGAGCTAAACCATGTCAATATTGCCCATATTTTTGATTGTGACGAAGAACAAGGGCTATCCTTCATGGTGGAGGAGTTTGTGGAGGGACAAACAACTTTAACCGATTTACTCCAGCAGTATAGTAACCAACCCTTGCCACTTGATTTGGCCTTAGGCATTGCCGAAAGAGTGACACAAGCCCTGGACTATGCCCACAGTCATGGCGTGGTGCATGGCGATTTGAAACCCAAAAATATTCTGCTCAATAACGCGGGCTTAAAAATTAGTGATTTTGGCCTCGGTCGGCTAGAAAGTGGTAAATCGCTGCTTAATATTGATGTTCCCTTAGCCCTGGTCACGGCGGCCTACTTAGCCCCAGAGCAAGTGCTAGGCCATCCACTTGATGCGCGTACCGATATTTATGCGTTAGGGGTGATTTTATACCAACTATTTAGCGGCTATTTGCCCTTCACGGGCAGCGATAAAGAAGTTATGGAAGCCCATTTAAGCAGCACCCCACCGTTATTGCGTGAGTTAAATCCCAATTTATCGTTGGTCTTAGAACACCTCATTCTCAAAATGTTGGATAAAGACCCGCACAAACGGTATGCCCATGTCCGCCAAATCCGTCATATTTTAGCCAATATCAACCCCGCCAGCGGCCAATATAGTCATCACCCCACTTATCCCCGACAACATGAACCACAGCTTATTAACCGCCTCAAACCCATGCAACGGCTGCAAAAACTATGGCAACAAACCCAACAAGGACAAGGACAACTCATCTTTATTACGGCAGAAACAGGTCTAGGTAAAAATCGCTTGCTGCATGAATTTGCTCATCAGCTAAAGAATACCCCCTTCTTTTTCATCACGTTTGACTCGCATAAACAACACAGCCCTTATTTATCCTTGATTGAAGCCATGCAAGATTATCTCCGTCGCGGCCAAATGAGTGACTCCATGCAGCTATTTTCCCAAAAACTCATGGCCGCCTTCCCCCCCATAAACTACCTCTTTGACCCCAAAGTATTAGAAACGCCAGTTGTCGCGGCCGCGTCTAATGCGCCCCTGACCACCTTAACGGCCCAGTTGCAACGCCTCCTCAGTAACCTTCCCATGCTGCTCATTTGGGAAGATTTACATCTAGCTGATACCAGCAGCCTTTATTTATTAGATTATTTAGCCCGTTGTTGCTACAACCTCCCCTTAATGATTATAGTAAGTTATTGTCATACTGATGTTCGGCAAAATCCCTTTTTGGAGGAGATTTTGAAACGCCATGCCATTAATAATACGCTCTCTCTCACTCGATTTAACAAAGAGGCCGTACAAAATTATCTGCATCATTATTGGAGTTCTCAAGTACCCGCGCCCTTGATTGAAGTTTTGGCTCAACGTAGCCAGGGCAATCCCATGTATTTGGAACAACTCATTTATGGGCTAGTGGATGAAGGAATTGTTACTTATCAAAATAATCAGTGGCATTTTGAAACCGTCACGGTAGAAGATTTACCTGCCACCCTGCAAGAAATTATTCCCCGCCGCGTCAAGCGTTTAAGCAAGGAAATTCAAACCTTATTATCCCAAGCCGCCATTTTAGGGCAGCAGTTCAAACTGACTGAATTACTGGAAATTAGTTATCTGCCTGAGAAAAATGTGCTGGAAAGTCTTGATATTGCCCTTGAACGGCAACTCATTAAAGCCGACCCGTGTTACAATTTATTGCGTTTTAGCCACGCTGCAATTCGGCAGGCTTTTTACCAAAAACTAAGCCCACTAGAACGACGGCGCATCCATTTTGAGGCGGGCGAAGTGCTAGAACGGCTCTATAACGGTCAGAAAATGAGCGTGGCCCCCTTATTAGCGCACCATTTTCTCCAAGCAGGTGATTATGAACGAGTATTAATCTATAGTCGGGCAGCCGCCCAACAAGCTGAGTTACTCCAAAATAATTCCCTGGCCTTAACCTGGTATAACACCACCTGGCAAGCCATGACTGAGCTTAACCTGCCCGCCGAAAGCAAGCCCGAATTTGAACTGCTCCTAGCGCGTGAACATCTTTATAAACGGTTAGGTCAACGGGAAGAACAAAAACAGGCCCTCACCAGCCTCGCCCAACTTATCCAATCATCACCCACCCCCGACCCTAAGAAACAAGCCCTCGTAGCCCACCGTTGGTCAGCCTATCAACGGCTACAAAATCAATGGGAAGCGGCTCAGGTAGAAGCCCAAGCCAGTTTAAGTGCCGCCCAACAAGCTAATGACCCCATTTTACGAGGCGAAAGTCTCATTCAACTCGGCTATTTGGCCTTAGCCCAGGGGCAATTTGAGGTTGCTCGCAAAGAACTAGACACCGCTTATACCATCCTCTCGCAGGCACATAACCATGTCGGTGAAAGCCGCGCCTTGAATGGCTTAGGCATGATTTGCCAAGCCCAAAATGAGTTCGCCCAAGCCGAAAGCTACTATCAACAAGCCCTAACCCTCAATCAAACCACCCGCGATTGGGCCAATCAAGCCACCGCCCTCGCCAATCTCGGCGGCCTCTATCTCGCTACAAGTGATTTAGCCAAAGCGGAAATTTATAGCCAACGAGCCTTAGAAATCAATCGCCTCATTAGCTACCCCTCAGGCATCACCCATTGCAACCAAATATTAAATAATATCAAAATGGTTAAGGCTTAAAATCCTCCCATTCCCCTACAAAATAGACCAAATTGACTCCTTATGGTATGATTGTTTTTTATCTCACGGATATGACTTACGTAAAACGGGTAAAATCCCCCCCTTAGTCTCCCCCAAAGGGAGGGAAATTTTGCTCCCTCTCCCTGTGGGAGAGGGTTGGGGTGAGGGTTCCGTGTAAGTCCTGACGCAGCGAAGGAGTGAATTTAGTCTTGGATATTCGGGTTGTTATTCCCACTTATAATGAAAAAGAAAATATTGTTATCTTAACCAACCAAATTTTGGCCTTACCCTTAAACGCCAAAGTGATTGTGGTTGATGACAATTCCCCCGACGGCACGGGTCAATTGATGGACGAATTGGCCGCCCAAAACCCCCGCGTCAGCGTGATTCATCGCCCTGGCAAACTCGGTTTAGGCACAGCCCACATTGCGGGCCTCAAAAAAGGGTTAGCCGAGGGCGCAGACCTCCTCATCACCATGGATGCCGATTTTTCCCATGACCCTAGTTACATTCCCGCACTCGTCGCCTTAACCAATCACTATCATGTCGCCATCGGCTCACGTTATATTCCACAAGGCGGAGTCGTCAATTGGGGTTGGCAACGCCGCTTCCTCAGTTGGACTGCCAACCAAGTGGCACGGCTGCTCTTGGGGTTGCAAGCGCATGATTGCACCGCTGGTTTTCGCTGCTACCACCGCGAAGTATTACTTAATATTGACCTTGACCGCATTTTTTCCAATGGCTATTCATTCTTAGTTGAAATGCTCTTCAAATGTCAGCGGCAAGGGTACACCATTGCCGAAACCCCCATTATTTTTGCTAATCGCGAGCGCGGTCAATCCAAAATTTCCCAACAAGAAATTTACAAAGCCATCAACACCGTATTACAATTAGCCATTACCCGCTTGACCTCCCGCACCGCACCGCCCATTGCCCTCCTAAGTATCAAATCTAAACCTTAAGGCCATCACCTGCATGAACACTCCCCCCCCGTCCAAAATTTCCCTCATTTTAGGGCTATTTTTGGCTAACCGTTTCATGTTATTACTGGCCTTTCCCCTGGACAGCCTCATTTTTTATGGCGACTATCAACATTACTTTAATGTGGCAGACATGGCACGGCGCGGCTTTTACCCCTTCGTCCATTATTGGTATGAATTTCCGCCCATCTTCCCCTACCTCAACCTCGCCCTTTACTATTTGGGCGGACAGCAACTCAAAAATTACAGTTTCCTACTTGCCACTTTCTTGCTTTTGGTAGAAAGTGGCAACCTCTACCTCCTCTATCAACTCGCCAAAAAACTGGCCTCCCGCGAAGCCGCCACCCAAGTCGCGTGGATTTATAGCACCCTCATTGTTCCCTTATTCTTTTGGTTAGGCAACTTCGATGCCCTCACCACCTTTTTCATCCTCCTCACCCTTTACGGCCTCATCACCGACAAACCCAAACTCACCGCCCTCGCCCTGGGGCTAGGAGTCATGGTCAAATATTTACCTATCTTACTCCTCGCCACCATCTGGCGCACGCAAGGTTTCACCACCACCCTGAAATACACCGTCAGCACCGCCCTCATCAGCCTCATCATGTTCAGCCCCTTTATCGGGCTAAACCCCACCATGACCCTCGCCTCTCTGCAAGCGCAACTCCACAAATCATCGTATGAAACCGTCTGGGCGTTAATAGATGGTAATGATACCACCGGCAACTTCGGCCCCCTCAGCGACCATTTTGACCCCGCCAAAGCCACCACCCCCCTGCACCGCCCCTCCCGCCTACCCACCTGGCTCACCCTAGCCCCATTTGCCCTGCTAGGGTTATATTTCTTCACCCGCCCCGCACAACTCCCCCCCATGCAAGAAACCGTTACCTTTACTACCCTTACTTTTTTAATTTTCATCCTCTGGTCAAAAGGCTGGAGTCCCCAATGGCAAACCTTTCTCATCCCCCTCATTTTGCTCACCTTACCCCAAGCACGCGCCCTTTTATTCATTATCGCCCTCAGTTTTATTAATTTTTTAGAATGGCCGATCATCCTCTCACGCGGCCTCAATGAATTACTCCCCCTCACCATCCTCACCCGCACCCTCCTCCTCGCCCTGTTAACCCTTACCATTTATCGCGAAACGGAACGCGAAATAGTGCGAAAAAGTGCGAAATAACGCGAAAGTTTTTCGCCTTACTTCGCGTCTTTCGCGTTCCCCTTTCATATTCCTTCGCGTTCCATGTTTGTAAGCCCAAATTAATCATGCTATACTCAATTAGTCCGATGACTAAGTATCACGCATTACGGTTAATATCTGCTAACCCATTGGGGCAGCAGATTTATTTTTTTTAGGACTTTCGCAGGAGTCCGCAATCATTTGCGGGCAACTCGCAAATGATTGCGGACTCCTCTGCCAACCAGGCATGTTTGCCTAAGTTCTATTTTTAGGAGTGTGTATGTTTGCTTTAACCATCCTTTATGTTATGACCGCGTTATTTCTTGCCGTCTACGCCTTTAATGCCTACATTCTAACCTTAATAACCCTATATTTTGAGTGGCAACGCAACGGAGCAACGCCCCTCCCAATCAAATCCCCTCTCACCGACGCAGAGGAAAAATTACCTAAAATTACCGTTCAACTCCCCATTTTTAATGAAGCCCTCGTCGTCAATCGCCTCCTAGAGGCCATCAGCCGTTTAGATTATCCCCACGAATTATTACAAATTCAAGTGCTAGACGACTCCACCGACGAAACCACCGAAATCGCCGCCGTTGCCGTGAAACGGTATCAACAACTCGGCTTTAACATTACACTTTTACATCGGCGCGACCGCGTGGGCTTCAAAGCAGGCGCACTCGCCGCAGGGCTGACCCAAGCCACCGGCGAATTTATCGCCATGTTTGATGCCGATTTCGTGCCGCCGCCCGATTTTCTCTGGCAAACCCTCCCCCCCTTACTCACCCAGCCGCAAGTCGGCTTCGTGCAAACCCGTTGGGGTCATCTTAACAGAAATTACTCTGGCCTCACCGCCGCGCAAGGGTTAGCCATAGACGGCCATTTTACCATTGAGCAAACCGCCCGTTATAAATCGGGCTATCTGCTCAACTTCAACGGCACGGCAGGTATTTGGCGGCGCAGTTGCATTGATAGCAGTGGCGGCTGGCAAGGGGACACGCTATGCGAAGATATGGATTTAAGCTATCGCGCCCAACTCATCGGTTGGCAGCCCGTTTATCTCCGCGATATTATCTCCCCCGCCGAATTACCGCCGCAACTCGCCGCCTTCAAACGGCAGCAATTTCGCTGGGCTAAAGGCTCCATTCAATGCCTCAAAAAACTCGGCCAGCCCGTCATCTTAAGCCCGCGTTATAGTTGGTTTACCAAACTGCAAGCCCTCATCCACCTGAGCAACTATTTAGTTCACCCTTGGTTTACCAAACTGCAAGCCCTCATCCACCTGAGCAACTATTTAGTTCACCCCCTCATGGTGATATTAACCTTACTTACGCCCATGCTGATTTATTACAACAGCATGGAACAAATCCGCTTCCCCTTAATCTACCTTAGTTTAGGCAGCTTTGGCCCGCCCTTCATGTACCTCGTCACCCAAATCATGCTCTACCCCAAAACATGGCGGCAACATTACAAAGCCATGCCACTCCTCGCCCTAGTCGGCGGCGGCATTGCCCTCAGCAACAGCAAAGCCATTATGGAGGGTTTATTAGGCGTGGGCAACAATTTCCGCCGCACCCCCAAATTTAACGTTGCCTCCGCCCAAGATAAATGGCAAGATAGCGTCTACCGCTTACCCCTAGATGGGCTAGTTATTGGTGAAGTCGCCCTCAGCCTCTACTCCTTTTGGGGCGCATGGCTGGCTGCCACGAATGGGCATGGGGTCGCCGTCCCCTTCATCTTGCTTTATGCCCTCAGTTTTGGCTATGTCGGCGCGCAAGGGGTTTGGGAAGCGCGCTATGACCTCCGCTTCTGGCTAAATAAATTCCCCGCCCCCCCGCTAGACCCCGACCATGACGCGCCCCGCAATATCCGCACCACGATATAACTACTTTTGCAACGAATTACACGAATTTTACGAATTAAAAATATAACAATTCGTTTAATTCGTGTAATTCGTTGCAAACTCTAATCCCCCCATGAAAATAACCTCAGCAGCGCGCCACATCTGGCGCAAACAAGGGCATGTCCTCTTTGTTTTTATGATTCTCATTAGCTACGTAAGCTACATTCTCGCCCGCCACAACGGGAATCCCCTCGCCTTTGTGCGAGTTGGCATAGTCTACAATGCCCCTTTAGCCATCCATGCGGCTGATATATATGGCTATGATGGACAATTCGCCTACCACATTGCCCTTTACCCCCTCACCGCCGCGCCCTACCTAGACGTACCCGCCTATCGTTATCAGCGCATTTTATACCCCCTCACCGCCCGTCTGTTTAGCTTAGGTCAAGCCACCGCCCTGCCCTGGGTCTTAATCGGGCTAAATATCGCAGCCTTAACCTACAGTACCTACCTTATGGGATTATTACTAATACAATATCACTATAACCCATGGTATGCGGTACTCGTAGGCTTATTTGTGGGACAATTAACCAGCTTACGCCTAGATTTAACTGAGCCATTTTCCCTCATGTTCGCCCTACTCGCCATTTATACCTTTGAGCAACAAAAACCCCGCCAGGCCGCGCTCTCTTTAGCGGCAAGTTTATTAAGCAAAGAAACGGCTCTCGCCTTCGTGGGTGGTTATCTCTTCTATTACTTACTACAACGACAATGGCGATTATTAGTAG
>JFJP01027255.1_pt1 | contig 15688 bp, 12 predicted proteins | sample 431651 | NCBI WGS metagenome assembly JFJP01 (sample SAMN02602958, study PRJNA72255) | Microbial mat metagenome, whole genome shotgun sequencing project. | biome: fresh water; feature: sink hole; material: water; isolation source: purple microbial (photo- and chemosynthetic) mats found in... | reverse complement strand
TTCATTTGTTTTATTCAAAAATTTCAATTCATTATTCGATAGGATTTTATCGTATTTCTCTAAATATCGGTATTTTAGCAATAAAGCTTCAAATTTCGATAAAGGAGTCATGTTTTTTATTGGAGTTAATTTATCACAAATTAGTTGTTCTTTATTTATTACCGATTTTTTCTCAGTTTCGGACTTTATTTCCTTTAGAGCCTTTGAATTTATCAAGGAATGTTGAGGATTCCAAATGAAATTCGACTTTTCATTCAAATTTTCACTTTCCATTGGTGTTAAAAGCCAACAAATCTGATTATTTTCGCATTTTACAATAAAATAAGCATCTTTTAGGGAAGAATCGAAGAAAGTCGAGCTTAAGAGCTTAAAACCTGAATAAGTTGGCATTTTCGTTAGGTAATTACTAGTTTCAGTGCTTGTTTGTAAGGTTATATTGATTCCAAAAACAATATCTTCTAAATTGAATTCAGAATTTAGGGTTTCTTGAAGAGTTTTTGTTAAAGATTCAAGTGTTAGACTGCCTAAAAACGTCAAATCATCTTCTGGAGTCAGTTTCTCGTATTCGCATTCGATAATCTTATAAGAAAAATGATGAATAAAAAAAGAAAATATTTATATTTATAAGAAAATTATGATAAATATGTGAAAAATATAAAGTTTTAGATAATTTTATGATAAAACTAAGTAAAAAATAATGAAAATCGCGATATTTACTTCAATCGTAAAAGGATGAGATAATTCATTTTTATCATAAATGAAGAAAAACTCTCTTAAATTCAGATTTTGAGTCTCTTCCTGCGATAATTCCAAAGCGAATTTCTGTTCGAAATACCGAAATTCTAAAAAGTATTTATAATCTGAGATGTTTTTCTTGAGAATATGTTTCTCTCTATTGACCATTTCCCGTTTCTTCATAAATTTCGGCAGATTTTTCACTTCTTGAACCTTCAATTTCATTATATTATTATTAGAAATCTTATTTCCAGTCAAAGAACTCTTGAAAAATGCATCAAAAATTAGAAAAAATCTTTGGTTTTTTGAGTTAAAATTCATAGAAAAAGTCTTGATTTCATTAGTATTTAGGCCAAATTCTTCGAATATTATCTTTTGAGTGAGAGAAAAGGTCTCATTTTCGAGATAAATATCTGCTTTGAATTCACAAAAGGAATCATTCTCGTATATCGGAATCTCGATTAACTCTAAGAAATTGCAGGAAATATAAAGGTTAGACATATCATGACGATAGGAAAGAATAAAATCGATTTGAACGTCAGAAAGAGGGATTAGTTTCCTTAGATAAATCAGTAAAAGACCTTTTTCTTGAGTTTTCATTGATAAATAAAGTTAAATATTTTTCTAATAAAAATAAACTTATTTTTTTTTTAAATTTTAAAAATCAAATTTTTTTAAATTTTTAAAAAAAAATTTTCTTCAAAATTGAAAAAATTTTTAATTTTTATAATTTAAAGGATCTTTTTGAAAATGGATAGCCTATATAATTTTGGTAAGAAATCAATGATTTTCTTGATTATTTTCCTTATTTTTTCTCATTCTAACAGCTTGCATAGTCTCAGCTCCGAAATCCGGGGCAGTGGGCTCTGAATAAGCGATATTTTGCCATAGTTTCTTGATCACATTTCCTGTAGGAGTGTCAGTTTTTCCCACATCATTGAGATCTGTAAATAATTGATTATTGAAATTTAGAAAACAGCCAAACACAGCAGCGATTCGAAACGAAGTTTTAAAGATACTTGCAGGGTTTATAAAGACGTAATATAAATTTACAAAGCCTGGTAACAAAACTAGTATAAAGGCAGCTTTCCGCGATTGTTTGAATTCTTTTTTATTAACATTATTTGTGAAAATTTTGTAAAGCTCCCTGTAATTTTTCTTGATGAATTGGTAGCGGAAATTCAAGGATTTATTCTCCAATTCTTCTAAAGAAGAAAGTTGATATTGATTTGTCATTTAAATTTTTTTTTTATTTTTAACTCAAAATATTATTTTAAGAAATTGATAAATATTAGGAATTTGACAATAATTTTTTTTTTTTTTCTATTTATAGATTTAAGATGATGTTTTATTTAAAAAATCATAATATACGAATATATTAATTTATAACATTTTTTACTTCACTATAATTTCTTGCTAAAGCCCACACATCTACTCAAAAGAACCATATTTTTCTATAATCACAAATGTCTAATCTAAAATCCATCTTTCTTTTTTCCTCAATGATTGCTTTGATCTATCTTTTACGTTCAAACCACAATCCCTCCTCCTCCACATCAAAATCTCCTCGTGTTTTAGAAGCTCTGAAAAATAAATTTTGTCTAAGTGTTACTGATGATTCACAACCTACTTCTTCTGATAAAGCCAATGCAGCTGATTTTCGTTCACAATTCTTTCAATTGATGAGAAATAATGAAAATCAATTGAAATTAGCAATTAAAACTTCTGATTGGGTTGTTTATGTGAAATCCCTGGTCTATCCAACAATCGTTTGGCTTATATTCCTTGCTTTTAGTATAATAGGCTGGTTCACTTATTGCTGTTGCTGTTGTTGCGATAAAATTTGTCCTCCATGTCAATCTTGTCGACGAGATGTTGAGAAAAATCCTTATAAAGGTTTTGAATTATGGGGATTGATATTATTTTTAATAGTGTTCGGAACAGGAATCATTGGGATAAGTGTTGCTGGGATTATTTATAGTACAAAAGTCCAATCAGGAACTCAAAATGCCCTTTGTACTTTAGTCACTCTTTATGATGACACTGTGTATGGAACCACTTATAATTCAACCAAATGGTTTGGGATTTATTCTGCTAATGACAAAATCAAAAATATTATCTCTGAATTGAATTTAATCCCTGCAAAATTCAGAAGCAGTTTTGGCGATGTTTCCTGGATAGATAGCGGGATCAATAACTTATTAATGGCGAACAGGAATATATACACCATATATAAGAATTCTTACCTTTCTTCACCGAATCCAACATATCCTTCTAATCTAGTTCTTTCTGCTTTCACCCAAAAGGTTGATTAATTTTATAAAATCCTTCATTAATGTTTATTTTTTTTTTAATAAAAAAGAATTTAGGACCTTATACACTTGCAAGCACATTGACTCAATCCATAGATAGTCAATTCCAGCAAACTTCAGTCGCTTTCTCGTCCTCCCTGAAAAATGTTTATTCTTCATCACAAAGCGTATCTGAAAACGCTGTGGATATCTCATCAACTCTTAACAGCAGCACAGAACAAATCCGTTCGATTTTTAATTCATTAATAAGCTATGAAAGTCAAATAGATTCAACTTTATCTATGCCCGATGATTATTTCACCAAGATAAATTACGCTTTCTATGCTGCTTGGTCTTTGAACATTTTGGCAGCCATTTTCGGTCTTTTAGGCGCTGTTGGTGTGTATTTATTGAAATGGTCTCGTTTAAGAATGTTATTACATTGTTCTTGGTGTTTAATGTCTTTGCTTATGATTATGGGATTCACTCTAGCTTCTATATTCGTGCCTTTAGGGATAATGACTCTTGAAGGTTGTGATCTTTATCAGGGGATGATCACTTCACAAAAGGAATATTCGAATTATGTTGAACTAATCCCTGGTGATGTTAATGCTAAATTGCAAACTTGTCTCTTTGGAACAGGAGATCTTTCAACTGAATTCGGTATCAGAGATCAAATAGATCAAATGAATGAAATACAGTCTTCGTTAAATAATTTAAATAATCTTTCGAATAATTCAAATTTCTCAATTGCGAATTCAAATATTCTTATTGATACTTGGCATTCTAAAACTGATTCGTTTAAAAATGGAATTCTAATGGATTCTTCAGCTACTGATGATAATAATAGCTTCACATCTATAGAAAGCTTAAATAAATGGGCAGATTATAGTACATCTGGAAGTCAACAAGCGATCACATGTTCTATTACTCAAGATAATTGGGTTTTTAATTCAACTCAATGTAATTATCCAACGACTTGGATCACCAATAATAGTCCCACAGATCTTTTAGGCAGTAAAGTATGTATGCAAATACAAGACTTTGATAGTTCTGGGGCAAAAACTAGATATGATGGTTTGGATATGAGCTGTAGTTCGACTGTTAGTCAAAGCAATATAAAATATTTCAATTCTTTAAAGAATTATGATAATTCCAGAAGAATTTTATTTGCGAATATTGGCACTGCTTTGGATAATTTGAAAACGAAAAATGATCAGTATAATAATAAACTGTTGAAATTCAATTCCACGGTTTATGGCTTTTCAAATAATATCAACACTTTCATCAACCATGTTTCCAATCCAGTAACTGGGTTTGCAAATGGGTTTAATTGCAAATTTTTGAAAATTAGTGCCGAAAATAGCTATAATTCTATGTGTGTTTCACTTTTCATTCCAATTTATTTACAACTTATTTTTATCTGTACAACTAGCATGCTTATGTTTTTTATGTCTTTACTAGCTTATCTGGCTGGAATGAGATTCGGAGCTATTCATAAACAAAATGATGTCAACACATGGGGCGGTTCTAAAAACTAATTAAATATAAATAAAAAAAAAAAAAATTTACAAAACAAATGGAAAATCTTAAAATTAACTTTTTTATTTTTAAAAAACTTGTAAAAAAAATTAATTAAGTGATTATTTTTTAAATATTCAAAAATACTTAAACATTTTAAAAAATAATCTTCTTAACAAAAAAATCTAATTTATTTTTAATTTCTTTATAAATTATGCAAGAATGCCTTTTCATGAAAATCTTAATCGTCGGCGATTCAGGCGTTGGCAAAACTTGTATCGTAACCCGTTATTTTTCTGGTTTCTTCGAATCCAATACGATCCCGACAATCGGTTATGATTTCACAACTAAACTTTATGATAAACCCAATTTGAAAATGTGCAAATTACAAGTTTGGGATATCGCAGGTCAAGAGCGTTACCAAGCAGTTAGCAAATTATATGCTCGAAACGCTGTTGGTTGCATTGTAGTTAGTGATATAACGAATTATAAAACTTTAGAAAACACTTTAAAATGGAAGAAAATCATAGAAGAATATTGTGATTCCTCTCATTCAATTCCTTTTATTTTAGTGCAGAATAAAGCAGATTTAATCATAGAGACTGCAGCTGATTATATGACTGAAGAATTTCTGAATGATTTCGGGCAAAAAAATGGGTTTACAGCGAGTTTTCAGACTTCTGCTAAGAATAATTTGAATTTGCGTGAAGTATTTGAGACGGTGGTCGAAAAAGCAAGAGAGATAATTTTAAGAAATCAAACGGTTAATGAAGAGGCTAAACACATGGAATCTTTGCAAAATATTTCTAATAAATATAGGAGAGAAATTCACTCATATGATGGTGAAGTTAAGGCAGCAAAAAAAATAAAAAATAAATGCTGTTTATTAAATTGAAGGAAAATTATTCATTTTCTTTAATTTTGTGACATTTGAGATTTATTTATTTATTTATGCTGTTTTTATCAAAGTTTTTATTTTTTAGAACCAAAATCTCTTTAAATCTTGATTAAATACTCGCGCGTTTACTTTTTTTATCATCATATCTTTCTGCAAAATAAAAATCTTCATAAATAAAGACTTTGGCTCTTTTGAATAAGTCAAATTATATGACTTTTACAATAAATTTAATAAAAGATGATGAGAAAATAAAAAGACCTTCCCATAACTTATCAATTCATTTATGCTGGATATGAGTCCATCTTCAAATAAAACCAGCATTTCAATCAGTTTTTTGTTCTGAATTAAATGAGTTAAGGTTTGCACATCTATAAATTTGGTTTTTTCGATGAGAATGTTGTTTTTAAGCATCACTTCAAGCATTTTCTAAAGCAACTCAATGAAATATTTTTCTTTCATTTATATAATTTATAGTTTTTTTGCAAGAAATTTACATAGAATGACTTCTGGTAGCATGAGTTATAAAAAGCTCGATTTGATGCCAAAAATGCTAAAGTTAGTTCATTTTTTTCATTTAGATAAAATATGAGAAAAGATGTATCAGGTCTTCCAAGAATAATATCATTTTTATCCATATAAATCTAAAAAAAATCCAATTATTCTCTATTTTTCTTTGTATAAATAAACAGGAAGATATTGTGAATCATCGACAGTTGCTTCTTCTATGTGGGTTGGAGTCATATTTATTTCATCCTCACGCAATAAATGAATTTTCGCCTGATAAAATTTCGGCTTGAGTTCAGTCATTATATTAAACGGCATAATCGTCAAGATTTTCCTTTTATTCAAAGAATTTAAGGAATAGCCGATTTGAAAAAACAAAGGTCCTTTTCTCTGAAACCTTTTAATAAGATCTGGAATAAGTTCTAAAGTTTCTGCAAAAGCAATGCTTTTCTATCGAAAAAAACTTCTTTTTTCAAATAAAAACTGAAGGATTTTACGCCTAAACTGTAAAGATTGGCTTTTTTGTTACAAAATTGCAAGAATTCATTTGAATTCAACATATAAATTGATTTCTCATATCGTGGCAACATTACGTTCAAATATGCTCTGAATATTTTGCTTCCCAAGATAATTTTGCTCTGTGTTTGGATTAACAAGGGGTTAATTAACCGATTATGATCATCTAAATTCACTGTGATTTTATAAGTTTCTATTGCAGATTTTTTTGTGAAAAAACGATGTTTTGATGGTATATGTTCGATGAGTAATTGCTAAAAAAATTCAAGATTTATTGAGAAAAAAAAAATTCTGTGAAAACCTGTAAAGGAAGAAATTTTGGCTTTTTAGGGAAATAAAATCGGTAGAGAAGCCTGTTTAAAATATAAAAACCTCCAAAAAAAACGAAAACATTGTTAAAAAAGGAAATCATTTTTTTAAAATTTAAGCAAATTTTTTTTAGATTTAAATTAAAATAAAAAAGAAAAAAAAAATTATGAAGTCTTTATTTTTATTTTTGCTGATTTTCAAGTTTTTTGAAGTTAAAATTCAAAAATTATTTGCATAGTTCCCTCAACTAACAATAAAATTTATTTCTTGTATTTTTATATTAAAATGAAAAAAAAAATTTTCCCTTTTCAGAAAAATGTGTTTTTAAAAATAAAAAAAACAAGGGGGAACAAATTTTCTTCATTTTTTGGTCTCCTCCCTTTGTAAACGAATGAATGATTCGATATCTAAGAACAAACACACATAATTTTTCTCTTAAATATTCTTAAAAAATATGCAACCTTTTCGACATATTGGACATTTTCTGGTCTGAGGTTTATTGCTTTTTTGTAAGGAATTTGTACAAGAAAGACATAAACACATATGTCGACAAGGCATAATAATTGTATCGATTTTATCTGAAAAGCATATAACACATTCTTTCTCAGTGTCTCCTACCCTTTGAAGAATTTTATCAAATGAAAAATTAAAAAAAAATTAGAAAATTGTTCACTCTGCAACATTTGTGGTTTCTTTGGACAGATTTGAAGTATTAATGCCATAAATTTCCTCTATTTCATAGGCATCTTTATCAATCTTTCATAAATTTCAATAAAATTTCAAAAAAATAGAAATTTATCAACTTCTATTTTTTGTCGAAGAAATTTCAAACGCGTTTCTTTCTCTTCTCTAATGAACCCAAGATAATGATAAAGAATTTTTTTTTCGTTAGGACTTTGTATAGGATTTTTCCTCTATTTAAAAAATTCTTTTATAAGTCAAATAAGGTTCTTTACCATTTTTATCACTAAAGGATAGGAAGAATCTTTATGTTCAAAGAAGAAATTCTCTGGAAATAGATCGAAATTTATTGGATAACATTTGGGGAAATCCATTTTTTTTCCTGCTGGGAAATTTTCTATGAAAGATGGCATTGGTTTGGCTTTATTGGAAGGAACTAATTCCTTTGTGATCATATGGAAATCCTTTTTTTCTTCAACGAACATAAAGATGCTGATTTCGATTTCAGCCACGCAATCATATGTAAAACAAAGAAAAAATTCGTTTTTTTTATTATGAACTAATTGAACAGTTTTTTTTCGAAGGCCTATATCAGTATTCAAAACAACGGTTTTGCTTGGATTTTTCAACTTTAGAATATATTTTTAGAAAATATAGTCTTTTCTGAAGAAGTACTCCTATTGCATTAGGATTGTTTTGTTGGGCGAAATTGCTTTGATTCCTGAGATTTAAAAAATTGTTCATTGAATTTAATTGGCTCATTTCATTTTGAACAATTTGAGACTGGGGTGGTGGGGGTGGCCTCATTGCAATAACATTTGCAGCATTTGCGTTATTTAGAATATATGGACTATTGCTAGAATTTGAATTCTAAAAAAATAGAATATATTGTTTCAAATATTATTAGAAATTATGATAAGATTTTACAGTTTGGTGACTTGTTGAACTTCCAGATCCCATTGAGTTTGATGATGTTTTAAAAAACAAAAACTACAAATAGAAAAAAAAATATAATATTTCTTCGAAACTGATTAAAAAAAATATTTCAAAAGAATTTATTAGAATACCAAACTTCATTAAATTTTACCTAATTTTTTTGGGAATTCCCCCAAAAAACTACATATTTTTATAAAAACATGAATATTCAAACTCCTTTAGCTGCAGCAAGCAATCGAAAACCCACACTTCGTGAAAACTTCTGCGATTTCCTGATGAATTCTCAAACATATTTCTCTTTAACAAAGACCAACATCCCTAAACTGTCTTCCAAAGATCAAATTTACATTCTCGGTCAGAAATTCTTTCTAAAAAATGGAATAGACCCTAAAACTTTCAATAAAACCATTGAAAATACTTTGAATAAAATAATATGGTTCAGTTATCGTCGCAATTTCCCGATTCTTCAATCCAAATCTAATAAAACATTTATTAGTGATACTGGCTGGGGTTGTTCAATAAGAGTAGGTCAAATGCTTTTAGCAGAACTGCTTAGTAGGCATTTACCAGATGGAGGTCGTACCGAAAAAATTATTGGATTTTTCAATGATTGCGAGATCGATCCTTTTAAATCCCCGTTTTCCATACAGCAGATTTCTATTGCAAGTGCACAATTATTTAAATTAGAGCCGGGATGCTGGTTCAGATTCACACATATTATGATTATTTTCGAAGAATTATATCATAATTTTGCATTTGAAATAATTCCAAACTTGGAATTTTTACTATTTCCTGATGGAATACTTTTTTTTAATCAGATTTATGAGAAAGTGAGTCCTTATTCCAACTGTATAGGATGCAGAGAAAAGAAATTTGATAAGTTTTTCAGAGAGAAACTGTGTGAGAAATGCAGAAAATTTAATAAATCACTTTTCTTATTGATTTGTTTAATGCCGTCATTGAATTATTTAAAAAATGAGGATTTCGCATTTATTGAGGAATTAATGTCTTGTCCTTATTCAGTAGGTTTAATGGGAGGAAAGCCAAGAAGAGCCAAGTATTTTGTCGCGGTGAAAGATGGGTTTTTAATCAGTAAAGATCCACATTATGTACAGGATGCTGTTGCTGATAAAATGGATATTACAAGTTATTTCACAAATGGTGTGAAATACGTTGAAATCAATAAAATGGCGAGTTCCTTGGCATTTGGGTTCTATTTTAGAAATGAGTTTGATTTTGAGATTTTTGAAGGGTTTATTAGAAAGAAAAAAGAAGAAATGGGAGAAAAATGGATGCTTTGTTTTGATGAGGAATTCAAAGAAATGGAGTTTAAAGATGAAATGAGGCAAAGTTTTGCAGAAGAGGAAGAAGAAGAAAAAAATGAGGAAATTGACGTTTTAGAGGAGAATAATCTGGTCATTATTTCGAAAAATAACGAGATCCAAGAAAATAAAAATAATGAAAATTAATGATAATTTTTTTGAAATTAATTTTCTTGAAATTAAAATTGAGTAAAAGTTAAAGTTATATTTTTAATTTCTAATTTCCATTTTTCTTTATGGTAAATTAAAAAAGTTTATTTTTTTTTGCTCAAATTCTTGATTTTCTGATCATATTGAATTGAAATCTCTTCGAGTTTATCTTTTAAAACCCCCACTTTTTCGTTGATAATATCTCCAACAATGATTTTTTTCTCGCCTTCACCCAAAATCATCGCTTTCATCATCGGGAACCAAGAATTATCATCTTGTTCAATCTTTTTTCATAATATTTCAAATTTAACTCTAAAATTTCAATTTAAACTTTCGAAGCAATATCTGATTCAATGCCTGAAAAATCTGTCTCATCTTTGGTTTTAAGATAATAAATGTAATAGATATAATTCCATAATCTATGATCTCGGTCAATATGAGCATCAAACCCATCTCCCATTTTTTCAAACTTTGTTTAAATTTTTTGATAAATTGTTTAAAAAAATAAATATTATTAAAAATCAATGCATTTAGTCAAAATTAAATGAAGAATTACATCATAACGATCCAAACCACAAATAAAACAAATGTTTTTCATATCTTCATCGATTCTGGATTTTTCATCTCTTAATTCAGCAAAGGTGTCAATAATGATACCAAAGATTATATTCAGGAATATAATGTTGATTAATGAGAAAGAACAAATCTTTATGAAAAAACTAAGGAAGTACCGCCCTCGATTATCCATTTCATATGTCTCGCTTGCGATTGAATCTCCGAAACCACCACCATTTCTGAAACCCTTTTTCGTTAATTTAATGAATTAATAAATATTTATTTAAAATTTTATAAATAACATAATATTTTTTAATATAATTTATTTTATTTATTGAACCAAATTTTTAAAATAAAGAATAATTAAAAAATTTTTTTACCATATTGACAGTGCTTAAATAGCATTGAAACATAGTGCTGCACATATTTTGTCCAGCAACATTCCCTGACTTTATCGCGCCATTGAAATAAGAATCAAACAGGAAATAGAACATCAAAATCGTGAACATATACAAAATAATCAATCCCAGAAATAAAGTCAACAATAATTGATTAGCATTTCTGGTGACTGATCTGATCACATTTTTCAGAGTTTCAAATCTCGAGATAATATCCAGCAAATGATATGAATAAAACAAAGGTGACAAGAGTAATCCAAACAAAGAAACAACAATATAAAACACCGAATAAATTAATGAAGGTTCTGAAAGCAGCATAACTGTTGATTTGATATAATAATGGAATTTCAAGAAATTAGATCCGAAATTCCTTTTTCCTTTCTTGAAAAAATATTTCGAATCAGGTCCTTTCACAAACATAATATATTGCCCTTCTTTCCCATCAATATTCTCAATATCAAAAGAATCATTTTCTTCCAGTTCTGCTTCTATATCCTTATCGAAAATCTTCTGTTTATTTTCGTTGACTAATTCTTTCCATTTTCTCTTAACAACCAATCTCGAATATAACATAATCCAAAAAATCAACATTAATCCACTAGTAAATACCTGTATTATTCCGAAAATCCAAAGTAGAATATTGACTCGATTTCCATCAGGAGTTCCTTCTTCTCCACCCTCAATAACAATACTATAGACAAAAGTGAAATCGGTTTGATTTTTGTCGGTTTCAATTCTTCGATAAAATGTTGCAAGCATTAATATATTGAGGAAAAGTGCCAAAACTGTCGATAGATCTCTGAAGAAACTCAATCGAGCTGCTGTGAAACTTAGTTTCCAGGTTTTCAAATAGGTCATATGTTCCATTTCATGGAAAAGATCAGAAGAAGAACTTAACAAACCCATGATTTTTTCATTAGGAGAGTCTCTTTTCACTTCAGCCATCAATTTAATGCGAGATTCTTTTGATAAATTCCTACAAGCAGGCTCAATTGGGAAGAAAACTCGATGTAATTTCTCATGGAAAAGAATTTCTATACTTAGAACATTAGAATTAAAGAATTCAATGGCATGATTGGTGATTTGAGATTCATCAGGATCATTTTCTAAAGAATATTGTGCAGCGTTCTTCGAATCAGGCTCCTCAGATTTTATATTGATGGCAATAGTCTTAATTAAAAGGAAAAGATTGAAAGCTTGAGCGATATTTCCTTCATATTTCTCGAATTTTATCAAAGAGTTCACTTCTTCTACTGAAGGAAAAGGAGCTGTTAAACCAATTTTATTTATAAGGAAAGCTTCGAATTCTTTTGTAAGGATTTGTTTCATGAATCGAAAGTCTAATCGTGAGCATAGATCTTTGAGAATCTCGTCATTTGTATTGCCTTCGATCAAAGAAATCAAGAGATTCGAAGATTTTGTCACCAGATTATTGATGTTTTCTTGTTCATTATCATTTTCAAAGCCTCGCTTTAAATAATCATTAGGCCGAATAAAAGAACTCAATAAATCTTTGACAAATTCAACAATTTTAGCTTTAGTTAACTCTATTTGATTTAATACACAAGGACCTTGTATTGCTTCGATCAAGAAATCGATGATTTGAGTTAAAAGCGATGTGCAATGGATATTAATGAATTTGACCAAAGCGCCGAATTTAAAAGAGGAATAATTGATAAAATTCTGTGTTTTACCATGAATCACTTTATGCATGATTTGAACCCTCAAATGGTTCTGCATTTCCTGTTTATGGCCTTCACAGAACAATTGCAATAAACGATATATTCTGGAACAATTGGTCACTTTTTCCTTTGTTTCATCTTCTTCTTCACTTTCTTTTTCCTCGTTTTCTTCTACATATGAAATCTGCTTCTTCAATGAATTTCCTTTCTTTTCTTCTTCTTCTTTCTCCAACAAATTCTGTTGTTCTTCTTCATTGGCTAATTTCTTATAATTCCTTGAGTTTTCTTGTTTGAGTCCAGGTGTTGAAGCATTCAAAATCATTGTATTTTCTTGATTTTCATCCATTACAGCTTTATATTCTAATATTTTCTCCAAATAAACTTTATTCTTTAAATCCATCACCTTGCGAATCTTTAAGAAATTAACTTCTATCATTTCTTTTAGATTAACTAATAACAAATTTTTTGAGTCTTCGACGCTCATATATCTGAAGAATCTGTCCTGAACCTTAGGATTTCCTCCTAAAAGCATGCTAATTCCGACAAGAATTGCTTCATTCTTCAACTCTCTTGATAAACTCACATTTCCGATCATATTCCCGATGACCTCAACAAGCCCGAAATCACATAATTGATTTTGTCGAAACTCAATTTTCTTGGAATAAGCTGCGAAATCATTTGAAGACCAATCAGCAGCACATGTTTGAATGTTTTTGTTCTCTCTTTCAATGATTTTCCGGAAGATTTTAAGCCCAACTATCGTTAAATCCATTGAAAGAGTCATATCTGTAGGGTCAATTAGCTTTAAAAGAGAAGTGCTGATTTCTTGATAATCAATATTGCAGATATTTGCAAAAGTTTTTTGAGTGATTTCTTCTATATTTACAATATTATCCACAAGATTCTCGAATTCCTTCTCTATTAACGTGTGGTATTTCTGCGATTTAATTGTTTGTTCAAGTCTTTTGCGTAATTTCTCCGATTTCGAAATAGATTCGACAGTATTGGAATTTTTTAAAGTTACATTTGTGTAACTTCTTTTTTTATAAGAAATAATCGTTTTTTTATCTTTCAAGAGATTTGTCAATAACACACTTTTATAGTTATTTTCATAATTTAAAGTTTTCATAATGGTCTTTTTCCTGATAATTATATTAAGGAATTCTGATAATCTCACTTTTAAATCCTTATTTCCGCTGATTTTAGTGCTTAAAACTGTGAGGGATTCAAGACATCGTTTGTAAATATCAATAACTAAAACCGAAGGCATCATATTCAATTTAAAAATAATATTTAAGCAAGGCAATAAAGAAACTTTCAAATAATCGATTTCCATATTATAAATAGAAGCAACACCACTAAAAGTCCTTATTTCAAGTTTATTTCCTTCATCTAGATCAAGAGAAATAGTTTCAAAATCTTCGATTATTAGCTTTATTATCTGATTTATTAAATTCAGACTCTCATTCATCTCTTTTTCGGTTTCGAAAAACACATTATATAAAAAAAATAAGAGATATTTTCTCAAATACCACATATTTTTGCTATTATCCAATAAACGCTTAACTTTTTCTAATGTAAAAAAAAGTTGACAACGACTTTCTGCTGCATAATTTTTATCTTCAGAGACCAAAGAAAGAATCAATAATTGTTGTGAGAAATAACCGATTTCTGAAGGTAAATCCAGTGCATTAGAGAAATTTTCTTTGGATCTTTGTTCAACTAACTCTTGAAACTTAAGAATTTTGCCTATGAATTCCTCTAAACTCTCTTCATTTTGCAAATTCAGGATTCTTTTAAAAGAATTCGAGCCTAATTTGTTTATAAGTTTTGTTTGATTGATTTTTATGATGGTATTGCCACATTTCAGGAATTTCTGCAAGGAGTTCATCATATATTCCTTTAAAGGCATATTATCTGTGCTCTCAAGAATATCGCAATAAACTTGGAAAATCTCATCGATTTTTTCCGAATCATACAACAATCGTTTATTGTTATTGAAAAGTTCCATTATAAGTAAATGTGCATCAGTTTTCGGATTTTTTTTCATATGTTTCTTAAAGAATACGAAGCGAGTTTGAATGAGATTCTGATTCTTTATATTATTATGACAAAACCCTGCAAGAAATTTATAACAGAGTTTTATCAAAGGAATTGTCATAGAATCTTTATTTTCAGAAACATCTAGATCATATTTTATGAGATTAATCACATATTCAGGGACATTGAGATTTCTAATAAGTTCTTGTCGATCTTTATTCACAGAATAATTCAAAAGAAGTGAGGTTTCATTGAGTTCTGGCTTCAAAAGTTCTAAATCTATAAGAGAATCCTTTGTCTGAGGAATTTGTTCATCTTCTGGCTCATGAACCCCTTTGAATTTCTCAACAGTATCGACTTTCATCTCCAATAAATTGATTAAAACATTGATAAGATCATATGTTTCATTGTATTTTATTTGACTGTCTTCATCTTTCAAATAAAACCAAATTTCAGAACTATCAACTAATTTTCTTAATTTATCTTTTGTAGCCTTTATTTCAATAAAAGCTTTGAGAAGACCTTCGTTTTCTAGCAATTGAATCTCACGAACCCCATCTAATATACTTTTACTTTGAGAATTAAACTTATGAAGCAATTCAAAAGCTTTATTGACAAGATTTGGACTTTCATATAAAGTCAAATCCAAGAGAAGAGCCATAATATCAACTGGTGCTGATTTTACGATTTCTATTGAATTTTTATTCGAAATGCTTTGGACCCATTGCAAAGGATTTTCTATATATTGAAAAAAGTCGTAATTTCTTTTATTTATATTTTCTTCTTCTTGTAACCCGATTTTATTTAAAAATTTCTTTGATTTTTTCCTAAAAAGAGAAGAGAAAGTCTTATTTTCTTCGCTAATTGGAGGATCCGCATTTTTTTCGTTGTTTATTTGTTTCAAATGTTCGAATTCCTTACGAAATTCTTGCATGAAAGCTGTTAGACGGAGATCGGTTCGTAAATCGAAAAAAATCTTTAAGATATCACAAATCACTTCTTTGCATTGCATCATTATCACGGTTTTTTCATTTTCTGAGTAACGGGTCATAAATCGCTTGAATTCAGTTTTTTTGCTTTTGATAGTTTTTTTGCGGATTGTGAAGAGTTTAACTTTTTTTTTCTGCAGTTCTTTAAGAAATTTAAATTA
>JFJP01012241.1_pt1 | contig 15689 bp, 15 predicted proteins | sample 431651 | NCBI WGS metagenome assembly JFJP01 (sample SAMN02602958, study PRJNA72255) | Microbial mat metagenome, whole genome shotgun sequencing project. | biome: fresh water; feature: sink hole; material: water; isolation source: purple microbial (photo- and chemosynthetic) mats found in... | reverse complement strand
AATGGGCGCGGTGGCCATCAGCTTGACAATCGCCCTGATATTTGTGTACGTGCCGTTTGTGAACGCGGCCGTTGGCATGACTGCTCTGGACTTTGGGGCCATTAGTCTTGCGGCTTTGATTGGGCTTCTCCCCCCTATTGCGGAGGAAATCACTAAGATATTTGTCCGTAGGCAGCCTACTGGTTCATAAGAATTAGTAAAGGGGGGGCTCGTCCAAGTGACGAGCCCCCCTGTATTGTGTTTTAGGGCAAATTAATATGGTAAACCTAAGGAAGGATTCGATAATTTTGGCAACCCTGTTGGCAAAGGGATATTTTCGCGGCTTCGATCAGAAAAGCGACGGGAATCTCATACCCCAAAAGAAAAGAGTGAACAGTGAGTATTAATATACGCTCGTTGCTAATCGGATGTATGCTCGCGTACTCCATATATTCGGGTTTGTCTTTTGTTGTAGTGATGGCTAACAAATCTGTAAAAAATGCTTTAATACGATTTTCTGGTCTGATTGGCTTGTTAATTGCATTTTTGTTGGAGGATCATCCGGGTTGGTTAGGCAATCAAGGTCAAGAAATTTTATTTTTAGGACTAAGTGTTTTTGTCACTTTGTCGCTTTTTTTTCGGAAAAAGAAAAGCCGAAAAAATGATTCCATTTGAAATGCACCTACGATAATCTAGTTTCTGGTGCAAAAGGCCATTGAATCACCAATGAAGACCCATTTGCAGACTAAATCACATATTTTTGTATTGAGCAGAAAACGGTTGAATAAAAGAACCTTTTATCACGGAGACACCGGGACACGGAGTTTTACCCTTGTTTTTCTCAGTAGTTCAAAAAATGAACACCTAATCCCTGACCAGTACAAAAAAATAGTGAGGAAATATGTCAAGTCAAAACATGTTCAATGCAAGCGAATTGAAAACCCTGCAGTTTGCGCCTTTGTGGGTATTTGGTGCCGTGGCTACTGCAGATGGCAAAGTGGATCAAAAAGAAATTGAAGCATTGGGACGTGAAATTTCTCAAGCACACTTGTACAATGAACCACTAGCTCGGGATGTACTCATGTCTCTGGCTGGAGATTTTAAGAATATATTTGAGCTTTATGGTAAGGATTCGCGGAACGTGGTACAAGGACTTAAGGAAGTAGCTGATTTGTTGGACAGAAAAGTTTCGCCGCAGGTTTCCTATAATTTCAAGGGTGCCATGTTGATGATCGGATATAACGTTTCTGAATCCACTGGCAAGGGCTTTCTTGGATTTGGACAAAAAGCGCTCGATCAAAAACATAAAGCTCTGGATACTGTCGCGATGATCATGCGATTCTCACTAGTTGCCACTCCAGTCGCAACCAAACCGGTCCCTTCATCAAGTCCTACCGCAATATCTCCTTATCCCTCACCGAAACCATCCAAACGTACTTCTGTATATTTTCTAATTGATTCCTCCCGCCATATCAGCGATATTGCCTATTTGCTGGATGACGGTTTGCGGCGTATTCCGGAAAAAATACGCGCCCGCTCGCAGCGCGGCGTGCAAATTGATATGTCGCTCATTCTCGCGGATTCTACCGGCAGAGTAGTTACTCCGTTGACGGAGGCGGCAAAATTTTCATCTCCCAGTTTGTTAGGACGCGGCAGCTGCGGTTTTGGACAGGCGCTTCAAAACCTGTTGAAAGATATTTCCTCCAACCGTATGGACGGTAAACCTTTGGTCGTTCTTGTTCTTGCAGGCGCGCCTGAAGACAGTTGGGAAAGCGCTGCAGATCAATTAAGAACCCTGGCGCAGAATGGAAAAGTAAATGTTTTTGTCCTTGGGGTTGGCGGGTATTCCGATTCAGTGGTTCTGAAACGCCTGACTACAAATTCTCCTTTGCTTCTAGCAGACGTCTCGCAGGCGAATATGCATAAGTCGTTTGACTGGTTGTATGAAATCGTTGATATTATCCTAACGGGTATGGAAAGCGGGGCAACCGGTCAACGCCGGAACATCCCCGCTCCCCCGGTCTGTTTGAATACGCTTTCATAGATTAAATTTGTTATGGAGAGGTGAAAAAATGACATTGGACTTTGGCGACTCAAATGTTCGAAGATTGCCGATCTATCTTTTGATTGACTGCTCCGAGTCGATGGTGGGCGAGGCGTTGGACAGCGTTAATCAGGGGTTGCAGCAGTTGGTGACAGATTTGCGTAACGATCCCATGGCAGTTGAAACGGCTCATCTTTCTTTGATCACATTTGCAGGGAAGGCGCGCCAGATCACCCCGCTGGTGGATATTGTCCGCTTCTCACCGCCCTCCCTGTCCATCGGTCCGGGAACCAGTTTGGGCGCGGCATTTGAATTGTTGGGTCAATGTATATCGCGTGAGGTACGTAAAAGCACTGCCACTCAAAAAGGCGATTACAAACCGCTCGTCTTTCTGCTAACGGATGGCATGCCGACGGATAACTGGCAGAAAGGTTTTAAAAAATTCAAAACTGCCGCCTCAGTTGTCAACATCATTGCGGTCGGTTGTGGCGAAGATGCAGACGCCGAGATACTCAAGGCTGTTACATCAAATGTTCTCTTGATGAAGAACATGTCGCCAGGCGACTTTAAAGCCTTCTTCAAGTGGGTTTCCACTTCTGTCAGTACCGCCAGTGTCAGCGCTGGAAAAGATGGGAAGGCGGTTAATCTATCTGCGCCTCCAGTTGGCGTTTTTGAAACTGCGGGCAGTGTTTCCTCCTCTGCGAAGCACGTAAAAACGCCATCGCAGTTCATTCTGTCTGCGCATTGTCAGGGCAGTGGCGCAGGTTACCTTATGCGCTATCGCCGTGGCTCTTCCGATGATACGTATCAGGCGGAAAAATGCTATCGTGTTGGCAATGATTACTTTAGCGACGCCGCAACCGCACCCAGCGGACAGGCAGTTGATTCCAGTAAACTAAAAGGTGCGCCTGCCTGTCCATACTGTGGACGTCCCGGCTGGGCGATGTCGAAGGAGAAATCCGGTTTGATATGTTCAGACCGCCTAGAACTGGGAAGCAAACAAGCGCAGGTTATGTTCGTTTTGGACAGGACCGGCAGCATGAGCGGTGAGATCGAAGGTGTTAAGGATAACATAAAGGACTTCATGGACTTTATTCAATCCGAGGGGTTGTCGGTTGAAGTTGGCTTGATCGCTTTTCGGGATCTTGAATACGGGGAGCAACCTGATCTGCTTATATTCAATGGGAGCCCGTTTACAAAACAGGCAGCGGAATTTAAAGTGCAGGTTTCAACCTTGCAGCCGGATGGCGGGGGGAATAACCCTGGAGAAAGCAGTTTTGACGCCATTGCGCTGGCTTGTCAGCAGCCTTTCAAGGAAGATGTCACCAAAATCCTGGTCTTGATCACAGATGAACCCCCGCTGATCCCGGATGGACGCATTCGAAGCGTTGAAGATGTGATTCGCGCAATGAATAATGTACAAATTGACCAGTTATACATCGTCATCCCTGAACGACTAAACTCCTATTACGTGTCCCTCCACAACGCCATAAAAGGCGAAATATTCCCATTGGGATCCGGCGGACGCGGCGGAACTGGATTCCGCAAAGTTCTTTTGGATATTGGCAGAAGCATTAGCGTGACAACCAGAATAGGTTAAAGGAGAATCCTTATGAACAAAAATACTATTGTTACAATCCCATACACTAAGACCATTAGACCATTAGGGAAAGTGGTTGTGGAGTATATGCCTGATAGAACAAAGAAAGTTAAGGCATACATGCTTGCGGAACATATTCGTAAAAATGTGCAAACCGGCATTGCGTTTGAAGCCTCGATGCCGATGAAGGAAGCATTTGGCTACCGCAATGGGGTGGGTGGTTTTGTTAGCGGACAAAATGCGCCCAATTTACTTTCACTGGTTGCCCAGAAAACAGGTTCATATCTTGCACGCAAAGTTGATGATGACGGCCATACAACATTGTTGTATTGGGCGACCGGTCAGCAAGGGGATGGGATCGAAACGATCGGAGACCTTAGCGCTTATGAAATTGAAACATTTGATTTCTCCGGACCGAAGTCGTTTGGCGAAGCGATAAAACTTGTCCCAGCCATTCGTTATTTTGTTGACCGCTTTGCTGGCGCAGATTGGGGAATGTACGTGTTTTTTACACAAGGTAAAATAGATGACTTGGAAGAGGTCAAACGCTATTCAACTCAATTGGCAAAAGAAATAGCAGCAGCCAAAAGAAACCCCGTGAAATTCGTCCTCATGGGTATTGGATCCAAAGTGAATAGTTCGACTTTACAGGCGCTGGATGACCTGAATACCGGCACAGATGTGGATCTGTGGGATTACCGTATTGCGGAAGATCTGAAAGATGTGCTCGAGATATTCGCCGAATTGGGCGATACACACACCATCGTGGCACCAAAAGGCAAAGTGCTTGGCGCAAACGGGCATATTATTGCAGACTACAGCGCCTCCGGGGTTCCCTCTTTGATGATGTTTTCCCTTCCAGTGGGCGCAAAGTCGTTTGAACTGGAACTTGGCGATACAAAGATCGTGCAACCGATCTCCTGAAAAGGATGGAAACTGTGACTAATTCAGATGCTCCCGTTCGTCCCGCGCTATTTGACGGTCAAAGGCGTTATTTTTTGAGTTCCGCTACGCCAACCCTGATAGGTCGGCAGAGCTGCGCTATTTTACTTTCCGGTGAAGACATCGCTTTGCAGCATGCAAAGCTGGTTCCCGGGCGAAACGGATTTACCGTTGAACCTGTCGGCGGGGAAGTGCAAGTTAATGGAAGTTCAATCTCCAAAGCGACAGGGCTTTTCCCGGGCGATGAGATAAAACTGGGGAGTATACAGTTGACCTACGAAGGTCCCGTGCTGGACGCAGCCAATCAAGAGCAGGCATTAAGCTACGATCAGCTATTCGAAAAAGTTAAAAGCTCTGTTGTGGGGATTCAGTCCACAACCGGGCTGGGGAGCGGCTTTTTTGTCCATGAAAATGGCTTGATCGTTTCCAACCGGCATGTTGTCGGTTATGAGCGTGAGTTGAATGTTCATCTTGCGGACGGCAAGCAAGTACAGGGAAGGGTGGTGCGCTCGTTTCCGGAAGTCGACCTGGCTTTTATTCGCACAAACCTTGCGCCGACTTTGGTTCCGCGTCTTGCTCCTCCCGGCGTATCCCGTGTAGGGCAGGCTGTTCTCGTTATTGGACACCCAATGGGATTAGCAAATACCCTGACGCGCGGTATTATCAGTGCGGTCAACAGGGAAGTGATGGGTAATGTTTATTTGCAAACGGACGCGGCAATTAACCCCGGAAATTCTGGTGGTCCGATTTTTAATGATCTGGGTGAAGTGATTGGCGTTGCAACCATGGGATTGAGTCAAAGTCACGGATTGAATTTTGCAATTCCGGTTGAACAGTTGCAGCGCAGGATTGAACAATTTGCCACAGAGGAAGCGCGTGTGAAGCGCGGACAGGGAGTCTATTGTGTTATCTGCGGCAGTTTCGGGATTGGCGGAGTATATTGCCCCAATTGTGGCGTTGCCTTCGAAAACCATAATGAAGCAAAGTCTGCTGGGCAGGTAGGTTCTACAATTCAATGCGGCAACTGCGGCAAGGCGCTGAACCCCGGCGACCAATTTTGCTCATCGTGCGGTACGCATATCTGATACGAAACGTTTTATCTGGAGAATCTGTGATGTCCATCCTAGAAGGAATTCAATCGGTCAGTAATGCGCTCAAAACCATTGGAGTTGACCCTGCCTCCAACCAGCTGCCCAACTCAGGCGGCGCAGGCTGGGCTGTACCCGCGGAGAAAAGCGTTTTGTTTGTCACTGTGGCGGACGCCGACGGTCTTACGGTACTTAACATTACGTCCCCGATTTTATTTATGCCCCCGCGCGATTTGCTGCCCTTTTACCGCAAAATGCTTGACCTGAATTCCAAGTTGATCGGCGCTTCGCTGGCGTTGGATCGCGACATTGTCTGCGTGGTCAGTCGCCAGGCATTGGACGGACTCGCTCAGACTGCCGTTGAAAATGTGTTGCAAACTGCCGGGAAATTGTCGGACGCCTTGTCTGAGGGCTTGTGGGCGGAATTTCCCAGCGCGCGGTTTTGGCGATCAGGGTAGGAAGTATTAACGGAGACTACATTGAATGTCCGATAAAAATTTTTTTACCATAGAATTGATTATCAGCGTTTTTACAATCGTTTTATCGCCTATTGTTGGGCGTCTAATAGATTGGTCACTTTCTAAATTCAAAGACTATTTATTTAAACAAAAAAATAGGCGGTTGGAGAATCAAGTTGACGAACTTTTCTTGTTGTCTGGAAATTTACCTAAAAGGGCGTTTCCCGGTTTGCAACAAGCGAATGTAGGAGATATTCTTTCCGACAAGAAATATAAAAAACTCAAAAAATTATTGTGGGATGTACAAGCAGAGTGGACACAGATTAATAGCGCTTTTGTAATGTATGCTGTGGGTAATAAACAAATAAAGGAATTATGCAGTCAAGAACTCTCGGGCGCAAAAAACTCATCGATGAAGTTCGAGCGGAGATAAATAATTTGGGAGATTTTAACGATAAAGATGCGCTGGAGCGCGACATATATAAAATTCAACAGGCACAAAACAATATCGTTAATGCGAGAACATATTTTTATTCCATGGGCGGTAAGGGGACAGGGTATGCAACAGGAATAATCATGGCTGTAATTTTAGAGATAGCCGTGTTGCTCTCTTTGCCAAAAGAAATTATCGAGGTTAAATTGCTTGATTTAATACCAGTTTCTGTTTTGTCAATGGGACTACTGGGAGGTATGACATATTCTCTGTTTTTGTATGTAAAAATACACACCTCTAAAAACTTCCGATTTGAAGAGCCTTTGAAGATATTTGTTTTCAATCCCATTTTTAGCATGATCATTGCTTCGGTTTTGTATCTGGCAGTGTTGACAGGGTTGGTAATTTTTGGTGCCTCCACTTTGCATTCAAATCCTCCCTTGGTGGCACTCGTGTCATTCTTGGGTGGCTTTTTTTCTGATAGAACTGTCAGCGCACTTGGAAATATTGGATTTACAAGCGCATTGAAAAAAGAGACTTTGGAATAGCCAAGTCAAGAGTAGATACGTTTGATTGTTTTCACAAAATATATTCACGGAGGCTAAAATGTCGTTCTTACAAAAACTATTCGGTTCAGGGGAGGAGAGCAAGAGTCACCAGCTTCCCAGCTCGATGGTGGCAAAGGAGTTTGGCGAGGTGAATGTTCGCAAGTTGAAGGATGGTCACCATGAGGTCGTATTTACCATCCTGCTTGAAACAGCGGGCGAGGGCTGGCAGACCGGGCTTGCCATTGACGGCAGCGGTTCCATGTCCGATGTATTTGGTAAGGGATTGGAAGTTGGTCCGAAGGGTAATCCGTCGGAGGCTGTGCTGAAAGAATATTTACAAAAAGGTTGGATGAAAATTGTTCAGCATCAAGGACAGAATGTCCCGATTTTGGCAAACGAAGCTAAGGAAGATCTGGTCAAGCGGGGATATTTCATTTGGTCTAAGAATCAGGTAGAGCCTTTGGCAAGACGTATGACTGGATACCTGGCATCCAAATTGGATAGTGATGGTGGAACAACTGTCATATACTGGGCATGCGGAGATGGCAGCCAGATCGAAGAAATAGGTGACCTGACTATGGATGATTGTGAAACGGCTTCATTTGTAGGTCCGACTAGTTTTGGTAACAGCACCCAATTAACCCCTGCTGTGCGCTACTTTGTGGATCGGTTTAGCGATGCGCCGATGGGCATGTATATTTTTATTACAGACGGCGAATTGAACGATTTACCGGATGTAAAAAAATATACAATTCAATTGTGCAAAGAAATTGCTGCGGGCAAACGCAATATCATTAAATGTGTCTTGATCGGTATTGGCGATTCGGTAAATGAGTCGCAAATGGAAGAACTCGACGACTTGGACTCTGGTACAGACGTAGATATATGGGATCATAAGATTGCAAAGGAAATGCGCAGTTTGGTCGAGATTTTTGCGGAGCTTGTAAGCGAAAATCAAATCGTCGCTCCCAGCGGGCGGATTTACGATTCGGGAGGAAAGATTATCAAGGAATTCAAAGATGGTATGTCGTCCAAGATCAAGTTTATCCTGCCTGCCCCGGGAGATTCTTTCACTCTTGAAATTCCTGACCAGCCTTCTATCCGCCAGTCCATTGTGTTACAGCGTTAGTTTGGGCTGATCAAGAAAAAAGAGCGGTTCACATTTTGGGCTATTGCAAGCTCATTAGAGTATTGCAAAAGTTCGTTCGAACTGCAGCCCCTAAAATATGGAGGAAGAATGAAATTTGGAATTCGAATGCCCTCCCTGAAGAAGAGCATTGCTGCGCGAACTTCGGTGAAACGGTTGATACGCCACAATTTGGGTTTGAAAGCCCCCAGAGGATATGGCTGGATTACGGATCCTAAAAAAGCGGCGTACAACAGGATTTATAACCGGACTACAAAGGATTGCAGTTCTATTTTTCTAATGGGCTTTGCTAGCTTTATCTTGTTTACGTGGATTCTGGTTTCTATCTTTGCATAAAGGCGGCGACTATGGATAATACCAAACCTGAAGACTTTGAACAGCCTGAACAATCATTCCAAAAGGAAGCGGATATGGCGGAGTCCCGCATTCGCGCCCTAGAACGTGCCAATTCCCAGAAGACTGAGGTTGTAGATGCCACCATGACTGACAAGGCTGGTCATCCCGTTACATTGCGCAGTTGGGAGACTGACAGCGGGGTCATGGTACGGGCATATGATACATCCAAGGTGGAGGTTCCGGAAGATCCGAATCCCGGACAAGCCGGACATGCGGAAGCGCACTTTGACCGATCTTTTGATGCTCAAAAGCGTTTGCGGTTAAATTACATTGAGACGAATGGAGAGTACCGTGGAACCGGCGTTGGCGGGCAAATGCTGAATCAGGTTGAACAATATGCCCAAAAGAACGGCGCAACAGAGATTTACGGATCGATAGAAAACCAGGACGCCCAAGATTTTTGGAAGTCGCAAGCCGGCAATGGCTGGGAAATTGACTATAGCCAGGGCTTTTACGGTCATGCGCGCAAGGTCATGTCTTAAGAGGAGGATGACTTATGGAAAATATTGAGCATGTTGAGAATTCCAATAAAACCAACGCTGACGACGCCGAATTGAAGTTGCGCGCATTGGAGCGAAATCAGAACTCAGGCACTTCCGGGGATTCTGCACTGCCCGCTGATACGGAGCAACACGCTGCGGTTGACACCTCACAAGAGTGGTGGAACAAGAAGGATGAAAAACCACAGCCAACTCTTTTGGATCGGGCGAAAGAGGCGGCTGTGATTGGCGCGGCTGGCGTCATTCTGATTGGAGGAAGTCTGTTGGCGGGGCATGAGATAATGGAAAATAACCCCGGCGCTGATGTTCCCAATCAGGATGTTAACCAAACGCAGGTAATTGAACAACCGGCGTCATCACAATCTCAATTCGTCGAATCTAATCAGCAATATACGCTTAATCCAGATACGCTTGAGGCTACCCCTTCTGCCCAAGCGGATTCTCCAGCCGAAGCAGGATGGTGGCATGCGGTTCCCGAACACAGCCAGCATGACCTGACCTACAAAGGCGGCAACACGGAATACGGGTGCGTCCCCACCAGTACCAGCATGGTCCTGGATTATTGGAATCAAAAAGATGCTTCCCATCCTACCCTGACAGCCCAGGAGTTGTTGGATACAAACGCGGCGCAGGGTGAATTTAATAAATACGGGATGAGTTCCTCGAATATCCACGATGAACTGGATAAATTGGGATACGTTTCTCAGGATCACGTCGATTCCAATTTGGAGGAATTGAAGGGCGCGGTTGCGGAAGGTCCGGTGGTCGCCATTGTAAAACTTAACATGAAAACCGACGGAACAAACCACTCTGTCGTTGTTACCGGAGTATCGGACAATAATGAAGTGCGCGTCAATGACCCGTGGACGGGAAAGTCGCAGACCTATTCATGGGAACAGTTCAGTAAGTCGTGGGGCGCTGATTTTGGCAAGGATGCTCCAAGGAATAGTTTCACCACAATTCGATCGAAATCCATGTAAGATTTTAAGAGGATAAAATATGGACGACCCTAATCTGAAAAAAATCGAGAACTCGGAAGATACCGCGGGAAAAGAAAATGAAACCGCAGAATCCATTCTTCGGCGTTTTGAACGGGAACAATTGCAAGAAGCGGAGAGAAAACAATTTCAAAAAGAGTTCTACAAACTAGACTATAGCCAAAGGGGGGGATGGGGAGAATCCGTTGTGGTTAATGAAGCTAAAGAGACTGGACACATAATTTTGATTGAACATTCTGATGTTCCTCTTGCTCATGGCTTTGATTGTGTATCTTACGATCAAGGAACAAGTACGCTGCATATTTGGGAGGCGAAAAATTTTGGCGCACGCAGCCCGTATGACGTAAATACTGATAACGTAACAGCTTGGAAGGATGAGATAAAAAGTGGAACAAAATATGCAGACTCTCGTCCTGCGTACGAAAAAAACTGGAAAGCAGTGCTGGATTCGTCCAACGAAAGTGTTACGCGCGACGACATTAAACTGGCAATTGCAGAAGGTCGAGTTGTTTTTCATGTGAGGATAGGACCAGACACGAAAATATCTAATGACTATCAACAAGAGTTGGAAACATCCCAAGTTCCCGGCGCCACCTATGACTGGAAACGATATACATATTCTGATATGCTTAAATCTCGTCCTGAACATTAACTTTTTTACAAGGAGCTCAACATGAATATTACTCTTTCTGATGGAACAAAAATGACTGTGGAAGACAGCCCCTTTTCTCCGGGTGTGGATGGCGACCTTTTCTGGTCGGAAGACAAAAAGTATGTCGTCAAACTTTTTCATGCGGACAAAGTGGGTACGCAAGTCCGCGGGAAAATCGAAAGGTTGCTGGGCGAGTTTAATCTGGTTGCTGAAGACCCCTCGCGGGAATCTTTGTTTGCCTGGCCCGATGCGCTGGTTACAGAACCCCGTGTTGGCTTCCGAACGCGCGCAGTCTCCGGCAGGTCTTTGGAGTCGTTCGTTTCAAAAAGCGTCTGGGAGAAATTGCCCGGAAACGAAAGGGGGAACTGGTTGATGCGCGTATATGTCGCCTATCAAATTGCCCGTATCGTTCGCTGGACGCATGCGCGCGGGCTTTGTTATTCAGGGATTTTGCCCGCTAATTTTATTACGGACCTTGCCTCCGGGCAGGTCACGATGAACAATTGTGACGCCATTGTCTTGCCGGGTGAGCAGGTTTTGGCGCTTAACTTACAGGAATATGCGGCGCCGGAGATTGAGATGGGCAAGACATTCGCGTCTGCAGATTTGGATAAACACACTCTGGCGGTTTTAATTTATCAAGTTCTTTTCATGCGCCATCCGCTGTTAGGACCGAAGGTTCATTCTCCCGATCCCAAAGAAAACGAGCGGTTATCTTATGGGAAACGAGCGCTTTACATTGAACACCCCTCTGATCAATCTAACCGTCCCAGCCACCTGCCGGTTACTGTCGAGGCATTGCCAAATTTGATCCGTGAACTCTTCAAGCGCGCTTTTGTGGACGGCCTGCACGATCCATCAGATCGCCCCTCCGCAGCTGAGTGGGAGACCGTGTTGCTGCGCATGGCAGATCAGGTGATCACGTGTTCCAACCCTGCCTGTTCGATGCAGTCTTACGTTGTTCAGGATAAGCACAAGTTCGAGTGCCCGTGGTGTAAAACGTCGTATCAGGTCACTGCGGAATTACCGATCATTTCCCTATATCGTCCCGGGTCTGGGCTGGGGGATTACGTGTTCGATAATTGGGCTGTTGTCGGCTGGCCCAACCGCGCGTTGATGATGTATCATGTTGACCCCAACAAGATTCCTGAGCTGGGGGATGCCTCCTTTTTGGGCGTGTACTTCGAACTGGATGGGACTGGAAAATGGTTTTTGATAAATGAAGCGTTGGAAAACGCCAGAGTCGTAGATGGTGGGTCAAAACCCGCTCCATTTAAACCCGGAGACCGCGTTCAATTAAAACCTGATTTAAAAATATTGATGGGACCCGAACAAGGTTTTCGCGCGGGCTTTGTCCAAATGCTTCATCCCGTTACTCCGAAGAAACCCGAAACGAAATTGCCAGTTCCTGTCAAACCGCAAACCCCGATAGTTGTGGACGCAAGACCCAGACAGGAAGTATACGCGCTTGAAAAAAATGCCAAATATTATTCAGAATCGGAACTGTGGAATAAAATTAAAAAATTTGCGCAGCAGGCAGGACAGGATATTATAGAAAAGGTTCTTGTCCTTTACTTTGCCGCTCAAAGTCCCGATACGCCCGCTTGGGCAAAGGCAATTATCTATGGCGCTCTGGGATATTTTATTCTTCCAGTGGACGCAATACCGGATATGATACCGGTGGTTGGCTTGACAGACGACCTGGCAGCGTTAGCTGCGGCAATCGGCGCTGTCACCATGAGTATTACTCCTGCGGTCCGAATGCAGGCAAAGAAGAAACTGCTGGATTGGTTTGGTAAACTGTAGGAACATTTGAGCCTCGCCGTGATTTTGCGCATGAGTGCCTTGATCATGGCGAGTCCATCTACAAGCCATTTTTGGAGAATATCATGAAAACACATGCAACATGTCCTGCTTGCCATTTCCAAATCCCTCTTTGGCGGATTATGATTGCGCCAACGCCCTATTCGATTAAATGTAATACCTGTCTCTCGACGATCCGTGTAAGAATGGGCTGTGTGACAGGCATGTTATTGCTGTTGTCTGCCATCTTCATTTTGACAAGCGCCGCAGCCTTGCTTTTCTTTCAGGACCTGCTGAAAGCGGCGGTAGCCATTGTTATTGCCCTCTTCATCCTGTGGGTTGGGTTTGAAATTTTCTTTAGTTTGCTTGTTTGTAATGTGCCATCACTACTTTTACCATTAAAATTAGGCGCGGAAATGAACTCAAAATTTCTGTCCAAACCAAAATAACCCTTGGGCAAAGAGGGATTTCTTCACTTTTGAGAAAAACCATATTTATGAAAAGAAAAGGAATGGAATAGATTCAATGGGTTTCTTTGATTTTATCGACTCAATTTGGGAACTATTAGGAAGTGTGGCTCTCCGTCAATGGGGATCGCTGATTGCATTGCTTTGCATCGGTGGAATAGTCTCTGCCTTTTTGGCTCTTATCTTATGGCCTTTTAGTAAGTTTCTGGAAATCCTAGGTGTTGCTTCGCAACAATTGGTACAAACAATTGGGAAAGTTCTTATTGCAGTCGTCGTTGTGGGCAGTATTGTTGCAATAATCTGGGCGTGGAAAAATCAGGATTCTGCGGCTTCGATGCTTGCCGAACAAGCGCCATTGTTGGAACAGCCAATTTCCACATCCGTTGAGTTATCTCCCACATCGGTTGCCGTTGAGCAGCCAGCCATTCCATTGCCAAATTCTATTTGTTGGACGTACGAACTTCGGGATTTTTCAGGAGCACGCTGGCGAGTATGGGAGATGATTGTTAAAGCCAATGTGGGGGATGTTATGGATTGGACACAATTTAAGACTGATGTGGTCGCTTATAATCAAATACTCATCAAAGATGAGTATGAATTTTTCACGGACAAGACCTATCTTCTTCCAGAAAAATGCCCATAGTAATATTTTATCTTGATGCATTACGATAGCGAAATTAATTCGAAATCAAAATTTTTTGCTGAGGGGAAAAATTCTTTAGGATTAGACCCTTTGCGGGCTTTAGTGATGTCAAGTGAATAGTATAGAAATTGCTAGATAATGTGCTTCCCCGATATACCAATAAAAAGACGTTTATAGGCGCTGTAAAAAGGAAACTGGCATGGACGCGATCTTAGTTGCAGGTGAAATTCCCGAACCAAATGACCCATTGTATAACTATTCTAATGGCAGGGCAAAGGCCATGATCAGCGTGGCTGGTAAATCCATGGCGCAATGGGTTTTGGATGCATTGGATAATGCAAATGAAGTGGATAATATCATCGCTGTTGGGTTTTTCAAGCAACATGGTTTGAGCTGCTCCAAACCATTACATTTTATTCCAAATCAGGGACGCGCTCTGCCAAACGTTGTTGCAGGCATTAAGAAATCCATTGGTCTTGGTTCTCAGAGCAAATATGTTCTTGTTGTATCATCAGCGATTCCTGTAGTCGATAGTTCCATGATAGATGGAATGGTTGCTGCCGCGAAAAAGACAAAGGGAGATATTTATTACAGCATTTGTCATCGCCGTGTAATGGAATCCCGTTTCCCAAATTCAAAGCAAGCATATTGGCGTTTGGAAGACAGGGAAATCTGTATAGGTGGGATACACATGGTTCGCACTGACTTGTTGTCGGGTAGCCCGGATATGGATGTTTTGAGGCAGTTGATTGATGCGTGGAAGAATCCTCTTAAACAAGCTTCGATCATAGGGCGAGGTACGTGGTTATTGCTTTTTACACGGAATCTGACACTGGATGAACTGACCGACCGTGTTTCGCAACGTGTTGGTGTCAGGTGTCATCCGGTTGTATGTTCATCGGCAGAACTTTGCATGGTCGTGGATGATCCACGTCATCTGGAACTTGCACATGATGATTTAACAAGTCAGAAACGCAAATCCGCTACTCAGTCAAGGAAATCAGCCAAAGTCAAAAAGGAAGAAAGCAAGCCTGCGGAGAAAATTACGCAGCGCGCTTCTCAGGCGAAAACAAAAGATAACGTTCGGGCAAAGTCGGAAAAATCAAAGATACAGCCCCCTACTTCGAAGCGGAAAAAGGCGGACGTTGTTACTCCGGTCTTGAAGTCACCGGCAATTACGGCGTTGTTGACTCCTGAAAATTGGGCAGCCAAGCAGACGGAAAATGTGCGCTGGAAATTGGAACTCCAAAATACTGGCGGGGCGCCATTGCAGAGCCTTGTTCTCAAACGCGGAGATAATGTAATCGAGCAGGTTCAACTACTCAAGTTGGGACAAGGCGCGCAGGTGGAGTTTCTGCAAAGTTATGATCTGGCGGGGATTGAGCGGGAGATCATTGATATTACCGCCGTGACGAAGAGCGGAGAACCGCTCGCATGGCAGGTCAGGGGAGAGATACATATTCAGCGCGAGTTCCGCGTCTTTGCCGGGGTGGAGTTTACTCTGATTCCCAAAGGCAGTTTTATCATGGGCAGCAAGGATAAAGCCGATGCCTTTGACGATGAGAAACCGCGTCACTCCGTTGAGATTCATGGAAACTATTGGATGGGTCGTTATCCGATTACCAACACCCAGTTTGCGCGGTTTATTGAAGCAAGCGGTTATCGCACCACTGCTGAGACAAAAGGCTCTGGCACGACCTTCACTGGAAAGTGGCCCGAAGGACAGTGGGAGGAAGTTCCCAAGGTCAACTGGCGCCAGCCCTTTGGAAAAAAACGCGCCAACCCTGACAGGGAGAATCATCCCGTCACCTTGGTTTCATGGCATGATGCGCAGGAGTACTGCCGCTGGCTTAATCAGGTATATAAAAGCGAATTGCCCACAGGTCTCGCGTTCCGCCTGCCCACCGAAGCGGAGTGGGAGAAAGCCGCGCGCGGAGAGGACGCCTTGGAATACCCGTGGGGCAACCGCCCGCCTGAGATCAACCAGATCA
>JFJP01041770.1_pt1 | contig 15691 bp, 10 predicted proteins | sample 431651 | NCBI WGS metagenome assembly JFJP01 (sample SAMN02602958, study PRJNA72255) | Microbial mat metagenome, whole genome shotgun sequencing project. | biome: fresh water; feature: sink hole; material: water; isolation source: purple microbial (photo- and chemosynthetic) mats found in... | reverse complement strand
AAAAGGATAAGAATGATAGTTAAAAAAAATTTAGATAAAAATACATTAGATATAATGTTAGGTAAAGGTATCACACAATACAATCAAGACACAGAAAACTTTGATACTTTAACAGACAAAAAACTTTTAAAAAAGTTTTTACTTAAAAATAAAGGTTGTGGGTTAATTGAAATATTTGATTTGTTTGGTTTTAAAAATTACGATATAATAGATCCAACACAAATAAATTCTTTAACAAATGGTTTAATCATAAAATACGATAATGATATTTTTTTTACAGATAAATATCAAACACTTGATTATGTTCAAGAATTATTTGATTATGGTATAATAAGTTTAATCAAGATAAATGATTAACAAAACAAGATACAAGATACAGGATACAAGATACAGGATACAAAAAAGAAAATAAAAGAAAATAAAAGAAAAAAGGAATAAAATGAATTCTGAAATTACCCAAACCAACCAAATTAGTCAAACTCAAAAACAGATCAAATACAGATACAAACCAAAAAATAAAAGTCTGTTTGGAGTTTTTATACCAGTTTATGAAAATAATAATCAAAAAACACAAAGATTATTTGATCCTGTTTTACAAATTCAAGAAGAGATAATATTTGGTTATTTTGAACACAACCCAAAAAAACAATATTTTATTTCAAGTAGTGATTTAGAAGATTTTTATTTTTCTGAATTAATAGATTAATAGATTAATAGATTAAAAGAAATTTATTAATAAGTAATAAAGGTAATAAAGTATAAAAGTAAAAAGTAATAAATTAATTATTCACACCAACCAAAAAAAGGATTTAAATTGTCAGAAATAAAAACAGAAACAAAATGGGACTCTTTTGTTAAAAAATTAAAAAAAATAGATGATAATATTTATTTTATGTAATTATTGGGTTGAATTCTAAAAAACAATCACAACAAGATTTGGAATACAAAATTTTATCACTTCAAACAGAATTGAATAAAACAGAAATGGCATTCAGGTATGGGTATGAGCAAGTAATCCAAGATAACAAAATCATTTGGAGAAAAATTGTAGATTCTGATAAAACAGAAAAAACAGAAAATTCAGATTCCGAATCTGAAACTGAATTAAAACCAAATAACTAAATAACCAAATAAAGGAGATTAATGAAAACAGATTTAAATCAAATCAATTTTGGCATAAATTTCTTTATGCTTAAAGAAGACAATGTTAATCACCAAAAACCAGTATTTTCTGTTAATTCAGGGTCTTTTTATAATTTTTTTGATGTTTTACCTGAACACGAAGTTTATGAACAATCAAATTGGTCTAAATGTGGTCCTTTATCAGGATACCCAGATCATAAAGAATTGAATCTAACATCACAAGAAAATACTAGTCAATTAATTAAAAAAAATGAAGCAATCAGGTTTTATATTCCGACTGGGATAGAAGAGTTTAGTATTTTTTTCACACAATCAAAAACTGAAAATCCTCAACATTTAGGTGAAGAATATAATTACAGAATATCAAAAACAGGAGTTTTTCAAAAAAGTATTATCCCAGGAACATTTAGAATAATTTCTTATCTTGGAATATTACCACAATATGAATACACAGCAAAAAATTATAATTCAGATTATTTGATTAAACCCAACAGTAATGAGATATCTTGGTCCTCCAAATTCAGACCATTATTTGAAGACTGTATTAATGATGATAAAGAAATTATTATTCAAGATTTAGCTAATGGACAAAATAGTTTTAAATCTGGGTTTGTAATGGCTTCAAGAAATTTAAGATTTAATACATATATTTATATTAGTTTTGATACAGATATTGTTTTATCAAATTTAAGTATTCGTTTCAGAGCAGAGAGTTTTACTAAAATTCTTGATGAAAAAAATGTAGTAAGACGAAAAATTAATCCTCTTGATGGTTTATATGAAGGTGGGCATGCTAATAATGTTATAACAAATGAAATTAGACAACACTTAGAAGACACAAATTATAAAGAAGTCAGACCAACTTCATTAAACACCAATCGAGTCCAATTTGAAGGTTTATCAGAAGGGACACCTTTTGTAAAATTCATAACTTCTGATGTTTCTTGTAATATATCTACATTTAAGTTCTTTACATCAGGAGAACAATACAATTTTTTATCAAAATTACCTAACACATTTTCTACACCACCAACAACGAAGGTTTCACACACAGGAACATTTTCTTGGAACAACATTTTTACAGATAAAACTTATTTTAATAATTTTGTTATTGCAGATAAAGATACTACTAAATTATCAAATTTATTTTCATTTACTTTAACAGATATTAATTTAAACAGAACTTCATATACACAAGGACTTTGTATTCCTAGTTTTTCAAATTTTGAGTCTTACACAAATGTTTTAAATCATTATGCTGGAACACCTAATTATGAAAAACCACATTATAAGACTTTAAAAACAAAAGATAAAAAAACTTTACAAGAAGAAATTCCTAATTTTATGAGTTCAGATAGATTTGAATACTTTTATTTAAATGATTGGGATTTAAAAATATTCCCTCCTTTAAGTTCAGATATGAAGTGTTTAAAAACTTATGAATACGATTCTAGCAAAAACACAACCGATACTTTTGCATTAAAACTAGACACAAATATTGGTTATTTAGATGGTAAATTAAAACAAGCTCAATTTTCAAGAATAACAAAAATAATTCCTTGGGGTGATAAACAAGATAAACAGTTAATAATAGATTCGGGTAATTCAAGTATAAGATTACTTGAAGAGAAAAATGGAGATTTTGAAGTTTCAGAATTCATAAAAAGCAATGGGAATGGGATTTATCCAAAATTTTTTAATCAATTATCATTTCATAGAAATTTAGGTGGTTATAGAAATGGTCAGAGTGATGTGTGGGAATTGAATTCTCCAACATCTGCTGCTTTTGATGGCGAAGATTTGTATATTACTGATACACTAAACCATTGTATCAGAAAAGTAACTTTTAAAGATAATAAACCTTTTGAAATGTCATTATATGCTGGTAAAGGACCAGGTATTGGTATTTCAGATACTTATTTAGATAAGTATTTTGAGCAAATACAAAAAGAAAAAGACAAATGGGTTTTTAGCAAAGGAACAACATACAGCAATAATCATTGTGGTTATAGAAATGGTCATAGATTAGATTCAAATTTCTTTTTACCTTATGATATTGTTATTAAAAACAAAAAAATGTTTATTTCAGATTATGGTAATAATGTTATAAGAATGATTGATATGGAGACCGACCAAGTATCTACTGTTTGTGGTGGTGGAGGTCAGGAAGAAAACGATTATTATTCAGGAATAATTTTTGATGAAACAAAAAGTATAAATGATTTTTTTGATTTATTACCATCTTTAAACACAAAAAACTTCCCTTATAATTATTTGTGTGATCCATCACATTATTATTATTTTAGAGATAGTTTTTCAGGTTTAAACCAAGATATTAGTTATAAAAGTTTTAAGAATGTTTTAACAAAAAAAATATCTCATAAATCTTTTTATAAAAAATTTGATAAAAACGAACGGATGTTTGGACACCGTGATAATACCTTTTTTAGTGGCAAACCTTTTTATGAAAAAAATTCAAATCAAGATTATTTGACAAAAGACACTATTTGGGGATACATACCAAGTAAAACTTTAACTTTTAATCAAAATTTAGAAGACAAAGGATTGTTATTTTCTCCAAGTGTTATGTGTTTAGATTTTTTAGGAAGAATTTGGTTCTCTGATACTAATAACTCTTGTGTTAGAAGATACGATCCAAGAAATTCAGAACTAACTACTATTTTGTATAATATTGATTGTAATGGTTTAGTAGAAATTGAACCACACCTTGATGATGATAAAACAAATATCCATAAATTCATAGGAATAAGTGGTATTCAAGTAGAGATTTTAAACCAACCAACAGGATACAAAGATTTAATAAATCATTTAGTAGCATTAGATATTGATGGAGATATTATTTGTGAAACCCCAAAAATAGAAAAAATATATTCTTCTGAAACCGATTATCCTGAAAACTTTTTTGAAATAACCCAAGGACAAGGTTCAAGGTTTGAAACAACTTATACAAAAAGTAAAAATCTTCCATTCAGAATACCATTAAATTATTATAATAATTATGGTTTAACTAATTATTATTTGTATCAACATAAAATGAATAACACTTTTAAGCACAGTTATGATACTCAAAATAAAGAGTTAGTTTTGAAAATTGGAGAATTTCATTTATTCCAACATAGTTTTGATTTTATGAATTCTCCTTTTTTAAAAAAAACAGAAAAGGAATACTTTTTTGATAAATTCATACCAAGTATAAGTAGTTTTTGTAATAATAAATTATGGTATTTTGATAATTCAAGAAACAGTATTGGTTATTTTACACAAATTGAAAAAGCAGTTTATGAGTTTGAGCAAAACGAGTTATTCAAAAATAAAAAAGTAACTAACACAGATGGAACCCAAACAGAAGAAACAAAACCAAGAAGAACATCAATTCCAAGATTTTATTTACAAAAAGATTATATTTTTTCGGGTAGTTTATTAAAACGAGACACAGAAAAATATTTTTTGAATGGTAATAATTTATTATCACAAAGTGAATCTAAACCTTCATCAAAAAAAGGGACTCTTTTGATGTCAGAAGTTTTTAATTCAGAAGACTCTTGTTTAAGTATAGAACGATCAATTAAAGCATCAGGTTTGTATTTTGACTCTGGGACTAAAAAAATGGAGTTAAATGTTTCACCAGACTCGTCAATTAAATCACCAGTTTTTGCATTTACAGGGACTCTTACAGCACCATCAATGGTTGCTCCATCTGATATGAGGTTAAAAAATGTTTTATCTTTTATTAATACATCTTATAATTGTTTAGATTTTGTTAATCAATTAACACCAATAAAATATACTTATAAAGATGTTGATTTTATTCAAGAAGCACCAACTGATTTAAAAGAAAACAAAGACAATCAAACCGCCCAAACCGCCCAAACCGCCCAACCTGATTTAACCAAAAAAATTCATTTTGGTTTATCGGCACAAGAAGTTAAGAAATTTATCCCTGAATTAATTTCTGAAAATTCAGAAGGTAAAATGTTATTGAATTATATTGAGATTATACCATTTTTAATAGAAGCAATTAAGTCTTTAACAAATGAAATAAATATTTTAAAAACTAAGACCTAGACCCTAAAAAAAACTTACCCAATAATATTTTTGGGTAAAAAAAGAAAAAAGAAACCAAAATCAAGATATCAAAGGTATCAAATGAAGTTAAGCAATGTTAATTTATCTCCTTGGTATATTCTTGAAGAAGTAGCAAAATTACTTGCTCCAATACAAAACGATAATCCCGATGTTCAAGTTTCAGGTAAGCCAGATGGTTCTGGTTCCACAACAACAGAATCTGTTGGATATGTGCATAGTAACCCTTATGCGGAAGCTCTGAAATTCAAACACGAGATAGATCAATGTTGTTGGGCACTTCCTCAATTAGCAGAAATATTTCAATTCGTAGATTTATCAATGGAATGTTGTCGATGTTTAGTCGATTGTCAGATATTTGAATGGAAAGAGAATCTTAGACCAGCTACAATGGGTAAATTGATGTCTGAAAAATGGAGGAATGATGTAATTGTTAATATTCATAAACCATTATGTTGTTTATTAGAATTCATTAAAACTCAACATACCCAAGATGTTTCAACTTATGAAATGGTAACTGAAATACCTAATTTTTCATACACAGGATTACCTGGGTTCAGGTATCCAATTTTTTTAGCACCACCACTTAGAGAATTTAACTTCGTTAATACACATAAAACACCACCAAATAAAGGAAGCGATTATAGAATTTTTGGTAAAACACCATTTAACTCATTTAGTAACACAATTTTTAATATGAGTGCTTCAAAAATTCCTTTAAGACTTGGTTTAAGTGGTTTATCAAGTATTAAGGCAATAATTTGTGGAAGTGGCAGTGCTGTTATAAGATTTAAAGTTAATTTACCAAAAGGTGTTTTACCTGATTTAAGTATTGCAGTTGATGAAATAATAACAGTCGATGAATGTGTTGCAAAATTTCTTCCTCCAATGTTTATGCCAAAAAATAAATTAAGTGTTTTATCCCTTGCTGGTGGAGAAGAGATTGGAATTTATAATAATGTTGCCTTACAAGGAAGCAGTTATGGATCTGGGTTTAATCCTAATTTAATGAAAATTCCAGCTTTATTGAATTCACTAAATAAAAATTTTGATACAAAAGACTTTTTAGAATCTTTTGCTCCTAATCTTTTAAATCTTGATATTCCTTTGTCTGCTTCAATTACTGGTTTAAATAAACTTAAAGAAGTTTTGGCTCAGGTAGCGGTTAGTGGTATGGGTGGGTATTCTGTTGGATTAAATCCAAGTATAACAAATGGTAGTATTGATTTTGGATCTGTTAATGCAGATATTTCAACATCGTTCTCACCTTTTACATCATCAAATGCTGCTATGTTTGGAGCTAGTAATTCAGGATACAGTTCAAGTGCAGGTTCAAGTGCAGGTTCAAGTTCAAGTGCAGGTTCAAATAATTTTTCAATCACATCGCAAAATACACCTTTTGATAAAAAAAATGAAAAAACATTTGTTCCTTCCTCAATTGGTAAAATTCAAGTATTCGACCACGAGAAATATAAATGTTTAGATTGCACTCCTTCAAATTGGTGTGTATTAGATCCAAAATCATATATTTTAATAAGAGTAAATCCACCAAGAGGTGAAGCAAAAGTTTTAATTTGCTCAGAACCATTATTAGGTGTAGATAACATTATGATATCAAATTCAGAAAAAAAGGATTTTCCTGAATCCACATCAAAAAAATTTTTTGATATAATTGATAAAGTTTATGATACAAAAGTCCAAACAGCAAATGATATGAACCAAGATATCAAATGTCGTGAAGGTGGTATTGGTAAATGTGATAAACCAAAAATTCCAAGGACACCACCTGAATACAAACAACCAGATAATTATAAAACACAAAGTTGTTTTAATTTATTAAATGAATTATTGTTTGAAAAAATAAAATACATAAAAGACGCTTTTGAAAGGGATCCAAGTGATGATACTGTTATCCAAAACAACGATTCAATAAAAGATATTAATAATTTAACAAAAAAATATATTTATGATACAGAGTTAAACCATTCAAGAGAAGATTTTGGAACAGAAGCATTTTTTTATGAGATTTTTGAGTTCTATAAATTAGCCGAATACACGAGAAATAATTATGATACAATAACAGAACCAAGTCCTGATTATACTACTTTATTAAACAAAATGTTAAAATACTTTGAAAGCGATATAGTTAATGATTACAGATATATTTTGTGTGCTACAAATAACAATCCATCTGATTTAATAGAATTAGACCTTCCTTGTCCTGAATGTGAGCATCTTTTAATTAAAATGAATGTTAATGTTTTTAATTACAGTAAAATAAGATACTCACCTGAGGTAGTTCAATGCGAACAATTGTATTGTGTTGATAAACCAACTAACACTTCTTGTCCTGAATGTCTTTATATGTTTTTTGAGAACTCAAAAAAAGAATTATTTTTTAATCAACACAAATATACATTAAAAGAATTAGAGGAATGTGAGAAAACTTGCTCAAAAATAAGTATCAAAGACAAAGATCCAAAAAAAGAAATTGATTTAATATGTTTAGCTTGTAAAGATGAAGCAATAGGGATTATAAGATTTACTGAAAATTTTAGGTTCGATTGTTATGTTAATGGTTTGGATATAACAACACTTTTTAGATCTATTGAAGACAATATATCCGCTTATCCTCATTTAATTGATTACTGGGAGTATGAGATAAATGAAATTAAGTTCGTTGAAGAAAATTATTCTGATGATTACTTAGAAAATTATCCAAGATTAAACCCAGAAGAATTATGGGCTTATATTACTTATGATGAATACTTAGTATTAAAAGAAACAATAAAAAATGATAATTTTTATACTTATTTGAAATGGTTTAAAAAAGATAATAAAGTAGAATTATCAAGATACAAAAATAAAATAATAAATGGTTATGCTTATGATAAATGCGAATATGAAAAATGTTTAGGGATTAAATTAACAAATGAAGAATTAGAATGTGAAGCTTGTGTTTCATTAATTGATTTTGAAACTGGCGAATATAAAGATGGTTATGATGCTTGTGTGGAAGAAAATTGTCCTGGGTATTGTAAAGAATGTAATAAATCAGATGGAACACCAAAAGATTCATTTTATTATAATCAAAGTATAACAAATTTTGATGGGACAATAAGTGTTAAAAAAGTTTTGAATTCAAAAAAATACTTAGATTGTGTTCTTCTGAATTGCACCAATAATTGTCTTTGTGAAGAATGCAAAGAACATTTACCCGATACATTACTTTATAATTTATATGATGGTATTCCTTATTTTTCTTTACCTGATAATATAGAAAACATAAGTTCTGAATGTAACCCTCTTTTATTACAAAAAAGCAAAGATGGTAATTTTGTTTTAAACCCAGACCACCCTTGGATAGATTGTTATATTTCTAAATGTTTATCTTGTTCTGAATGTGATATTACTGGTGAAGTTTTTGGATTATCATCACAAGAATATAGAGATTGTGTTAGTTGTAATTGTAATAATATTATTAAAGTCCCATCAATAGTTTCAAGTAAAGAATGTGTAGGAACTAATGTAACTTATCCAAAACCAGCTTGTTCTGAATGTAACGATTCATTTATTGATAAAGACGGCAAAAAACTTATTTTAAAAGACAATAAAGTTTATTACTTAGATCCAGTAACAAAAAAAGAAAACGAGTATTCTTTTAATGAAATAAATGGTGTCCTTGTTTTTGAACCAAGTGAAACATATATAAGATGTGTTTTGGTTAATTGTATTTTATCGTTATCAAATATTTTTTGTGAGAGTTGTTGTAAAATAAATTATATTGATAATTTTTTAGGAGAGAATGTTATTAATCAAACAAAATTAGCAGATTACTTGAAATGTTTAGATATTAATTGTTTAGGTCAAGCATTTATAGATCCGTGTAGGATTGAAGAGCTACCAGATATGAAAAAAGTTAATCCACCAGTTCCAAAAAATTCTGGCTTTACTTATAATAATACAACGATGCCAACTATTTGTGAAACTGTTTTAAATATGCCAACTTATTCAAGCCAATGTGTTATAAGAAAAGGTTCATCTGTTTATTCAAGAACAGAGTGGAATACAAATGGTCAAAAAGTAATAAAAGAAGAGAGAATTTTCACACCAAAAGAAATTCTTGCTTTAATACAAAAAGGTGAAATAACTTTTGATAAACCTTATAATAATGAGTTTGAATTAAACGATATTATTAATACATTACAAAGGAGTGTTAGGGAAGGTAAATTAGAATTCTATGACCCAAAATATGTTTCTGAAAAAACTTCTTTTATTGATAGTATTATTGCACCAAATAAAGAATTTTTAAGAACAACAGAATACTTTAAGAAAAATGCTTGTGAGGCATTTATGGAATGTAAGGTAGAGTGTTTAACACAAATGAAATTCAATCAATTATTTGATAAAACAAAAACCCTTAAAGAATTTGCTTTAAGTGATACAAGATGTATTTATTCTTATGATTCCTTAACAGATTCTTATGTTTTAACTTGTAATGATTTATGCCAATCGTATGAAATTCAAGAAACAGGTAATTGTTTTATTTTTACTATAACTGGTCAAAATGGAGAAAAAAAGATAGAGCAAATTTGTCCAAGTGATATATCATTTTGTCCTGATTGTTTAGAAATGTTTGAGGACTACATTTATACAGAAGTTGAAAAAAATATTGAAGTCAAAAAGTCAATAAAAGTCTTAAAAAGTGGTTTTACACAACAAGATTATGATGACTGTTTTATTAAAAAATGTATTGAAACACCAACACCACCAACACAAACACAAAAACAATCATCAACTGAAACAAAATGTGAAGAATGTTTGTATATGTATGATTTAGTAACAAAAACAGAAATTATAGATAACAAAACAGTAACAACTAATATGGTTTTACACAACAAGATTATGATAATTGTTTTATTGAAAAATGTTTAAAAACACCACCTCCACCACCACCACAATCAAATTATAAAATGAATAATTTTTGTGAAGATTGCTTTTATTTGTTTAATAAAACACAACAAGAGGTTTTAATTGATGACAAAAAAATTAATATAATTTTTCTTGAATACAAAATTAACCCAGATACTAATTTACTTTATACAAAAGAAGACTACGATAATTGTTTTGATTTGAATTGTATCAAAAACGATGACTTTAATGAATACTGCCAAGAATGTTTATTTTTGTTTGATTTTATAGAATTAACACAACCGACTCCATATGGTAATATAAAAAAATATTTTTATAATTATAAGCTCAACCCAGAAACTAATAAATTATTCACAAAACAAGATTATGATAATTGTTTTAATAATTTTTGTAAAAAAACACATCAACCAACACCAACACCAAAATACAAAAATAACTCTTATTGTGAAGAATGTTTGTATTTGTTTGATAAAGAAATTATTGTAGAAAAAACAGAGATAGGTGATATTAAAAGAACTTTTTATTCTTACAAAAAGAATCCAGTTACTAATTTACTTTATACAAAAGAAGATCTTGATTTATGTGAAGAGAAATTTTGTAAAAAATATGATGATAAATTATCAGATATTAATTTATGTGAAGAAGGAACCCTTTACATTTTTGAAAACAGAAAATTATTTAAAGATTTGTATAACATAGATTTAGAAGATAAAATTACAAAAAGATTTTCTTCTTCGCACGAACTTCTGATATCTAATACAAAATTTTTATTGAATTATAATTCAGATATAAGAAGTTTCTTAGATTTAGAAATAATAAAAGATAAAAGATTAAAAGCTTGGAGTGATTTTGTTTGTTTAGATAAAAAATTCGCTTGTCCTCCATCGGATCCAAACTTCCCTGATTGTGGGAATAAAATTAGTATTAAAACAAAAAAAGAAATTCAAGACTTATTCACTGAAAACGAAGTTAAAACTAATTTTTCGGAATTATCTGTTTTAAATGAAAAATCTGTTTTTATTAAAGAAAATTATAAACCACTTGAAATTAATATAGAAACTGATTTTATTAAGGTTAAATCAATACCACCAAAACCACCAAAACCACAAATGGAGAGTATTAATCAACACTTAAAAATTAAAGCAGAGGAAGCTAGACTTCAAACACTTGAATACTTGACAAGTATAGATTCTAAAATTTTTGTGCCAGAATCTTTGTTTAAAGAATTACCTATAAGTATTGAAACATTCAGAGAAACAAGTATAAGAAATTTTGGAGTTATTTTTGAGGCAGATATTGATTACGAAGATTATTCAGATGAGATAAAAGAAGCATTAAAAAATTCGTCATTAACAATAAAAATTCTTAATGATGATAACGATATTTTTAATGGAATACCAAAATCAAAATTAATAAGAGAAGTTAATATTGATTATGAAAATATTGCTTATGAACTTAGACAAAGTTATGAATACAAAAACAAAACAGAAGTTAGAATTAATTCTGAAAAATTCCTTGAAATTCTTAATAATTTTAATAACTTTGTTATTCAAGAAACTTTTATAGATACATTTATTTATACAGAAGATGGCAAACCAGTCATTTCAATAGATCCTGAAAACTTTTAAAGACCAAACAGACCAAACAGACCAAAAGTCAAAAACACTTACAAATCAAGATCTAATCTTGATTTGTTTCTTTTTTGCTTCCTTGCTTCCTTGCTTTAAAAAGAGTTTGATTAAGATTTAATTTAAAAAGATTTAAAAGAATTTAAGTTTCTTTTAAGTAAAAATATAGTATAATTAGATATCAAAAAGAAAGGACATAAATGGGAGGAAGAGCATTAAATCATTTGGGTTTTGTTCCTGATAGGATATCAAGAAATGAATTTATTTTACTAAAAAAAGAAATTTTACCATTAATAAATTTTTATTTTGGTGAAGCAGATATTCCGTATCAGATAAAAAATAAAGAATCGTTTGGTGATATGGATATTATTATAAAAATGAATGAATTTAACCGATCAAAAGATTTTGTTAAAACAATAAAAATTTTATTCAACCCATCATTTATTAAAAAATGTGGCGATACTATATCTTTTGATTACAAAAATCATCAAATTGATTTATTATTTTTTGAAGATATTCACAAATTTTCTTTTTATTATTTTTGTTACGGGGATTTGTTTAATCTTTTAGGTAAAATTATTAGACAAAATAATATTAAATTAAGTTTCAGAGGATTAGAACTTTTAATCCCTAATAAAGATCAAAATCAGAATAATCAGAATATTCAGAATATTCAGAATAAAAAATATAGTATTTTATTAAGTCAAGATCCAAAAATGATTATTGAGTTTTTTGGTTTAAGTTATGAAACTTTTTTAAATGGTTTTGAAACTAATACTAATTTATTTGAATACATAACATCATCTAAATTTTTTAAACCAACTATTTTTGGGTTCGATAAAAATATAACACAAAAAAAGATTAATTCTTTTTTAAAAAGAAAAGGTTTAATTCAATTCAATACTTTTATTTTACAAAATTTTAATTTTAGTTGTTTTGATAATAAATTTTTAAGTCCCGAATCTGAAACTGAATTTGAATTTGAAACTAAATCAATTAACTTTGATTTAAATCAAAGTTTAGAATACTTTAAAAAAGAAAAGGAATACAATCTTGTTTTAAAAAAAATTGATAAACAAAACAACGAGTTAATTATTTGTGAAAACAGAAAATTAAACGATCTTAAAAGTTTAGAAAATGTAGAGAAAACAGAGAAAACAGAGAAAACAAAGGAAGCAAATACAAGCATAAAGGATAATAACAATGTTAATAACAATATTACAAATATTGTTAAACCAAAAAAATCAAAAAAAGATTTTTTTAAGGATAAATTTGTTAGAAAATCAGTCAGAAAACATAAAGGTGAAAAAAAATTTATTTATGATCAAAATGATAAAATCAAAGCCTCAATGAGAGGGAAACCAAGAACCCTTGAAACTATAAAAAGGTATAATGAAGAATTAGAATTTACTAAAAACAATATTGATTTTAATTGATTTTAATTGATTTTGATTGATTTTTAAACCTTTTCTGAAACAAAAATAAAACCAAACCAAAACAAAAAACAAAGGAATAAAATGGGGTGCAATTGTAATAAAAAAACAGGTGTAACAAGTTTAGAAGACAGTATTAAAAAAATGTATCAAAATCAAGATACAACACAAACACAAACGCCAACACAAACGCCAATTAGTCAAAAATCATATAATATTTTAGATGTTATCAAGGATAAACTTAAAGGTAAATTAGAGAGTGTTGATGACACCACAAAAGAAAAAAGATTAGAAGTTTGTGATAAATGTAGTTATCTTATTCATTTAACAAGAAATTGTAAATTATGTGGTTGTTTTGTAGATTTAAAAGCTCAATTCAAAAAAAGCACTTGTCCTAAATCATTTTGGTAAATTAGAACTTAGAACTTTAACTTAAAAGAACCAAAATACCAAACAAACAAACAGATTTAAATAAAGGTTAATTATGACAGGTGTTAATTACACAAATTTACAAACATTTAATCCATTATCAGGAATACATATTGGAACCGTAATTGATAACATAGATCCTGAAAAAATCGGAAGAGTAAAAGTTGAAATTGAAGGCTTGACTTCACAATTAATAAAAGAAGCTATTCCTTGGTTCAATATTTTATTACCTGCTGGTTTAGGAGGATCTTTTTATACATCAAACTTTGCAATACCACAAGTTAATACAACAGTTGTGGTTGTTTTTCCTGATGATAATATTTATTCTGGCATAGTAGTTGGGACACTTTTAACAAGATTAACTATGCCAGATGATAAAATAAATTTAGCAGTTGATTACATTCACCCAGAAGCATCCGAACACAAAACAACAAGAAACTGGGATAAACCAAATCCACTTGCAAAAGGACAAAAAGAATTTAGTTGTGATTTTGCAGATGATTATCCATTTTCTTGGGGTTGGGTTTCTAATGCTTTAAGCTGGGTTAAAGAAAATATGATGAAGAGAACATTTGAATTCGTTCATAACAGTTTTACTAGATTTAAAATTTATAGTAACGGGGATACTATTTTGAATATTACTGGTAATTTAAAAATAGTAGTCGAAAAAGATCTTTATTTTGAAGTCAGAGGTAACAATGATAATATTGTGCTTGGTTCAAAATATAGTCATACTCTTGGATCACAAGCTAATTTGACAGAGGGTAGATCTTATGAATTAGCCAAAAAAGGTAAAATGAATAGTGCCGAAGATATATCTTTGAATTAGTTTAAATCCCTTAAAACTTTAACACTTTAAAACTTTAACACTTTAAAACTTTAACTAACACAATTAAAAATGTTGTGTTAGTTTTTAGTTATAAAATCCTTCCTAAAATCCTTCCTAAAATCCTTCCTAAAAACTTATCTTATACTCACAAAAAATAATCCACTAACAAAATCCAAAACAAAAATATTCCTTTTCTTTTATTCTTTTATTCTTTTTAAGTTCCTTTTAAGTAAAGATATGTTATAATACAGTATCAAAACAAGAAAAGGGGATAAGATGAAAGAGATAACAAAGATAACAAAAGTAGAATTTTCAGAAATTGAGAGTTTTAACGATTTATCACCAGAAAATCAAGAGATTTTTAAATCTTTTCAAGAAGATGAAGTTATTTTGAAAAACGAATATTCGTTTGACACACAAGAAGATGAAGATAATCTTCTAAAAAAAATTGAAGCATACGGTCAGATAATAAAAAACATTTCTAATCCAACAGAATTAATGATACTAAAAAGTTTATTGAGTAATAAGGGTATCAAAAATATTAAATTCATAACTTGTATTCCACAAAGTGTTTATAATGTTATTATTGATAACAGACCAGATAATCTTCAATTTGTGCCAAAAAAAGATCAAACTCTTGAATTATGCAAAAGAGCAATTGATTTAAAACCTTCAACATTTCAGTATATTATAAAACAAAATGAAGATATTTGTATGTATGCAGTTCAAAAAGAAGGTTTGAATTTAAGATTTGTTAAAAAACAAACAAAAGAAATTTGTTTAGCAGCAATCAAAAACAACCCCGATGCTTTTAGATTTGTAGAAGACCAAGATTTAGAGTTATGTGAAATTGCAATAAAAGGTAAAGCAAGTAATATTGAATTCATAGAAGAAGAATTTCAAACAGAAGATATTTGTTTAAGAGCAATAATGTTTAATCCTAATATGATTAGTGTTTTAAAACAATACCATCCAAGAATTATTAACTTATTAGTTAAAACAAATTCTGTTAATTCAGAAAATATTAGACAAAAATGTCATTTTAGAGATTATAGTAAAAACTAAAATCCAAAAAAATAAAGGAGAAATTGTGAATATGAGTTATATGAGTAATATGTATAATATGAGTAATATAATTCTTTTTCCTTTATCCTCATTTTAAGCTTAGTCTAAGTAAGAATATAGTATAATTA
>JFJP01038793.1_pt1 | contig 15691 bp, 8 predicted proteins | sample 431651 | NCBI WGS metagenome assembly JFJP01 (sample SAMN02602958, study PRJNA72255) | Microbial mat metagenome, whole genome shotgun sequencing project. | biome: fresh water; feature: sink hole; material: water; isolation source: purple microbial (photo- and chemosynthetic) mats found in... | reverse complement strand
CGCATTTCTAACCAGTATTTTATCACCGAGAAATTCCCGGTAAATTGTGTCTCCCATCTCATCCTGAAATACATTCATTACAAACTTCATAAAAAAAGTTTCATAGATTGCAGGAACAGCTTTATCGGCAGCCATATTGCCATCCCAATTTCTCAATAAATTAAGGGTAGTTTGCTCTGAACCTGAGAAATTAGCCTTCTCCAAAATTGATAAAAGAATAGGTAGATAATACGCTACATTTGTCGAATGAAAATCTGTTTGAATCTCCCGAAACGATTCCGGACTATGCTTTTCTTTGGCATTTAACATGGTGCTTATTCTATTATATCGAAAAGGCAGATCGTACCAATAGCTTATGTAATAGGGATAACCAAGCGGAGCTGTTTTATTATTCGAAGAAACAGCAATGCCATTTTCCGGGTTAAAGTAATGTGGCAGACTATCGAAAGGAACTAATCCCTTCCAGTCGTATTCATCTGTATTACCCGGCAAAATATCCCAAGCCGGACCTTTCCGCTTTGGAATCCCGGCGGAGCAATACATTCCTATATTCCCGGCGGTATCTGCATAAACAATATTTTGGCTGACGGCAATGAACGACTTGACTGCATTTCTAAAATCATCCCAGTTCTCAGCTCTGTTCAACAGGTAAACTGTTCTAACTTCATTGCTCCATTCGTTTCCTAACCACCTCATCGAAATAGTTTCATCCGATATCCCTTTTAACGACGAGATAATTGGTCCACGATGTGTGAATTTTATAGTTTTCGTAATTGTATCCTTTCCTTTTATCGCAATTTTTTCTTTACGAACTTCCAGATTCTTCCAAATGCCATTAAATGCATATTGATTGCTATTGGATGGATTCAGTTCTTCCTTATAAAAATCAATATCATCGTTCATAACATTCGTTAATCCCCAGGCTATTTTTTTATTATGTCCTGAGATTACAAATGGGGCGCCAGGTAAAACAACTCCGGTTACATCCAATTCGCCGTTTACTGCGTGGTGCATCGGATACCAAATTCCCGGAGCGTTTAGGCCTAAATGCATATCATTGGCAAGTAACGGCTTACCACTTTGACTATGCTCAGAACTCACCGCCCAATTATTAGAACCATGAAAAACAGATAATCCAAGTTCCTGCATTTGTTGATTGGCCAAAATAAACTCTGATCCCCAATTGCTGTTAGCCTTTTTTTCTTTAGACGAAGAATAAATTACAGATTGGGTTGAATCAAAGGACGGAATCAGTTCTGCCATTTTAGCTTCACCAAGTTTATTTTTCAGTTTATGCAAAACAATTTCCGAATTCCATGAGCCATTTAAATCCCAAGCAATGTAGCCTATTAGATTAAAGGAATGAACTGGCTTCCATGGCTCTGGTTCATAACCTAAAATTTTAAATTCCGGGGGCAGCTTTGATTTATTATTTTCCATAAATTGATTGATTCCGTCGCTGTATGCTTCAAAAAGAATCTTAAGCTCAGGTGGAGATTCCTCATATATTCCTTTGGATTTTTCCGGAATTCGAAGGGACCTCATCAAAATATCTGCTTCGAGTAAATCCTCTCCAAAAATTTCAGATAATCTGCCTGTCGTGACATGCCGTAAAAGGTCCATTTGCCAAAGTCGGTCCTGGGCAGTAAGATAACCGGCAACACGGTACAAATCGGTTTGATTTTGGGCATAAATATGAGGAATAGCAAATGAATCACGATACACCCTGACAGAATCTTTCAACCCCTCTATTGTAAATGCTTTCGAATAATCGGGAACGGCTCTGCCAGCAATATTTTTAACTATAAATACAACAGCTAATCCCAAAATCAGTAAGAGTATAAATAATCCCAATGCTATTTTTTTCAGCAGCTTCATAATAAATGTATTATGTTTATAAGAGGAAAAATATATCGAATTTAGCCTTTGTAATATTGTGTTTAAATTAAAAACTCCTAATTTTAAATGAAAGATAAACTAATTTCAACTATGATTAAATAGGCAATTTAGCAATTAGTTTTATTCCAAAATCGGGAAGAACTCTTCTAATTTCTTATTAACTTGATCGTAAAAATTTCTCAATAAAATCAGCTATGCATTTTCCCTTCAGAAATCCCTATAAGAAGAAATATTTTCGATCCGACTTATTCTTTAAAGGAATAGTACTAACAATTGCAGCTATTTTTACTATCAACGCTTCCTTTTCTCAAAGTAACCAGATTGATACAATAAAGAAGGAAAAGAAAAAAACCGGGTTCAATTTTGGGGCTTTACCAGCTATTGCATTCGATTCCGATTTGGGATTTCGTTATGGGGCCCTTGCAAATTTTTATGATTATGGCGATGGGGCTTCTTACCCAATGTACCGCCACTCCCTTTATTTGGAATGGTCCAGAACCACCAAAGGCAGTGGAACAAATCAAATTATTTACGATTCGGAATATCTTATTCCTCGAATTCGTACCACTTTAGAATATGATCTTTTTACCGAAAAAGCTCTCGATTTTTATGGATTTAATGGATATGAGGCATATTATAACCCCAATTTTGAAGATAAGGATAGTCCCGAATACATTTCCCGAATGTATTACCGGCACGAGAGGAAATTAAATCATATAAAAGCTGATTTTCAAGGCAATATCTCAGGGCGTAAATTTCGATGGCTTGCAGGAGTTGAATACTTTGGACATCAGATTGCAACTGTTAATATTTCGAAACTAAATAAAGGAAAGGATAGCGAAGATTTGCTCCCTGACACCGCCCTGCTTTATGACAAATTTGTTTCCTGGGGAATTATTCCCGAAGACCAAAAAGATGGTGGAAACAATACATTCCTGAAACTTGGATTGGTTTACGATACCCGCGATAACGAACCTAACCCCATGAAGGGAATCTGGACAGAAGCTATTTTATTGACCGGTATTCCGGCCCGTTCTACAAAAGATTATTCGTTTAGCAAATTCATAATCACCCACCGGCAGTATTTTACCCTAAGGCGAGATGTTCTGAATTTAGCATGCCGGCTAAGCTACCAGGCAAAGATATCGGGGAATATGCCGTTTTATATGTTGCCCTATATTTATAATTCTATGACCACCCGCGATGGGCTTGGAGGTTTTAAAACCATTCGGGGTGTATTAAGAAACCGTATTGCCGGCCAGGATTATCTTTATGGCAACCTGGAATTGCGTTGGAAGTTTTTACGAACAATTGTCATGAACCAAAATTTATATATCGCGCTGGCCGGTTTTTACGATTTTGGAAAAGTAACCCGCAATTTTTCTTTTGATAAAAAACCAGAAGCCCAATCATACTTAGACCAGGGAAGCAAAGAAACATGGCATGGGGGTTATGGGGCCGGACTTTATTTTGCAATGAATCAAAATTTTGTGGTAAATTTCTCCTATGGATTAGCAACCAACAGTCAAGATGGGAAAAACGGCATCTATATAGGTCTAAATTTCTTATATTAAAGACATTAAAAAATGCAGGCATTCGAACATATCCTTTCTTCTTTTAAGGAAGAACAAGCAGACAAGTTGATTTCGGTATTGGTTTCCTTTTTTGACCTTACAGGGGAATCGGTTATTTTATTAGATATTGATAAAGTTATAGCATGTAATAATACTCTATGTATTAAATTAGGCATCACCAAAGATGACATAATTTATCAAAGCCTTTCATCTATTGTTTTTAAAGAAGATTTAAGCGCCGCGCTTTATAATATCTACCGTGATTTACCTGAACCTATTGATTTTATTAAGTGTAGGTTTATTTTAAAAGATAAATCGGCTAAGTGGTTTCAGTTTAAATCGCACTCTATTGCATTGTCTACTAAAGTTTACCGGTTATTAATAATTAAAGATGTTGATAATCTGGCAGTAATCCAAAATAAACTTAGTCTTGTTCTCGAAGCTGCCCATGAGGGTTATTGGGACTGGAACTTAACTACTGGCGAAGTATATTATGACGACCAATGGCTAAAAATTTTAGGATATGCTCCACAAGAGGTAAATATATATCCGACTTTTTGGGAAGACCAGATCCATCCGGCAGATAAAGAGACGGTTCTCAAAACATTGAATGCACATCTGAATAATGAACTATCCAATTACCAAACTGAACACCGGCTAAAAACAAAACAGGGTGATTATATTTGGGTGTTAGACATTGGCCAGGTAATAGAGAGGGATAAAGACCAAAAACCTGTCCGAATAATCGGAATTACCCTCGACATAAATAATCGGGTAACCGCGGAACAAAAACTACTGAATAACGAAGAACGATTTCGTTCTATTGTTGAGCATCTTTCGGATGGGTTTTGCCGCTTCAAATTCGATGGTACAATTATCGAAGCCAATGATATTTTAGTAAATTTATTAAAACTCGAATCTCAAAGCCTTATCGGAAGAAAAATTCAGGAGTTTCTCCCGGCGAAGACCATTAAGTCCCTTTTGAAACTTTCTAAAAAAATAGTTAAAATACGTTCCCTAACAACCGAAACCGATATTGTAAATTTAAGTGGTAAAAGGCTTTCGGTGAGTATAAGTGCAAAACTGGTAACGATAAACAAAGAACGAATTATTCAGGCTCTTATTCGCGACATTACCAGTATCAGAGAATTTGAGAAGATACTGATTGAAGAAAAGCAGAAGTTTAAACTCCTTGTTGAGAATTCACCTGAAATGATGCTGCGATTAGACAGAACTTTTCGTGCACTCTATATTAGCCCAAATTTTAAAGAAATAACTCCAAAAAGCATTGCCGAATTGCTGGGAAAACATATAAGCGAATTAGGGTTGCCTCAAAACATTTATATGTACATTGAGCAGTCTACCAAAAGTATTTTTAAAAAACCGCGCCCACATTCAATTTCTTTTTCATACAATAACGAAAACAGGGTACTCTTATACGAAGCAATCCTAACCCCCGAAAGAGGAGAACAAAATGTAGTAGAATCGGTATTAATTACTTTTAGAAATGTTACAGAAAAAACAATTACGAGAGGAATAGACAAAAATAGCAGCAAACAATTGGAAGAAGCTGAGAAAATAGTTCATTTCGGAAGCTTTGAATACGATTTAATTGACCTGAAATTCGACTTCTCGGCTGAACTTTATAATATACTCGATCTCCATCCGGATTTACATAAATTGAGGTCAGAAGATCTTATAAACTATGTTCATCCAGATGACAGGGCCTTAGTTCAAGACGAAATTAACAAATCGATAACTAAAATCAATTCTTTAAATTTTACGTTTCGCTATATAACACCCGCGGGAACAGAAAAGTACCTGCATTGCCTGGCGAAATTTATATTTGGCAGTAACGACCAACCTATTCGTCTAAGCGGCACAATTTTAGACATTACCGAAAAAAGGAGAATTCAAGAACTTTTTGCTAACGAACGCGACAGTTTGCAAACAATTATGGATAATGTACCCGATGCGATATATTTTAAAAATGCAAATGGCCAATATTTAAGAGTTAATAATGCATTTACAAAATTAGCCGGTTTTTCTGACACCCAAAATATAGTTGGTAAAACCGATTTCGAAATTTTCAACATTTTAAAAGCTACTGAATCATTCGAAGAAGACCAAAATATTATTTCGACCGGAAATCCTTTAATCGATAAACAAGAAATATTCCTTATACCAACAGGCGAAAAACTATGGTTCTCTTCAACCAAAGTTGGGATTCATGATGCCCAAGGCAAAATCAGTCAAATTGTAGGAATATCCAGGGATGTTACCCAGTTTATAACCGCTGGGGAAGAACTTAAACGTGCCAAGGAAAAAGCAGAACAAGCCGATCGGCTAAAATCGGCATTTTTGGCAAATATGTCTCACGAAATAAGAACCCCGATCAACGGAATCCTTGGTTTTGCCAGTTTGCTCGAAATGAAAGAATTCCCCAGGGATAAAGAAAAAAAATATCTTTCGATAATAAATAATAGCGGCAAACTCCTGCTGAATTTAATTAACGATATTATTGACCTTGCAAAAATTGAGGCAGGTCAGCTAAACATAGATAAATCGCTGTTTGAACTAAACGGCACCATGAAAGAATTGAAAGAATTTTATCTAACTGACCGTTCCAGACGTTCCAAAGATCAAATTGAGATTCGATTAGCTATTGAAGACGAAGAGGATAATAATTTTATTCTGTCGGATGCAAATCGTTTAAAGCAAATCCTAAATAATCTGATAAGTAATTCCATAAAATTTACCGACCAGGGGTTTGTTGAGTTTGGTTACTTTAAACAAACCGGCTATTTGTTGTTTTATGTGAAAGATACCGGAACGGGGATTTCGGAGAAAGAGAAAGAAATAGTTTTTGAACGTTTCAAACAAGCCGATATGGGGTCGCGCAAGAAAGAAGGAACCGGTTTGGGACTGGCAATATCAAAAGGTTTGGTGGAACTTTTGGGAGGCGAGATCTGGTTGGATTCAGAACCCGGACATGGCTCCACTTTTTATTTTACTTTTCCTGCGCAGGAAACTGAAATTGCAATTTCGCAGGCCTCCCTCACGGTTACTAATAAGACCTGTACTTCCTGGGAGAATTTTTCGGTGTTATTAGTGGAAGACGAAGAAGCAAATTATATCTATGTGAAAGAATTATTAGCGGAATCCGGGTTGAATATACTGCATGCTACCACCGGTGAAGATGCTGTAAAGTTGTGTTCCGAATACCCTGAGATTGCGCTGGTCTTGATGGACATAAGATTACCAGGAATCAATGGATTTGAGGCTCTTTCCAAAATAAGGCAATTCAGAAAAAGCCTACCTATAATTGCTCAAACAGCTTTTGCTATGGAAAATGAAAGAGAATATTGCTTGAAAGCAGGATGCGACGATTATATTTCTAAACCATTCGATCAGGAAACATTGTTTAAACTTTTAGATCGGTTTTTAAGCAATTCTAAAAACTAGAATTCAACTAGCCTGACAGAAAACCTATACTCGATTAGAAGATGTTAATACATTTTAATCCATGTACCCTTTTATATGGAAAATCTAAGACTCCAGATAATTAAACTTAAATTTCAAAATATTTTCGAAGTATTCACCTCTTTCTACCATATCGTCATCACCCGATTCGTAATACCAATTTACAGTTAATTTTTTTCCATGCTCTGTAATATTTGTTAATTCGCTCAAAATTTGAAGCAACGATTTCGCAGAAGCACTATTCATATACTCTAATTCAATATCCACAATAGTTTGCATTGAGGGATCCAGACAATATTGAAAAACCCATGCCTGAAGATGATCAAAAAATAAATTGGCATCTTCAGGTATTGATCTTCCCTGAATTTTAATTTTGCCTCCGTTTAAAAACTCAACTTCGGGTGTTTTAGATGTAGCCCTGATAAGTAAATTTTCCATTCACCAAATTTGCCCTAAAAATAAAACTTTTTAGTGATTCGATAAAACTATATAATGTTATTAACAACACATATTTTATCATTTTTTCAACCTAAATACAATTACTTGATTTGTCGATATTTATTTATTAACACCCTTTAACTTTTCTTAACAATGCCATAGAATATTTGATTTAATTTATAAATTGCCATCAAATTAATCCGCATTATGAATGATAAATATTCTTTGGATTCACTTTTGTTAGCTGCAATTAAATTCGCTTCGGATAAACATGTATCTCAACGCCGAAAAGGCTGCGAAAATATTCCTTACATAAATCATGTTATTAAGGTTGCTTACATTTTACAGGAAACCGGTAAAGAAACTAATCCTCAGGTTCTCGCAGCGGCAGTCCTTCACGATGTTATAGAAGATACGAATACAACTGAGGAAGAATTATCCGGTTTATTTGGGAACCTTGTTGCATCGCTGGTTAAGGAAGTAACGGATGACATGACCTTGACATATGACGATAGAAAGAGGTTTCAAATAAAAAAGGCTCCTTTCTTAACAAACGACGCCAAAAAAATAAAAATAGCCGATAAAATAGCGAATATACACGACATCCTTAATTGTCCGCTTTCCTGGTCTAACAGACGGAAACGAATGTATGTTGACTGGTCCGAAAAAGTAATTGAAGGTTGTCGCGGAGTCAACCAATTGCTTGATAAAAGTTTTGACGAAATTGTTCTTAAGGCGAAAGATATCCTTATTGAGGAAGACTAATTTCCTAAACGCGCTACCGGAGCAATACTTTGACTGGCAAATTCTTTGTTTAAATATTTATAATATCCTGTTATACCTATCATAGCCGCATTATCGGTAGTAAAACGGAATTCCGGAATATAGCAATTCCATCCTTCTTTTTCCGACAGTTGAACAACTGCATTACGCAGACCCGTGTTTGCGGACACTCCCCCGGCCAATGCTACTTCGCGAATATTATATTTTCTGGCTGCATCCAAAAGTTTTTCCATCAATACTTCCACAATCGTTCGTTGAAGCGAAGCACATAAATCAACTTTATGGTGTTCAATAAAATCTTTATCTAGAAGCATTTGATCCCTTAAAAAATAAAGAAAGGAAGTTTTTAGTCCACTAAAACTAAAATCCAGTCCTGCAATTCTCGGTTTATTAAATTTAAAGGCATGCGGATTTCCTTCCGCTGAAAATTTATCGATTAAAGGTCCTCCGGGATAAGGAAGATCCATAATTTTTGCGCATTTATCGAATGCTTCCCCTGCGGCATCGTCAATGGTTTGTCCAACAATTTCCATATGAAGAAAATCTTTCACTAATATCAGCTGGGTATGGCCACCCGAAACCAACAAACACAAAAACGGAAATTTCGGAACGCTTTTTTCGACATCGGGAACCTGAATAAAATTTGCCAGAATATGTCCCTGAAGATGATTAACATCTATAAGTGGAATATTTAAAGCCAATGCCAAACCTTTGGAGAAAGATGTTCCAACCAGCAAAGATCCCATTAGTCCTGGCCCCTGGGTAAAAGCAATAGCCGCTAACTGTTCCGGTTCGATTCCAGCTTTTTTAATTGCCAAATCCACAACAGGAACAATATTTTGCTGGTGCGCTCTGGATGCCAATTCAGGAACTACTCCCCCATAGGTTTTATGAACCTCTTGATTAGCAATAAAATTTGATAAAAGAACAGTGTCTTTTAACACAGCTGCGGAAGTATCGTCGCACGACGATTCGATTCCTAAAATATATACAGACTTTCCTCCCAACTTCCCTAGTAGAATTAAACTATTTTTCGTTTTTTTGCGTTATCTCTAAAACTCCGTAAAATTATTAAAAAATTTAGGAAAATACTGTTGATTATTTTGGTAGCAATCTTTTCGTTACCAACATTGGTATATTTGTCTTTTCAAATACCATCGGTTCAAAGGTATGCTGTTAAAGAGATCTCTTTAAAATTATCTGCTTATTTCGAAAGTCGGGTTACATTTTCTGAAATTTCTTTTATTCCAATTTCCAGGCTGGTATTGAAGGATTTTTGTATTTATGCAAAAAATAACGATACGGTACTTTATTCCCCACGATTGGTTTCGGGCATTAATATTTTTACAATTCGATCAAAAACTATTGCTTTACGAACAATTTCGCTGCAAAAACCGCTCATAAACTTTTACATTGACTCTACCCGAACTATAAATTTCCTGTTTATTGTCGATAAATTGGTTTCAAAAGATACCACGCAATCTGGTTCAGGGTTTGAATTTGGAATAAACCGGGTGCGGATTTCAAATGGAACATTCCTTTTACATTCCTTTTACAAAACAGATGTTTTGTATGGAATTAACTTTACCGATTTGGTATTTAATAATTTAACCATTGATGTTTCAAATTTCAAAAGTAAAAATGGCATTACCTCATTTCGATTTAATAAGTTTTCGGGTAAAGAAAAATCGGGGTTTGAACTCATTAATTTTACCGCGCGAACAATTATAGATAAAAACAACCTGGCATTTAACGGAGTCTCAATAACTACAAATCTCTCACAAATTGATGCAAACCAAATCCGTTTAAATTTTAGCAAATTTAAAGATTTGGGACAGGATTTTATTCACAAAGTGAAGATGTTTGTTGACTTAAACCTTTCGAAAACCTCAACCGATGATATTGCTTATTTTGCCCCCAAATTAAAGGAATTTCATTTTAATGCCGAAGTATCCGGGAAAATAACCGGGAAAATAACCGGTCTGAAGGGAAGGAATATTTCACTGAAATTTGGCAGCAATTCCTATTTGAATGGCAATGCCGATATTAATGGATTACCCGATTTTCAATCGTCGTTCCTCTATTTGGATGTACAAAAGTTTTATTCAAACCCATCCGATCTGGAGCGAATTACGTTACCAAATTCCAAATCTGGCCACCTCGACCTTCCCAAAATATTTGACCGTTTTACATATTTGAGCTATACTGGTAAATTCAGCGGGTTTATTAACGATTTCGTGGCTTATGGCCTAATACAAACAAACCTGGGGAAAATAAATTCTGACATTTCTATTAGACCCGATACTTCTAATAGCTTTAGTTTTAAGGGGAAAGTAAAAGCTACAGAATTCGACCTGGGCTATTTGCTCGACAAGCAAAAACTAATCGGAAAAATATCATTCAATGCTATGTTGAATGGTAAAAACACGATTACCAATCAAATCTCGGCCAAAATGGATGGGGAGATTTCGAGCTTTTATCTTAAAAAATACAATTATCAAAATATTAAAATCAACGGAACACTATCGAACAATACCTACGACGGAACTTTAAACATTGTCGATCCCAATATTGAATTAAGCTTCCTGGGCAAAGTAAACCTTTCAAAAAAAACCCCGGAATTTAATTTTTCAGCAAAACTTGAACGCGCAAACCTGTATAAATTAAACCTCGATACCCTGGATACGGCTTCTTTTGTTTCGATGTATGCCACAGCTGACTTTGCTGGTAAAAACATTGACGATTTGGACGGAGAAATAAAGCTTTGGAATTCGACGTTACGGAAAACCGGAAAGGAAATTCAGATAAACGACTTTTTATTATTTACCAAGAACATTAATGAAACAAAGCGTATTATTTTGCGGTCGAACCTTGTTGATGCCGAAATATGGGGGACATATCAATTTTCGCAATTGGGACGATCGTTTCAATGGCTAATGAAACACTATTTGCCCTCCTTAATACTAAATAATCCGCCCGAACAACTTACGCTCAATAATTTCAGTTTTGAAGCTGATTTTAAAGATACCCGTCTTTTAACCGATTATTTTATTCCCGGACTTTATATCTCCCGGGATTCGAAACTTACCGGAGATTACAATCCATCGGGAAGTAAAATGAATTTTTTATTCTCTGTCCCTTTTATGAATTTTAAAGGGAAAAAGGTATACGATTTATATGTAAATGGAAAAAGCTCTCAACAAAACCTTTCTTTAACATCGGGATGCTCAAACATCCGATTTTCAAAACAGCTTAGCATTGATAATTTCACCCTTTTAGCAGAAATTCAGGGAGATTCCATTCAGCTTACCAATCGTTGGAATAACTGGGATTCCATCGTATACAAAGGAAATATACAATCGGTAATCGCGTTTTCGCCTTCTGCAAATAATACGTTTCCACAAGTAAATATAAAGCTGGCACCATCACAAATTGTTTTACACGATACACTTTGGAAAATTAACCCTTCGATATTCACCTTCGACAGTAATCGACTGGCAGTAAACCATCTGGAGATTGAATATCGAAAACAAAAAATTACAGCTGAAGGTGCTATCTCTAGAATACCCAACGATAAATTAAATATTACCTGCAAAGAAGTTGACTTATCGGTTGTAAATTCTTTTATTCCAGGAAATTATCTTATCCTGGGCGGGATTGTCAATGGGAATGCCGAATTATCAGATTTATATCACAACCCTTATTTCTTTGCCGACTTAAAAGTAGATTCGTTGGAAATAAACGATGAAATATTAGGAAATACCGACATCTCTGCAAAGTGGAATCATACTGATAAAAGCATTGATTTAAAACTTCTGGCAATGCGAGGCAGTATTAATACGTTAGATGTTTCTGGCATATATAAGGTTCAAACCAGGAAAATTGACGGAAAAATATCGCTCAACAAGTTAAAAATTAATATTTTTCAGCCATTTGCCAAGTTTCTAATATCCGACTTAAAGGGATTGGCCACGGGCGACCTCGATGTTTCGGGCACCATTACAGAACCCATTTTTAATGGAGAAATTAATCTCCAAAAAAGCAGTTTTATGGTGAACTACCTAAAAACACGCTACAGTTTTACTAAAACTGTTAAAATAAAAGATGATAATATACTGGTTAACAACCTTGTTTTACATGATAATTTTGGAAATAACTGCGAAGTAAACGGAACAATCACCAATAAATATTTTAAAGACTTCTACTTTGACCTCAAACTCAAAGGAAATAATTTCGAGTTTTTAAATACTACCGAAAAAGATAACAGTATGTTTTTTGGAAAAGCATACGCCACTGGTAGAATAGATATTTTTGGCCCTCCCAAGAGCCTTACCATGAACATAACTGCCAAGACAGAGCCAAATTCGATACTTTCTATTCCATTGGGCAATCGGTCCGGCGATGTAAGCGAAATGAAGTTTGTGAAATTTATAGATAAAACCCCCAAAGTTTTACTTCCACAATATGATTACGAACAGGATCAAAAAAGCAAAAGTACCTATACTGCAAACCTGAATGGTTTGAAATTAAATATCAACCTGGAAGTTACTCCCGATGCAACAGCCCAAATAATTTTCGATTCCAAAATTGGCGATATGATTAAAGGCACCGGATCGGGAAACATCAAGATGGAAATTAACACCCAGGGGAAATTCAGCATGTTCGGAAAATATACAATAGAACAGGGCGACTACCTTTTCACTCTCCAAAATGTAATTAATAAGCACTTTAAAGTAGTCCAGGGGGGAACCATTGTTTGGAATGGAAATCCGGTTGATGCTATTATAAACCTGGAAGCTATTTATCCGGTAAGAGCCTCTTTATACGATTTATTATCCCCTACTATGGCAACCGGGGCAGAACAATACCAAAACCGGATTCCAATTGATTGCAAAATATACCTCACCGGTAAATTATTGAATCCTAACCCCGATTTTAAAATATCTATCCCAAACGTTCCACAAGAAACACAAACCCGGGTAAATTCAGCCATCAGCAATGAGGATGAACGCAATAAACAATTTATCTCGTTACTGGTATTGGGAAGTTTCCTGCCCGACCCTTCGATGACGAAACAAAATAACTCGGCCAATACAACGGCAAGTTCAGGATTTAACCCGGTAGGCTCTACCAGTATGGAATTTATATCGAACCAATTAAGCCGTTGGCTATCGCAAATTAATAAGGATTTTGACATTGGTGTTAACTATCGTCCTGAAAACGGAATAACTTCTCAGGAATTAGAAGTAATGCTTGGCACACAGCTTTTAAATGACCGACTGAGTATAAACGGCAATTTCGATGTGGGCGGAACATCCACTGTAAACCCTAAGCAAAATCCAAATAGTATTGTAGGAGATGTTGATGTTAGTTACAAACCTTGGAAGAATGGCAAATTGAGGCTTAAGGCATTTAACCACTCCAATGAAAATTATATTTATGAAATATCGCCCTATACGCAAGGGGTCGGCATTTCGTATAAAGAAGAATTTAACTCCTTTGGCGAATTAATTAAAAAGTATTGGAACGGCGTATTTGCAAAAAAGGAAGAAGAAGAAATTAAACCGGTAGAAGAAAATGATTCGACTCAAATGCTTGAAACGGAATAACGGTTTTATGAAATACCCATGAGAATTATTATTTTTACAGATTCTTATGTATTGCTTAAAAAAATTAAAATAGTATAAACTACAAATAAAGAAGAGATGAATTTACTTACCATTCTGCAGATCAGTTTAACCGATTCGACCAATGTTCAGGAAGCAGCCAGTAAAAGTATGCCGGTTTGGGAATTACTTACAAAAGGTGGTTGGTTAATGATTCCTATCGGATTATTATCCATTATTTCAGTTTACATATTTTTCGACCGATATTTATCCATCCGCAAAGCTACCCGAATCGATAAAAATTTCATGGACCGCATCCGCGATTATATAAAAGAAGACAAAGTGGATGATGCTCTTACGCTTTGCCATAAAACTGATTCTCAAATAGCCAGGATGATCGAAAAAGGGATCAAACGTATTGGCCGTCCGTTAAAAGAAATTGAAGAATCGATTGAAGTGGTTGGTAAATTTGAAGTTTATAAACTTGAAAAAAATCTTGTAATTCTGGGAGTAATTGCCGGTATTGCCCCCATGTTTGGCTTTATTGGAACCATTGCCGGGGTAATTAAAATATTTTATAACATCTCACTTGCCGATAATATAAGTATTGGGTTGATTTCGGGAGGTCTCTATCAGAAAATGATTACCAGTGCTGCCGGTTTAACTGTTGGTATTATTGCTTTTATCTGCTTCCACTGGTTGAATATCATGGTAAGTAAAGTAGTACATATGCTCGAACAAAGCGCTATGGACTTTATCGATTTACTTCAAGAACCTGTAAAATGAACCTGAGAAGAAAACCATTTGGTGCCGAAGTAAGCACTGCATCATTCAACGACATCATGTTTTTTTTGATGTTGTTCTTTCTTATAATGTCGACCCTTATTAGTCCTGGTGTTATCAAACTTACCCTGCCTAATGCCAAGAATAACCAAACTGTTCGAAAAACAGAAGTGGCTATTTCTATTACCAAGGATTTGAAGTATTATATCAACCAAAAAGAAATTTCGTTCGATGATATTGAACTGGAATTAGTAGCACTTATTAAAGATTTGAAAGATCCAATTGTGGTGCTTCGATGCGATAATACGCTCGAAATTCAGAAATTGGTTGATGTTATGGAAATTGGCAACAAACTAAAAGTTAAAATGATTTTGGCAACAAAAACTCCCAATGGCTGAGGCTCCCCAACATATTGAAAAACGGAATCAATTTATAGGAGCCATTGGCTCTCTTAGCATCCATGCGGCAATAATATTGTTATTGTTTTACTGGACATTAACTACACCTATTCCCCCCTACCCGGAAGGTGGCGGTGGACAAGGCTCGGGTATTGAAATAAACCTGGGTTATTCCGAAACCGGTCTAGGCCAGGTGCAGGAAAACGAACTGACAATTCCCGAAGATCAGCCTGAGAAGCCAAAAACTACCGCATCGCAGGACAACGAAAATATAATGACCCAAGAGGTGGAAGAAGTTGACCCTATTAGTGCTGTCACGACAAAAAAGGAAACAAAAAAAGCAAAACCAGTCGAAAAACCAACCCCGGTAGTTAAAAAACCAGAAAAAACGCAGGTAGTTGAAAAGCCTGTTGTAAAAAAACCGGTGGTAAATAATCAGGCCTTATACAAACCTCGTACCTCCAACCAGGGGAATACACAGGCAGGAGGCGACCAGGGAAGCACAACCGGAAATCCGGCTTCTCCTACCTATAAAGGTGCCGGTAAAGGTGGTACCGGCGATGAAGGCTCAGGTGGAGGAACCGGCGGCGGTATTGGAACTGGAAGTGGAAAAGGCAAAGGGCCGGGAATATCTTTCAGTCTTGAAGGCAGGTCTGTTTTGTCTCTCCCAAAACCAGAATATACTACTCAGGTAGAAGGCGATGTGGTAGTGGAAGTTGTAGTTGAT
>JFJP01011152.1_pt2 | contig 15691 bp, 14 predicted proteins | sample 431651 | NCBI WGS metagenome assembly JFJP01 (sample SAMN02602958, study PRJNA72255) | Microbial mat metagenome, whole genome shotgun sequencing project. | biome: fresh water; feature: sink hole; material: water; isolation source: purple microbial (photo- and chemosynthetic) mats found in... | reverse complement strand
GCTAGTGCGCCCGTCCGCGCAGCTCGTCGACCGCCCCCTGCCACACCGCCAGCGCCGTGGCCAGCCGTCCGTGCCACAGGTTCCACGCCATGTGACCGGCGAAATACCCCGCCTGCGCCAGCGCCAGCAGCGGCCATTGGCGCCGCGGCCAGTGCGTGAGCATCAGGCGCACGTGGCTGCGGCTGCGCAGCCACGCCCGGTACGGACTCTCCTGGCCCAGCGTGGCCGAAACCTTGTGCAGCACCAGCGCGCGCGGCACGTGCAGGATGCGTCCGCCGGCCTCTCGCGCCCTGAGCGAATAGTCGGCGTCCTCGCCGTAGAAATGGTACGACTCGTCCAGCAGTCCGAGATGCGCCAGCGCCGTCGAGGTCAGCATGAGAGCGCAACCGGTCCCGTAGTCGACGTAACGAGGCTGCGGATCCAGCTTGCCGGCCAGCTTGCGGATGCCGTCGTGGCGCACCCAGCCGCTGCGCCGGCCCACCACGCCGCCGTCGTACCAGACGCGCGCCGGGTCGTCGGCATAGCAGATGCGCGGCGTGGCGAGCCAGGCCAGCGGATCCGCGGCCAGGGCCAGCGCCAGCGTGCGCAGGCTTCCTTCGGGAACGATGGTGTCGTTGTTGAGCAGCAGGATGAGCGGATTGCCGCCCTCGTCCCGGATGCGGCGCAGAGCGACGTTGTTGCCGCCGGCCCAGCGCAGGTTGGCGCCGGCCTCGATGATCTCGACCCCGGGATGGTGCTTCCGCGTCCAGGCGACCGAATTGTCGGTCGAACCGTTGTCGACCATGATCACGCGCACGCCGGGATAGCGGCAATCGCGCAACGAAGCGAAGCAGTCGCGCAGGTCGGCCATGCCGTTCCAGTTGACGACGACCACGACCAGCGGCGGCAAAGGGCCGCGGGGTCTGTCGGCCAGCACCGATTCGCGCTCAAACACGGCGGTTGACCCGGTACTCGGTTTCGGGCCGGCGGCCGGCCACGATCATCTCGGCGATCAACCCCAGGCTGACGAACTGGAGCGCCATCACGATCAGCACCAGACCCAGCACCATCGTCGGCCGCACGCGCAGCCCGTGGCCGGTCAGCCACCAGATCAGGAAGTACAGGCTGATGCCGCCGCCCACGGCCAGGCAGGCCAGCCCCATCCGCCCGAAGAAGTGCAGAGGCGAGGTGCGCTTGGCGTGCAGGAAGTACACAGTCAGCAGATCCAGGAAGCCGTTGACGAAACGCGCCATGCCGTACTTGGTGCGACCGTACTTGCGCGCCGCATGGCGGACCGGCAGTTCGGTGACGCGGAAGCCGTCCAGGTGGGCCAGCGCCGGCACGTAGCGGTGCATCTCGCCGTACAGGCGCACGCGGCGGGTGACCTCGCGGCGGTAGGCCTTCAGGCCGCAGTTGAAGTCGTGCAGGCGCAGCCCGCACATGCGGCCCGCGAACCAGTTGAACACCTTGCTGGTCTGGTTCTTGACCAGACTGTCGCGGCGCTTCTGCTTCCAGCCCGAAACCAGGTCGAAGCCTTCGTCCAGGCGATCCAGCAGCGCGGGAATTTCGGCGGGATCATCCTGCAGGTCGGCGTCCATGGTGATGACCACCGCGCCGCCGACCTCGTGGAACCCGGCCGACAGCGCCGCCGCCTTGCCCAGATTGCGGCCGAACGAAAGCCCGTGAACCTGCGGACGCTCGCGGGCCAGCCGCTCGGTGACGGCGAACGTGTCGTCGGTCGAGCCGTCGTCGATGATCCACACTTCCCACGACAGGTTGCGCGAGGCGGCCGCAGCGGCAATGCGCTCGACCAGTTCGGGCAGCGACTCGGCTTCGTTGTAGGCGGGCACGACGACCGACAGGTCGCAGGTGATTCCGTCGCCGGCGGCGCCGTCCGCGGTTTCCCGCTCCCGGGCGCTCACGCCTGCCGCCTTCGCGCCACGGCCCAGGCCACTTCGAGGCGCAGACCTTCGGAGAACTCGATGGTCGGCCGATAGCCGATGGTGGCTTCCACGTGCGTGCGCTCGGCGAAGGTGTCGCGCACGTCGCCGTCGGCCGTGGGCCGGTACTCGACGGTGGCCGAGATTCCCGGCACGTATTCGCGCAGGAGATCGCCCAGCAGCTCCAGCGTCTGCGCGAACACCACCCGGCTGCCGCCGCCGGTGTTGAACACTTCCCAGGGGTTGTCGCAGGCGACCGCCAGCAGGTTCGAGCGCACGGCGTCGCCCACGTAGGTGAAGTCGCGCGTCTGCTGACCGTCGCCGTAGACGTGGAAGACGCGCCCGTCGAGCGCCGCCTCGATGTACTTGCGGAAGGCCATGTCCGGCCGCTGCCGCGGACCGTAGACCGTGAAATAGCGCAGACTGCTGGTAGGCACGCCGAAATTGGCCGCGTACAGCACGCACAGGTGCTCGGCGGCCATCTTGGTCACTCCGTACGGCGACAGCGGCTGCGGCAACGCTTTTTCGGTGACCGGCAGCACCGCCTGGTCACCGTAGACCGAACTGCTGCTGGAATAGACGAAGCGCGCCAGCGTGTCCTTGACCTCCGGCTGCCGGCAGGCTTCCAGCAGACGTTGCGTGGCCATCACGTTCCGGCCCAGGTACTCGGCGAAGTAGGCCCCCCAGCTGGCCCGCACGCCGGCCTGAGCCGCCAGGTGGAAGCAGGCGCGCTGGCCCCGCAGCAGATCGAGCGGGTCCAGTTGCTGCAGATCCTCCTGGCGGAACGTGAAGTTCGCGTGCGCCAGGCAGCCGGCCAGGTTCTCGCGCTTGAGGGCCGGGTCGTAGTAGTCGGTCAGGCAGTCGACGCCGGTCACCCGGCAGCCGAGCTCGAGCAGCGCCTCGCTGACCGTGCTGCCGATGAATCCGGCGCAGCCCGTGACCACCACCCTGGCTCCGGGCGCCAGGATGTCCGTCACGCGCGCCGGCAGCCCGGCGACGATCTCCCGCGCGTCGGCGCCGCGGATGGGTTCAGCGGCCAAGAGCTTCCTCCACCTGCTGACGAACCTGCTCCTGCTCGCCGGCCCCGGCTTTGGCCCGCATTTCCTGCAGGCCCCGGGCCATGTCGGCATCCTCTTCACCGCTCCGGGTCTTCCAGGCTTCCATGACCGCGCGGGCCTGGTTGATCTCGCCCAGGGCCTGGTGCACGCTGAACTGGACCTGGTAGTAGAATTTGCGCTCGGGCTGGGCCGCGATGCGTTCGTTCAGCCACCGGACCGCCAGTTCGGGCACCCCTCCGCGCACGAAGCCGCGGATGCTGTTGAACACTGTGCGCTCCTCGATCTCGAGCGGGACGTTGCCCTGCAGCGACGTGAGGAAGGCGGACGCTTCGTCGTCCCGGTAGGCCTGCACCAGCAGCAGCGGGTAGAACTCGAGGGCCTGTTCGTTGAACGGGGCGACGGACAGGCTGGCGCGGAAGGCCGCCAGGGCGCTGGCCAGAAGGTCCTTGTAGCGCGCCTGGTCGGTGGCCGCGATGTCCGAGGCCATCAGATAGAACTCGTAGCCGGCGCGGTTGAGCGCCGCCGGGTAGTTGCCGAGCAGGAAATTCGCGTTGGCCACGCGGTACTGGTCGGTGCGGGGGCGGCCGACCATGCGCGCCAGCGAGTCCAGGTGCACGGCCTGCAGTTCGCCGGCCGCGGCGCCCAGCCCACGGCGCGGCCCGTCGCCGGCCAGACCGGTCATGGAGCGGTAGGCGCGCCGCCGCGCCTCGTCGTCGCCGTCCATGATCGAACCCAGGCGATAGACGCCGAGCATGTTCTGCAGCACCGCCTGCGGGTCGGTGGTCGGCAGATCGTCCGGGCCCGGGTTGTCCAGCAGGCGGTAGGTCATCCCTTCCATCTGCAGCTTCGGGTAGTAGCGCGACATGTTCTCCTGCGGGATGGTAACCGCGAAGAACACGGGGCGCGGATTCCCGCGGCTGTTGGCCTGGATGATGTCCTCGACGACATAGTCCTTGATCATGACGAACGTGCGCTCGCCCGTTTTCGGGTCCTCGTACAGGCGATGCTTCAGCTGGTCGATCTCCTGGTCGCTGCGCTGCATCAACAGGGGGTTCTCCGGCGAGTTCTTCAACTGCTTGATGTACCAGGGCAGGTTGATCAGCGACAGGTTCACCACGGTCACGTCGCGGCGGAATTTCTCGACCTCCTGCAGGTACCAGATCGGGAACGTGTCGTTGTCCCCGTTGGTGAACAGGATGCCGTTCTGGTCGCAGCCGGCCAGGATGTTCCAGGCGTATTCGTAGGCGATGGCGTTGTTCGTGTTGTCGTGCTCGAAGTACTTCGTGCTGCCGGGCATCAACGGCAGCAGGGGCAGCAGCAGCAGCACGCCGCCGGCGGCGAGCACCGAAGGCTTCAGCTTCACCGGCTTGACCAGCTGGCGCCAATCGCCCCCTTCCTTGTCGATCTGCGCCGCAGACCGCCCCTCGGCGCCGGCCAGGTAGCGCAGCAGCGCGGCCACGCCAAGCCCGATGAACACCGCGACGAACATGAAGGCCGCGAAGTAGAAATAGTCGCGCTCACGCACCTCGTGGTTCGTGAAGTTCAGGTACAGCGTCAGGATCTCGCCGTTGATCAGGTAGCCCACGAGAGGGACGAGGATCAGCGGGCGCAGGCGCCGCCAGCCCTGCATCAGTCCGACCAGGGCCAGGAAGATGGGGCCCAGCACGGTCGAGATCGTCGTCAACAGGCCGCTGCCCGGGCCCAGGAAATAGAACTGCTTGAACAGGAACTGGTAGTAGTAGCCGTACTGCCAGCCCAGCGGGGCCTGGCGCTCGAACGGGTTCATCGGCGGGTACTGTTCGCGCCTGATCACCGAAAGAAGGGTGCGGAAATCCTCGGGCGCGGTCTGGTTGATGTACGGCTCGGGAGTGGCCCCGGCGCGGATCATCATCATCGCGTGCACGGTCAGGCCCAGGAAGAACAGGGCGCTGCCGTACAGGGCGAAGCGGTGGCCGTTGAAGGCGCGCACGCCCACGATGATCAGGTAGATCACCAGCAGGTACACCAGCAGCGTGTTGTCGGCCTTCATGGTCGAGAACAGGAACAGGGCCAGGCCGGCGCTCATCAGCAGCAGGTCCCACAGGGGCAGCTTCCGCTTCGAAGCCAGGACGATCAGCAGGAAGACGCCGGGATAGACCAGCAGCGTGCCCAGGTGGAAGCCCACCCCCAGGCCCAGCAGATAGATCATCATCAGCAGCAGGTTGTTGCTGCCGATGTGACCTCGTTCCTCGTACCAGCGCACCGAAAGCCAGGCCAGCAGCGCCAGCATGAAGGCGGCCAGCCCGTAGACCTCGGCTTCGATCGCGTTGTTCCAGAACGTCTCGGAAAACGCCAGGAACAGGGCCCCCGCCACGCCGCCCGCATGTGCCAGCCAGCCCGAATCAGGGTCGGCGCGCCGCGCCAGTTCCCAGATCAGCAGATAGATGAACATGACGGCCAGCGAACTGAAGAACGCCGACATGAAATTGACGGCCCAGGCGGTGCGCATCGACGGCTGGGTGATGTCCGGCTGACCGCTGAAGACGACATCGAACACGCGGCCCATCAGCACATACAGAGGCGTGCCCGGCTGGTGCGGGACCCCGACGATGTGGCTGGTGGTGATGAACTCGCCGGCGTCCCAGAAGGGCGTCGTCGTGTTCAGGGTCGCGGTGTAGACGGCGAGGGTCAGGGCGAAGACGCCGGCGGCGATCAGGACCTGGGGCCGGCGGTACCACTTTGCGGTCACGTTGTCACCTTCGTCAGGGGGCAGGCCGCACCGCGGCCGGTTCAGCGTCGGGATCGGGAAAGGACGGAGCGCTCACCGGGCATCGGCCGGGGAGGCGATGCAAACCAAGCTAGCACACGCATCTGGCGTGAACAACCGGGGTTCCTACAGGTTCCCGGGCGCCGGTGGGGCCATGTTTCGGTCGCGGCCGTTGCCGGGCCGACGGCGGCGCCACAGCATGATCCCGCCCACCAGACTGTACGCCACCTGGACCAGGTAGGCGGCCAGTTCCATGGCCACGGCCTGGGGTGCCGCCAGGCCGGCCCAGGTCAGCAGGCTGGCCGAGACGGACTCGCGCAAGCCTATGCCGTTGATGGAGATCGGCAAGGTCAAACTGAGCGCCAGCAGCGGGATCAGCACCGTCAACTGGAGCGCCGCCGCCCCGGTCAGCGGAATGCCCAGACCCCAGGCGGCCGTCAGGTGGGTCAGCAGGCGCAGCGCCTGGATGCCCAGGCTGAGGGCGAAGATGCCGTTGAGCCAACCCACCCGGCTGCGGACCCGCGCGAGGTCCTCGGTGAACCGGGTCAGGGGGCCGGCCAGACGACCCAGGCCCGTGCGGTGCGCCAGCGCGACCAGGACGGCCCCGAGCCGGCGCGAGAGCAGAGCCGCCAGCGCCGCGAACAGCAGCGCGCCCACCGGCAGCAGCACCAACGCCACGCCCGGCAGGGGAACGTCCAGCATTCCGGCCGCGCCCATGGCGAGGCAGGCCAGCAGCGTGAGCGCCGCCAGTCCGATCAACCGGTCCAGCAGCGTGGCGCCCAGCACACCGGCGCGCCGCCCGTCGCGGGCCCCCAGATCGAGGATCTTCCAGGCATCGCCACCGATGTTCGCCGGCAGGAAATTGTTGAAGAAGAGCCCGATGTGGTACAGACGCGAGATCTCGGCTCCGGAAGCGGCGATCCCCACGGCGCGCAGGATCAGCGACCACTGCCACGCCCCCAGCACGGCGGACACGGCATAGATGGCGAATGAGGCCGCGAGCCAGCCCCAGTTCGGATGATTGAGGGCTTCTTCGATGTCGCGCAGCGGCAGGCGGCTCAACAGGAACGCCACCATGCCGACCGTGACGGCCACCTTGAGCAGAAGCAGCAGACGTGCCCGCGCCGCGCCGCTCAACGCGCGTCCTTCCGCGACGGGGCTTCGCCGGCGGCGGCCGTCCGCCTGAAGAGTTCCAGCGATTCGTCCACGCAGCGATCCCAGCTGAAGCTGCCGGCCCAGGCGCGGGCGCTCGCAGCCATGCGCTCCAGGTAGTCGCCGTCGCGCAGCAACAGCAGCGCATGCGCAGCCATCGCCGGGGCGTCGCCATAGGGCACCAGGACGCCGGTTTCACCGTCACGCACCGAGTCGCGCAGACCGGGCGCGTCGGTGGCCACGACGGGCAGCCCGCACTGGTTGGCTTCGACCACGGTCAGCCCCCATCCCTCCTTCGGGCTCGGATTCAGGAACACGTGGCAACGGTGCAGCGTGCGCACCAGTTCGTCCCAGGGCTGGAAGCCGCGGAACTCGACCTTGGCGTCCAGACCCAGCTTCGTCGTCAACGCGCGCAGGCGCTGTTCGTCCGGACCCCGACCCATGATCAGCAGCCGCGCTTCCGGCATCTCCTTCTGCACCAGGTCGAAGGCGCGGATGGCCACGTCCAGGCTCTTGTAGCGGCGCAGGCGGCTCCAGCTCACCAGCAGCGGCGTGTCGCTCCGCGCCGGCGGATCGGTCAGCGTGAACCGCTGATGCTCGAGTCCGCAGAAGATGGTGGTGATGCGCGCCGGATCGACCCCGCGCGCCGCCAGGTCATCACGCGTCGAGGGGCTGATCACCTCGAATTCGCAATGCCGGTAGACGCGCGGGATCAGGCTCTCGGCCGCATACACGTAGGTGGCGGCCAGCGCGTTGGTCTCGCGGTAGACCGTGGTGCCGAACAGGTGCGGCACCACCGCCACCACCGGCACCCGGCCGGCGTAAAGCGGCGTGTAGAACGGGATCTTGTTGATGTCCTCGACGATCAGGTCGTAGCGGTTCCGCTTCAGCAGCGAGCGCACGAGCGGCGGCACCATCAGGTTGGCCACGGTCCAGTGTCCTCGCCGGTGGATCTCGATGCCGTCGATCCGTCCGCGCGGTCCGCCGCCGGGATAGTCGGCGCAGCACAGGTCCACCTGCCAGCCCCGGGCGGCGGCGCCGGCCAGGATGTGGTGCAGGTGCTGCTCGGCCCCGCCGCTGAGCGGGTCGCGGATATCGCGCCAGTTGACCGCCAGGATCCTCACGCGCGCGGCCCGCCGGAAGCGCCGGCCGCGCCGGCGACGTTGTCCGCGCCGCCGTATTTGCGGACGATCACGCCGATGGTCGGGGTCGTGTACAGCGACAGGCGGCGGCGGCCGAACCACCGGCGCCAGGCTTCGCCCGCGCGGGCCAGCGCCGGGAAAGGCTCCGGATGCATCGGCAGTTTCACGCCCGCGCGCGTCAGCAGGATCTTGCGCAGGGCGCGGTACCACAGCCCCGGCACCATCCAGTCGCCGTAGCTGCGCGTGACGGTCGTGCCCTGTTCGCGGGTCAGCTTCTCCAGCTGGTCGATGGTGAACTGCGTTTCCCAGCCGGCGAACCAGCGGTTCACGGCGATCAATGCCTGCTTGCCGAGCGTGTAGTAGTGGAAAGTCTGCGGCACGTCGACGACGAGATAGCCGCCCGGCTTCAACACGCGCACGTTTTCACGCAGCAGGAAGCCCGGCTCGCGGAAGTGTTCGAGAAGTCCCTGGTGGAACACGACGTCGAAGCTGCCGTCGGGAAACGGCATGGCCAGTCCGTCGCCGCACACGGCCGTCACGTCGGCGCGCGCCTGCGCGGCGGCCTTGAGGGTCAGCCCGAGCGAGCCCGGCACGTAGTCGATGGTCAGCACCTGCGCGCCGGCGGCGGCCAGCGCCACCGCGTCGCGCCCGGTGCCGGCGCCCACTTCCAGGATGCGGCGGCCGCGCAGCCCCGCCTTGTCGCCGGCGTAGATCCCGGTGATCTCACGCACCATCCGCCCGTCGGTGCCGTAGACATCGTCGAGCTCAAGGCGGTCGGCCTGCTCCCAGAAGCGCTGCCAGTGGCCGGGGGTCGAAGCCCTCATCGACGATCCTTTCCGGGGTCGGCGGCAGGGTCCGTTTCGGTTTCCTCGATGACCGCCGAACCGCGCAGCGGCGTGTCGCCGAAATCGGCGTCGAGGTCGGCGTCGGGATCGAGGCCGCCGTCGGAATCATCGTCATCGTCATCGTCAGCGAAGGAGGACGCGGCGGCGGCATTGTCGGCCAGCGCCGCCGTCGCGGCGGCATCATCCGCGGCGCCGGCGTGGGTGCCGGCCGCATCCGGATACACCTGGTGGGCGGCACGGTCCAGCACGCCGTTGACGAAGCCCACGGCCCCGTCCTCACAGTAGCGTCGGGCCAGTTCGCAGGCTTCGTTGATGACGGCGCGGAACGGCACTTCGGGGCTGTGCTTCAGTTCGGTCAGGCCCAGATGGAGGATGCACAATTCGAGCGTGCCCAACCGCGACGGATCCCAGCGGGAGCTGACCAGCGTCTTCAGCCAGCGTTCGGTATCGGGCCGGTTGGCCTTGATCTTACGCGCGAGAGCGCGCGCGAATTCGGTGGTCTCAGGAGCGGATTCCCGGCGGATCAGCTGGTCTTCCAGCACGGCCAGCACATCGCCCCCGCCGATCAACGAGGCATAGAGCGACTGCAGAACGATCTCGCGGCCTTTTCTGCGTTTACCCACCGGTATTCTCCTGTCAAAGAACGACTTGGCATCATCGAACGACTTGGCTCATCTGAGCCCGTCGGCGCCGAACGGATGGCCCCCGCCGGGGAGCCCTGCTCGTCCGGGCGGCCTCAATGATAGCCTGCCGGGCCCCAAATGACAATCGGGGGCCGTTGCGGCGCCGGAGGGTCCCATCGCCCCCCGGCAACTGACCGATCACGTCGGCTAGCCCTGGTCGACCGCCGCCAGCAGGTCGATCATCTCGAGCGCCGACAGCGCCGCGTCGAAACCCTTGTTGCCGGCCTTGGTGCCGGAGCGCTCGAGCGCCTGGTCGAGCGTGTCGGCGGTCACGATGCCGAACGCCACGGGGATGCCCGTTTCCAGCGAGACCTGGGCGATGCCCTTGGTCACTTCGCTGGCGATCAGGCCGAAGTGCGGGGTGTCGCCCTGGATGATGCAACCGACGCAGATGACCGCCGCGTAACGCCCGCTGCGCGCCAGTCTCTGCGCCGCCAGAGGGATCTCGAAGCCCCCCGGCACCCAGGCGGTATCGACCTGTTCGTCGGCGACGCCGTGGCGACGCAGGCAGTCCTGAGCGCCGGCGAGCAGTTCCCCGGTGAAGAAATCGTTGAAGCGGCTGGCCACGATCGCGATCTTCTTGCCGTGCGCGTCGAACTTGCCCTCGTAGTTGCGACCCATCGTCCTCTCCTTGCCGGCGCGCGCGTGCGCGCCCGTTGCGTCAGGTGATCCGGTTCGATCTTCGGCTCTACAGGTGATCGAGCAGATGGCCCATCCTGGCCCTCTTCGTCTCGAGATACTTCGCGTTCTGCAGCCCGGGCTCGATCTGCAGGGGAACGCGGCCCGCCAGTTCCAGGCCGTAGCTCTCCAGCCCGACGATCTTGCGCGGGTTGTTCGTCATCAGCAGCATGCGCCGGACGCCGAGATCCCGCAGGATCTGCGCGCCCAGCCCGTACTCGCGCAGGTCGGGCGCGAAGCCGAGGCGCGCGTTGGCCTCGACCGTGTCGGCGCCCTCGTCCTGCAGCCGGTAGGCTTTCATCTTGTTGATCAGGCCGATGCCCCGCCCCTCCTGGCGCATGTACAGGAAGACGCCGCGGCCGGCTTCGTCCATCTGCCGCAGGGCCGACTCCATCTGCTGTCCGCAGTCGCAGCGAAGGCTGTGGAACAGGTCGCCGGTCATGCACTCGCTGTGCACGCGCACGAGCACGGGCTCGTCGCTGCTGATCTCGCCCTTGACCAGGGCGACGTGCGTCGCGTTGTCGACCAGCGTCGTGTAGGCCACCATGTGGAAGTCGCCGAAGCGGGTCGGCAGCGGCACCTCGGCCTCCCGGCGCACCAGCAGGTCGTGGTGCCGGCGCCAGCGGATCAGGTCGGCGATGGTGATCAGTTTCAGCCCGTGTTCGGCCGCGATCTCGCCCAGCCGCGGCAGGCGGGCCATCTCGCCGTCGTCGTCCATGATCTCGCAGAGCAGCCCCGCCGGATACAGGCCCGCCGCCCTGCACAGATCCACCACCGCTTCGGTGTGGCCGGCCCGCTGCAGCACGCCGCCGGGCACCGCCTCGAGCGGGAAGATGTGCCCCGGCCGCGCCAGGTCGGCCGGACGCGTGGCCGGGTCGATGAAGACCTGCACGGTGCGCGCGCGGTCGGCGGCGCTGATGCCGGTCGTGACGCCGTGGATCGCGTCGACGCTCACGGTGAAGCGCGTGCCGAGCGAAGCCGTGTTGCGCGAGACCATCGGGTGGAGTTCGAGCTCGTCCAGACGTTCGCCGGTGGCGGCCAGGCAGATCAGGCCGCGGCCGTGGCGGGCGATGAAGTTGACGATCTGGGGCGTGACCTTCTCGGCGGCGACGATGAAGTCGCCTTCGTTCTCGCGCTCCTCGTCGTCGACCACGACGATGATCTCGCCGCGGCGCAGCGCCTCCAGAGCCGAGTCGATGCTGTCGATGCCCGGCAGCGCCGGGTCACGTTCGCGGGTCATGTGCGTTCCTTCCGGCGCGCGGCGCCGTAGCCCAGCGCGCGCAGGTGTTCGAGAGTCAGGGGTGCGGCCGCCGCCGGCATCCGGTGTGCGGCCTGTCCGGCACCGCGGGCGGCCTTGACCAGCACGTCCATCTCCAGATTGACGGCGTCGCCGACGGCCAGCGCGCCGAGATTCGTCACGGCCAGCGAGTGCGGGATCAGGTTGATCGTGAAGCGGTCGCGGAACGGTCCCTCGTCGACGGTCAGGCTCACGCCGTCGACGGCGACCGATCCCTTGGGGGTCAGGTTCACCGCCAGCGCCGGGGGCAGCACGATGGTGACCAGCCGGCCGCCGCCGCGGGCCGCGCGGACGGCCGTCACCGTGCCGGTGCCGTCGATGTGGCCCTGCACGTAGTGACCGTCGAGTCCGTCGCCGACGCGCAGCGCCGGCTCCAGGTGCAGCCGGCTGCCGGCGCGCCAGGTGCCGAGCGTGGTCAGGCGGCGCGTCTCGGCCGCGGCCTCCACGCTGAACACACCGGTGCGCACGCCGGTCACGGTCAGGCAGATGCCGTTGACGGCCACGCTGTCGCCGATCTTCACCGACGCGGCCGTCCTCGGCGCGGCCAGCGCCAGGCGCAGCACATCGCCCTGCGGGGACATGCCGCGCAGCACGCCGATCTCGCGGATGATTCCCGTGAACATGGCCAACCTCCCTCGCCCGGCGCCCACGCGGGCTACCGCGATACCTGGTCGAGCTTCGCCGCGAACGATGTCCGGTCGTGGACGAGCATCGCGTCACGCCCGACGGTTTCGCAGCGGGTCAGGATGAACGCCGCCGCTGTCGCGCCGACCGGCGCGGACGGCCAGGTGACGCCTTCGCCCAGCACCATCGGCGCGACGAACTGGCGCCAGCGGTCGACCAGCCCCAGCCCCAGCAGGGCCGCCGACAAGGTGGGCCCGCCTTCGAACAGGAGCGCCCGCAGACCGCGCGCGTGCAGCGCCGCCAGCGCCGCGCCCAGGTCCAACCGCCCGTCGCGCTCGGCGCAGAACAGAACTTCACCGCCGGACGCCGCAATCGCCGCCAGGTTGGATGAACGGCGCGCGCCCTCGCCGGCGACGACCAGGAACGGCGTCCGCCCCAGCCCGCCGCTCCCACTCAGATCGGTGTCCAGGCAGACCGCGACGGGCTCGGCCGCCGGCACGCCCGGCAATCCGTCGGCCAGGCGGCCGTCCAGCCGCGGCCGGTCCGCCCGCGCGGTGCCTTCGCCGACGATGACGGCGTCCGACCAGCGGCGGCGACGGTGCACCAGACAGCGCGATTCGGTGGACGTCAGATAGACCGGCGCCGCGCCCTGCCTTTGCCCGGCCGGCGGCGCGAATCGTCCGTCCAGCGAGACGGCGGTCTTGAGTTCGACGAAGGGGCGCCGGAAGCCCTCGGTGACGGCGAACGGCCAGACCAGTTCGAGCGCTTCGGCGGCGCCCACGCCGAGGGTGACCGACAGGCCGTTTTCGCGCAGATGGCGGCAACCGCCGCCCGTGACCTGCGGGTTGGGATCACGCATGGCCACGACCACGCGCGTGACGCCGCTGGCGGCGACCGCCGGTGCGCAGGGCGGCGTGCGGCCGGTGTGGTTGCACGGTTCGAGCGTGACGTAGAGGGTGGCGCCGCGGGCCTGCCCGCCGGCGGCGGCCAGGGCGACGGTCTCGGCGTGCGGCGTGCCCGGCCCCTGGTGAGCGCCGCGGCCGACCACGCGGCCGTTCCTGACCACGACGGCACCGACGGGCGGATTCGGCCACGGGCGCGTCGGCGTCGAAGCGGCCAGTTCCAGCGCCTCGGCCATGAAGGCGGCGTCGGAGTCCGGACTGTCGGGATGGACGATGCGCTCGCGCTCCAAGGCCGTTCCGTTCCCGGGGACCTGGCTGATGGGCGGCAAGCGGCGACCCGACGCCGTGGGAGCGTCCGGACAGCCGGACGCACGGCATCGTATCGAACCGCCAACTTCTCCCATCCAGACTTTGACTGTCGGCCCCGGATTTCCACCGGATCAGCCAGGGGCGCCGGGAGGCGTCGCTGGGTCGCGGGCTGTGACCGCCGGTGGGGAATTTCACCCCGCCCCGAAGTTGAGGCTCGCGGCCGGCCTGGAGCCGGCCTTTGAGAATGTCAGACCAAAACGTAGAACGGGCGGGCGGCGGCGTCAAGCCCGGCGCCGGGACGCTGTCCCGTACCGGCCTTCCGGGCGGTCAGCGATCCTTGCGCGGCTTGATGAACCGGGGTGCCGGCACCGGCAGTTTGGCTGCCTGCAGACGGTGCCAGGCGCCGGCATAGAACTCTTCCGCCGGCAGGCGGGTATAACCGAGCCGGATGTCGTAGACCGGCTCTCCCATCACGAAGCGCCAGTGGTTCAGGATGGTCGGCACCGGCGCGCCGGATTCGAACTGGATCAGCCGGCGGTGCGAACTGCTGAGGTTCAGCAGCGGATCGTTGCGCTTGGCGGCGAAGTGGATCAGATCGAAAATGCGTTCGTCACTGACCAGCGGGCGGTCGTTCAGGTCCAGGAACCGCTGCTGGATCTGCCCGGCCAGCCAGGTGTCGTACCCGCCCCAGGTCAGGTCCAGCAGGTATTTGTCGTAGGTGTCGATGCCGTCCATCAGGAAGGCGCCGAGCAGCGCGTCGTAGCCGTAGGTGGCGGCCACCCAGATCAGCGCCAGGTCGTCGCAGACGCCTTCGCCCAGCCGGCGGCGGAAATAGACCTGGTCGTGTTCGGGGAATCGATAGGGAGCGCGTGCGTCGCGGCAGATGATGCCGAAGTCGCGCAGTTCGCGCAGCTGATCCTCATCCAGCACCGTGGCGCCGGGGTCTTCCAGTCCGCACAGTTCGAACTTCTCGCGGTCGACGATCACGATATCGCCGCCGCCCACGCTGAACGGGTGGCCGCCGAACGTCTTCTTGTGCTGCATCATGGCGGTGCGCCGATGCTGCCAGTCGTCCATGAAACCGGCCAGGACCATCCCGGTGCAGAAGGCGCGGGTGTCCACTTCGTGCCCGGCCAGGAAATCGATGCCCAGCGGCGGGGCGCCATCGACCTCCAGGCGCAGCCTCGGCTTCTCCAGGTTCTCCAGCAGCCACCGGCCGAAGCGCGTCACCAGCGCGCCGCGGCGCTCGCGGACCTGCAGGCCGCGCAGGTTGGGATCGGTCTTTTCCAGCACCGAGAGGATGCGCTCGAAGGTCGCGTCGGGAAAGCGCAGCGAGATGCCGAATTCGTCGGTGAACCAGCCATGGCCGTTCTGCGCGCGACCGACCACCGACTGCACGAGCAGGTCGCCCAGCACCCGCTGACCGGCGGCGAAGCGCTGGCAGAGCAGGTAATCGTAGTCCAGGGCAGTGAGGCGTTCGAAGATCTCGCGGTCGCGACGGATGTCCATGTCCCGCACGGCCGGCCCGCGCTCACGGCGCCGTTCGCCGCCGCGGTCGCGGCTGTCCCAGCGTTCGGTATTGCGGCCCACGGCGCGGTCCAGCAGGTCGTCCAGACGGCGCAGCCCGCCCGGCCGGTTACCGCGGGGCCGGCGCATCGTCGTCCCGCAGGGCTTCGGCCGCACCCTCGCCGGACCAGTCGGCGAACAGCGCCTCGACGAACACCTGCGGATCGAAGGCGGCCAGGTCGTCCACCTTCTCGCCCATGCCCACCCATTTGACCGGCAGACCCAGGGTCTCGGCGATGGCCACGACGATGCCGCCCTTGGAGGTACCGTCCAGCTTCGTCAGCACCAGGCCGTCGACGGGAATCGTCTCGGCGAAGACCCGCGCCTGCTGCAGACCGTTCTGACCGGTGTTGGCGTCGACGACCAGCAGCGTCTCGGGATCGCGCCCGGTCTTGCGGCGGATCACGCGCGCGACCTTGCCCAGCTCGTCCATCAGGTTCGTCTTGGTATGCAGCCGGCCGGCGGTGTCGATGATCACGATGTCGATCCCGCGCGCCTCGGCCGCGCTGAGCGCGTCGAAGGCGACGGCCGCCGGATCGGCATTCTGGCCCTGCCGGATGCACTCGACGCCGACGCGGCCCGCCCAGACGGTGAGCTGCTCGACCGCGGCGGCGCGGAACGTATCGCCGGCCGCCAACAGGACCGAGTTGCCCTCGGCCTTCAGGCGGTGGGCCAGCTTGGCGATCGTCGTGGTTTTCCCGGTTCCGTTGACGCCGACGACGAAGATCACGCGCGGTCCGCTCGGCGCCGTCGCCGGAGCCGGCTCGGCG
>JFJP01027738.1_pt1 | contig 15692 bp, 19 predicted proteins | sample 431651 | NCBI WGS metagenome assembly JFJP01 (sample SAMN02602958, study PRJNA72255) | Microbial mat metagenome, whole genome shotgun sequencing project. | biome: fresh water; feature: sink hole; material: water; isolation source: purple microbial (photo- and chemosynthetic) mats found in... | reverse complement strand
TATTAATTTTTTTTATTAATTTTGAGCAGAGTGTTTAAATTGGGACTTCCAATCCTTGGGAAAATATTGAAATTGCCTGCTGTTAATTTACCCCTTTCTCTTAATTTAATTCCCCTTTCCTTTTCAGTGGCAGGACTTCCCATTTTTTTTACAATCCCTATGTTTTTTTCTTGATTTATATCATTATTTTCATAAACAGCACTGCCCCATCTCGGGTTATTCAGCACTTCATTTTCATTGAATTCTTCTACTATTTGATGTAATTTAGTGGATTTAGCAGCCGTTTTTTTGAAAACTGGAACACCTTCAATAAGATCTCCGGCTTTTTAACGAAATAAACAATGAATTCAATTAACAAAAAAAATATTAAAACAACCTTTTTTGTATAATGTGATTCTTTCTATATGGCTTTTTTCGTTATTAGAATCGTTTGGGTTTTTGGCTTTTGCTTGAGAAATTACAGATCTTGTATGAATTCTTTGTTCAAGTTCACGAATATCGACCTGAGGACCTAAGAGATTTGTGGCCATCATTTTCACATATTCAGCTTCCTCATGAATATAAACATGTTTTTTCTAAAAAAAAATAAAAAATTAGAATTAAAATTTATTTAAAAAAATACATTTTTAATTCCGAGATTATTCAATAATTCGAAATTTCTTTCAGTTTCCGATTTCAACTCTTTGATTTTTTCAACTTGTTTCTTGAATTCATTGTTTTTATCATTATCACTCTGGCTTTTTTCGTCCAATCTCGTGATTTTCCTTTGATCTTCAAGCATTTTCTTCCTTTCTTCCAAGACTTTCTCGAATTCTTCTTTCTTCATCCTCCCGTCTTTCTTAAAAATCTTGCCTTCCTTCAACAGTCCGTTCTCAAAAACTATATTAACCCCAGTTTTTGCTTCCATTATTTCCATCAAAGGCATTTGTCTTGGTAATTCGATGCCTTCTGCCGGTATATCATCATCCTCATTCACTTCTTTTTTCTTAAATTTCGACACTTGTTTTTTCTTTTGAGTTGCTTTTTTCTGTTCTTTGGCTTTTTGCATTTGCTTCATGATTTCTTCTTTTGTAAACGATGCTCGAGCCATCACTTCTTGACTTTCTTTGATTTTTATTCCTAAATTCTCATAAGCTTTCTTCAAAACTTCAGGAGGTGCTTTATAATTATGATCTAAAACTGGGATTTCAGCTGGAAGCATCTCAGGCCTAAAAAGAGGCTTCACAAAAATAAAACTGCCATCATAATCATATGTATATTCTTTATTTTTGAGCTTGTTATTAACCAATTTAATCTTTTCTTTGGATTCTTCGTCATCTTGCTGTTTTTTCGTTTTTTTTGCAACTTCTTCGTTTTTTTCTTTGGCTTTGACTTCACGCTCTGTTCTCAACCTTTCATCTTTATAATAAATTTCATCTTTTTTTATTGGGGATTCATCCACTAATTTCTGGACTTTAGGCATTTCAATTATAGGTTGTTGCAATTTTTTGAATTTAGTAGATTCTGATAAATCATTCATCGCATTCTTCATTTTCGTCGTCATGCTTATTTTTGATTTAACCGAACGTAAAGTATAGGATTTCGTTGTTGAAAAACTCTTTGAACTCTTAGCATCATCCTCAGTTTTCCCGCCGTAAATGCTTATATTAGGTGGTGGCTTAACCTCTCTACGAATTGTTAATGTACCCCAACTGTCTATTTTTGAAGCTATCTTAACAAAAAACATTAACTAAATAAAAAGAAAAGAACTTTTTAATTTACAGGCTCTTCTTCTTCATTCCATTTATTTAAATAAGTGAATTGATTTTCTCCTTCATCTTTTAAAAGAGTTTCAAGTTGGAGGACTCCTCGGTTTATTTCGACAATGTATTGACCATTATGATCAGACATTTTATCGCTGAGATATCTATGATAGAGTCTTTTGGCTCCTTTGTTCATTAAATCATTGAGAAGATAATCCACGACTTCGATTGATTCGAAAGAAATCAAAGGATTGGTTTGAAGAGAAAATGAAATGTTTGGTTTTAACATTTTGGGGGGTTTTAGAAATTAAAAAAAAAATTTCCTAATTATTTTTATAATGAATGAGTTCATAAATTTGTTAAATTGAATTTTGATAAAGTAAATAATTTATTAGAAAAAAATATATGTTTTTTATAATTTTCTATTTCTCTGAAAGTTTCTAATTCTTTTTAAGTTGATCAAGAAAATTTTTTTTGGTGTTTTAAATTTTCCACTGCTGCTCATTAATTTTTTCTCCTTTGCTTCTGAATTCTCCTTTTCTTTAGTGAAATCAATGATTTTCCTCTTTGTTTTCATATTAAACTTCTCACAATAACTGAGGTTTATTTGCTTGATATTTATACAAGCATCCCTTTTCCTTCTTTTTCTGATTTTAAAAACTTGATTCATTTGAAATAAATTTCGATTTTCATGGCAATATTCATCATTTTTTTCAACATTAATTTTTTGATAAGCCTTATGTTTAGTAGTTTCATTAAATAAAAGGTTTGAATCTTTGATTTTCTTTTCAGTTTCAAAACTTTTGCTTTTCTGGATAGAAACAGAAGAAATTCGATAAATTTTTTTGATGATATTTATTTCCATTAGTTTTCTTGATTTTTGTGAAGAATTCTCTTTTTTATTGTAATTTGAGAGCTTTAAGCTTTTTATTTCATTTTTTGTCGTTTTTGCTTTCTTCCAATTGTAATTTAAAATGATTTATTTCGCTTTCTAATCGTTTTTTCATCACATTTGATTGATTTATAAAGAATATCAGTTTTTGTTTCAACTTATTCATTTGGATTTCAAACTCTTCTATTTCTAAAAAACTACGAAATTCAGGAAAAAACTCATAAAATTCTCTTATTACCAATTTGATTCCTCATTTATTTCTTGATATTTATTGAGATATTTTATAAAATATTCAAAATTTTTAATAAAATTAATGAGAAAAACACAGGATTTTTATTGGAAATGGCGAAATATCAATAAAAATATCACGTTTTTTTCTTCTTTTAATCCAGCGAAAACTCCTTTTAATTCAGTGAATTTCGATTGTGAATCAGTGGCTTCTCGCAAATTAAAAGCCTTGAGAAATGAAAGTTTCAAAAAGAAATTTATACGACAAATCCAAGAAATGAACTATCTCATTACACAAGAAAACCGCTTTCAAAATCAAATCAACTATGCGAATTTTACAAATAAAATTAACCAAAATTTAACTTCATTCATCGAAAATTCAAATGATTTGGGCTTTTTTCTTAAAATGCCACAATTCGTGAATTTCTTGGAAATACTTAAAAAAATCAATTTTTCGCTTGAAAACAATAAGAATTTGAATGGATTTCTCAGTTTTTTTCTCGATTATTTCAGTTTTTTCTTAGAAACTCAAATGAGAACTTCTAACGAGGTTTTTCCTTTTATTGAATATTATCTCTTTTTATTTGAAAATTCAAGGAATTCCAATAAAAACGTTGAGAAAACTTTGGAGATATTTATAAAAATGAAGAAACTATTCGAGAAATCAGATTTTGATAAAAAATTCTCGCTTTTCCAAATGAAAATTTTCTTGAATTTTGTGAAAAACACCCCTCAAAACACGAACACAATGAGAATCCTTGATGATTTCTTTCAGAAAATCTTCAAACAAGAAAATGTCGATATAAACCCTCTGAATTTTTCAGAATATTTGTTATGGAAACTTGAATTTTTCCCTTTTCTCTGTAATTCAAATTTTGAAAAATCTGATTTTAAACATCAATTAATCAACTCTTTAAAAACAAATATTGATAAAATTCCTGATTCCCTTCATGAAATTTTGCGAACTATTCTCAATATCAAAACAACAGAGAATTCATCAGACTTTATAGCAGATATTCTCTGCAGTTTGATCGCAGAAATAGAAAAATCTAATAATTTCTTTGAGAAATTATCAATAAAAGAAATCTTCGAAATGATTTCGGTTTTGAAACAGAAATTCTTGAGAGATAAAAGCTTTAAAAAACGTTTTATTTCAATATTTCTCGATTCTTGCAAAGAAAACACCTTGATTTTTTCATTAGAACCTAAAGAAATTGATTTATGGGGGTCTAAATGGCTATATGTTTCCAATAGAAACGAGAGCATTGAAGAAGAAATCAGTAGGCTTTTGGTCTTGAATTTCCATAAGATGGGGTTGAAATTATTAATGGTTTCAGCCTTTCTGAATAATTCTCAACTCATTGATTTAATCAAATACGAGGTTTATTTGTATTCTTGCATACAAAACAGACTTTTAGAAGAAAAACAAGTCATTTTTGTTGAGGATTTTATCGAAATTTTCCAGATTTTAATTAAAGATGTACCAGAAAAGAAAATCCCTGTTTTTTTAGAAATTTTCTCAGAAATCATTGAAGATTTAATGGATAACATACCTAATAATGGTAAATTTATTGAGTTTATTCATAAATTAATCCCGAAAAGCGGGTTGGCTTTTTACGATAATTATAAATTCTTGAGTAAAATAGATAATGTTGTGATGAATAAATTCTTTAATGCGAAGAATTTGAATGAAAATTGTGATTTGTATGAGAGTTTTACAAGTATAAATTCGTTGAAATTATTCGATTTTTATAGGGAGTTTTCTTCAAGTTTAAAAGAACAATTCAAAACTATGGATTTTCTTTGTAGGATAAAATATTTATTTATTGTTTCAAAAATATATTCAGTGGGAGATTATAACGAATTACTTGAACTTTTCCAAGCTGATATGATTCCTGTTAAAATAAACAGTCTTTCGAATATACAAGATTGTTACAAATTATTGAATTTATTGATTTATGATGATATTATACAAAAAATCGATCAAAATTCTCTGAAATATTTATTCAATTGTTTCTATGAAATCCTAAAAAAAACAGAAAATAAAGCATTAAATGCTACTTTGAAGCAAATTTACAAAAAAATAAATAACATAAAACATGTTTTTCAGCTTTTGCACCCAGAAATTTATAATGAAATTCCAAGCAAATTGAAAGATTTATTGAATAATTTAAAAAAAGAACATAGAAAAGAATATGAAGAAAAGCATTATCACAGAAATAGATTTCAATCAGATTTCGTTCTGAAAATTAAATGTATTTATCCAAATATTAAACTCAAAGAAAATTTCTTCTTATTTGAAAATGAATTCGAATGCGATGTTTGGATCGAAGATTGGAAAATTTTAATTGAATTATGTGGTCCAACACATTTTCTACCCAATGAAAGTTTTGAATTAGATCCAATATTTTGGCAGATTTTGAAGCTCAAGGAAAGGATTTTGAAACCGATGAAAACAATTGTTGTACCTTATTATGAATGGAATAATTTATCTGATGGACTTTCCAATGAAAAAATCAATTTTATTAAAAAAATATTGGAAATTAAAATTTAAGAGATTTCTTTGAAAAAAAACTGTTTTTAATAGCAATCTCAATTAATTTATTGTATTTTTCATTGTTTTATTTTTCAAAAAAAATATTAACAAACCTTTTTTCTTTTTTGAGATTTTTGTGAGAGAAAAAAAAATTTAAGTAAAAAAAATGCTGAATTCTCTATTTTTCTTTCTTTTTTATTAATTTTTAATTGAAGGGGTTATTAAAAACTTATAAAGAGATCAATGAATGTATTTTCTTCCGTTTTTTTGTTGTATAGACATCTTTATTTCTTCTTTGCAATTTTATTTAAATTTTCGACATCTGATAAAATTTTATTATAAGCATATTTAAGGATTATTATGTCCTCTTCCTTGCTCGCCACGGAATCTTCTAAAGCCTTAATTTTGTTTAAAAAAGGTTGAACTCTTGCTGTTATTTCCTCATCCAATTTTGTATCGACATTATTTTCGGAATTCATTTTGTTTTAAAGTTCCTTGTTTTAAATTAATTAATTTTTTTATTTAAGATATATTTTAACTATTTCCAAAAACATTAATGTTAATTTTATTTTATTTTAAATTTAAAAGTTCATTTTCGAGTTTTTGAATTAAATAATTCAAGGCTCATTTATATTAATGAACTAACTAGCCAACCATATATCACTTGAACAATCTCCACCAGGATATCTTATCTCATGACAAAGGGATGGTCCCAAAGGCTCAGCTCCAAAATCCACAAAGAAATTTTCATTGACTTTCAGTCCTCCTTTCTCACAATTGCAATCTATCTGTAAAATGTGCGAGCCTTTCTTGATTAAATCTGGGTAAAACTGTTGATCCCATGCACTATACAATGAATTTGAGACATAAAGTCTCTTTCCATCCAAACTTAATTGAATCATTTGAGGACCTCCTCTCAATTCATTTCCTTTGACTTTCTGCACATCTTGCAATTCTCCTCCCTTTATCACTTTCACAGGGCCTCCTTTTCTGATCGATCCTCCTACAAAGATTTGGCCCACTAATTTAGGATTGAAAGGATCTGAAATATCATATTGTCTGATATCCCCATGAATCCAGTTGCAAAAATATAAATATTTGTCGTCCAAAGAAATCAGAATATCTGTAATTAAGCCTGGCATTTGAGGCAATGCCCAACCTTCCACTTCAATATTCTCAACATCAATCACTTTCTTCCATTGCCATTCCTTCTTTGCTTCATCAAAAAAGAACAAAATAATGTTTGATGATAATGCGGCGCCAACGAACCCAATAGGTTTTTTGGGGTCATGCAAGAATCGAACCTCCAAAGGGATCATTCCTTCTGATCCCAATTCCAAAGTTTGTATTTTCTTTTTTTCGTTCCAATCCCATACATAAATCTTACTCCCATATTTCTCAGCGACTTTCGAAGGGTCAAACCCCATTTTGAAGGTATTTGGATCTCCCCATTCTGTGCTAATCATCACATTGAAGAAAGGTTGATACCAGAAATCATAACCATAAGCAGTGCTTTCTTTTGGGTCAGCCCAAGTGCCTTTTACTTCAAAGTTCTCATCCAAAACCACAAAATTTCCTTTTCCTGCACCATTTTTGTCTCCTAAAGAAGAAATCATAATTTCTCCTGATGCTAAACAATGAGTAGTATGCATAAACGTGCAATTAGTTTTTTCTACTATTTCTTCAGATGAAATAGTTTTATGAAGCACAGGCTTTATAGGGTTTGATGTATCAACGACATAGATTCTGCTTGAAAGCATAGTAGGTAAAATCAAGTATTTTCGATTTTTATTTGAATCTTTATAGCAACTGCTACAAGCATTCCAGCCTGTGTGATGTAATTCATCATTGAGATAAGGCATTGGTAAACGATGAATTACTTTACAAAAATCTGAGGAATTGGGGTCTATGCAAACTGTCGCGAGATAATCAGGGTGATTGAATGATGTATTCGTGTAAATAGCTGGAACATAGATTAAAGTTTCGCGAGGGCCTTTCATTGCAGCAAGAGGAGAAGCGTAGCCAGGACCACATTGACATTGACAGTCTGATTTTTCCATTGTGATTTTTTTTTTTAATTATTTGATTATTATTTTATATTTTTACTTAATTTTAAATAAAAAAGAAATCAAATATTTTGAGCTAATTTATTATTTTTCAGAACTTCTTCAAATTGCTGGGTAATTTCCTTTCTTTGTTCTTCAATTAAACTTTCATAAAGTTCCATCTCCTTCTCATCATCTTTTTCCTCCTCAATTTCTTGCAGATCTTCATGAATTTCTTCTGGATCTTTTTTTTTTTTAATTTGTATATGCCTTTGAAACATTCTATTTTGTTTCAGAAGATCTTGAATTTCCTAAATATGAGAAAAACAGGAAATTTATAGTTCTATATTTTGCTAATAAAACCTCAATTATATTCTCATCAATCTCATTGCCAAATAAATTAATTGAAGTCAAACTCTCATTATAATCTTTCAATATAATGAAAATTTCCCACGCTCCATCATCTGTTATTTCATTGCCATTTAAATGTAAAACCTAATCAAGATTTATGTTAAATTACAAGCCTAAATTGGTTTAATTTACTTTTAAGGAGGAATTTAGATTAAGCCCATTTTTTAAAATTTTGATATCTGAGTTAGAAATCTGAGCATTTGATAAATTTAGATCTTCAAGAGTTTGATTTTTTATCAAAAAAGTGTTAAGATCGGAAATAATATTAGAGTTCATCTCCATGTCATTCAGTGTCAAACAGCAAAGAGAGGTATTCGTCTTTTATTTTTGAATTGAATTTATAAATCAAAACATTCAAAAATTGAATTAATTTAACTTTAAGACATTCGAAAAAAGTTTTGAAGCCAAACTCAGTGAATTTGTTTGCTCCTAGGTAAAGAACTCTTAATTTATTTAATGCCAAGCTAATAAACAAATTTAAAAAATATTTTTAGGATATTTACCTCAAACATATCAGTCCATTATCAGTAATGTAATTATTGTTTAGAAAAAGCATTTCCAAAGCTGTTAAACTCTTAAAAAATTCTTAGAAATAAAAATAAAAACTATCATTTTCTATTTAAAACCTCCAAAGAATATGATAAAAGTATGACATTTTCATCAACTATGCCACAATTATTTAATCCCAATATTCTCAATTTTTTGAAAATTGGAAGTACTTCAATTAAAGCGTTCATTCCCACTTCTGTTAAGTTCTCATTATTACCGAAATAAAGCTCTTTTAGATTAATGCACCAGTGTAGATTTGATAAAATGTCAATAAGTCCAATATCAGTGATATTATTATAACTTATTTGAAATACTTCTATAGAAATTGAGACAGCTTTTAAACAAATTGAGATTGTTGAGGCATCAATGTCATCTAATTGGCAGGCATTCAGATCGATTATTTTCTTATTTTTGGAAAATTCCTTTTGATATTTTAGATGATTGTTTAGAGTTTGGTTTGTAATAAAACTTGCTTAATTGCTTCTTTGCGGGAAAGGATATCCAGTTCACATTTTTGCAAGAGTTCTTCAGTATCAATATTTTGTTCATTTTCCATTTTTTTTTTTGAATATTAATTTGCAAATTTAAAAATATTTTCGATTTTCGATTTTTAAATTTTTAAATTTTCTAAATAATTATAATTTTTTTTTTAAATGTTTCAAAGAAATAAATGATCAAAAGTGAATATAAAATTTTTAAAAAAAATAACGAAGAAAAAATTATTTTTTCCTTTTGACTCTTCTAATATTAGTGAATTTCGTAGATCTTGCTCCCTCATAAACTTCCTTATTAAAATTTTTATCCAAATTTGCATTGAACTCAAACAATTTTTCTTTAATCTTCCTCAAATTGTCATCATAAACTTTGACCTGATGAGTGATATCTTTTTCGACATGCCCTCGATCCTCCATTTCAATCTTATAATAATCATTCAAATCGTTGTAAAAAAATTCAAATTTTCTCTGAGGAGACGCACCAGAGTTTCTGATAATTTCCTTTATAACATTCTCTTTGGGAAAGACTTCATTTTTTACACCATCAATTTTTTCTGTAATTTTTTTCGTCGTGGTAGATCTTTCAAGTTTTTTCGCATTTTCCATCATTTCTGGATCTAATTTTTTTCGAATTGAACCTGAATAATTATATTTTTCTTTGATTTTTTCAACAAATGTTAATTTTCTCACAGGTTTGTATTCATTTTCTTGAATGCATTGTTTTAAGGCGGTCATGCTATTGACAGGTGGTTTTTTGAAACATTTTCTATTGTTTCAATCTTATTTAGCATTTCATTATTTATTTTATCTGAATGTTTTTTTTTCCAAACTTTTATAAATCTTCTCTTAATACTCTCTTCTTTAGCATTAATATTAGTGTGCTTCTTCTTTTTCTCCACAACATTAAATATACTAAATTGCTCACTTTTATCTTGCTTTTTCTTGATCCTGTCAAAAACATCAGTGTTTGAAATAATATATCGATTGAATTGCATTTTTTTTCGTTTCAAATCTTGGTAAAATTCACCAGTGGTGAGAAAAAAACTTTCGAGTTTAGGTTTTTGTAACGGTTTTTCCAAAGAATTTTGGTAAATATTTATGATATTAGGATCTTCAATCTCTAAATCGAACTTCTTTGGTATTGATTTCGGACTATCTTGTTTGAGTTCAAGAGAAATTGCACTCTTAACAGATAATTTTAAAGAAGTTGGAATACTTATTAAGGTTTGAGCCTGATTGGAAATTGCTAAAGAATTTGGTTTGGGTTTTAAGATTTTACGGAGTTTTACATCCAAATTCATGTTTTCAGAGCGAAAATCGTTAACATGAGTTAAATATTTGATGATTTTGGAGTTTTTTTCCTCCTCTTGATAGATTTGATTCATAATCATTTGAATATTGGATTTAGATTTTTCGTGACGGATAAATATCTGTTCATTTTTTTTATTATTTGAAATATGTGTTGGGCTTAACCCCATTAAGGAAGCATAAGAAAGCTTTGGTTGAAGAGAGCTCATTAAAATATTTATTTATCTTTATTTGATAAAAAAATATTTTTTTATTTTTTTTGAATATACTTATGAATATTTTAAGAGAATAATTCGATCCTTGATTATAAAATTAAGTGTTGGAAATTATAAAGAATAACATATTCTGTTGTCTGAAATTAAAGTAGCTAAATTTTTCTAAACTTTTTTGACAACTATTTTTTATTTCGAATTTAAAAAAAAAATAAGAGTTTTCTTTCATTTTTCTAAAACTATTAAAATCAACAATGTTTTTAAATTCGGGTGCTCTTGAGAAAAAATCCCAAGTAAAATCATCATTTTTATAAATATTCACTTTTTTCCTGATTTATTTCGAAAAAAGGAAACAAAGCCAGCAACAGGAAAATTATTATTGAATTTTGATGATGATGAAGATGAGGAAGAAGAAAGTGAGCCTGAACCTCAAAAAAAACTAACCCCTTTAAAAATAACTTCATCAAAAGTTCTTGAATATGAACAACCACCAGTTTTTAAAAAACTCGAAACCACTCCTTTAAAAGTCTTCACAGCAGAAGGATTTCCTGCAATTCCAAAATCTGTTGCATTGTCATCAAACCTTAATTCTACAAAAAAAAATGATTCAAATTCAAAATCCAGTGGATTACCTCCTTCTTTGGCTTCTAAACTTGCAACCTTAAATGCCAAAAACAATAAGCCCCCTGTTACAAATTCTGCCCAGAAAAAAGAAAATTTTCTATATTGTAATGAAGATGAAATTGAGGATATTTCCAATAAATATACCTGTCCGAATAAAGGAGTGATTGTGCTTGAAAAAAAAAAATCTGAAAACTCTGAAGTTTATTCAAGATTTAAATTAGGCTCACCTTCAATGCTTGTTAATAATAATAATCAAGGTGACAGCATAGATAAAGGCAAAAATGAAGCTTTGTTTGAATTTTTTTTTGTTAGGAATTTTATTTTTTTTGAATTTATGTAGAAATGCAAGACAAAAATTAATGGAACAACAAAAACAAAATTTTTTAGACAAACAGAAAATGCATATGGAAAATCAAACTGTTGTGACAACTAACATCAATTATAAAACCAATTTCGACAATTTAAAAGGCTTTTTGCCAACTGAAAAACCTGAATTAGATTATGATAAGTTAAGTGTTTTGGTGCCAAAAAATGAGAGTTATTATGAGCCTGGAAAACAAATTGTTATTTTTATCATAAATTTTTTTGAATTTTTATTGGTTTTTAGACTAAAGACCCTGTTGTTACAAAATTAACTCAACAAGAAAAAGAAAAAATGAAAAATATCACACCATTGACTTTAAAATTAGCTAATTTCTCAGATGATGAAGAAGAAAAAGTGTTTAAATAATAAAACTATTAGCTAAAATTTGCAGAATTTTTTTAAATGTTCTAAAACTTCTCATTTTCTTTGACAAGATCGACGAAAATATCATTAAAGAAGCCCAACAAATAAAGATGAAAGCCAAACAAAATCAAAAAGAAGATATGATGGTACATACAAGTAGAAACACAACAAGAAACAAGAAAAATGATGAGGATAATGAAAATGAAAAAAAAATTGAAAAAAAAAAATCAAAGAAAGATAACGATAAAGATGAAGAAAAAGAAAAAGAAGAGGAAGAAGAAGAAGAAGAAGAGGATGATTGTAATTTCGGAGACGCTAAACCAGATCCTAAATTTGTTGTCTATGATATGAAAACCTTCTTAACAAAGTAAAGAATTAAGGTTAGATAAATTTAAGGAAAAAATAGGCCTGCTCCGCGAAATTTATTAGTTCAATGCTCTATTAATTTTTTGGCCTTTATGACTTTATTAATTAATAAATAAAATTGAAAGAATGGGTTAAAATATTTGATGTCTGCTAAAAAAAGAGCGAATAACAAAACTTCAAATTATTTATTGTCAATGAACAAGGATTTGAAAAAGAAATCCTCAAGTTATTTGGGGAAATTGCGGTTATTATTTTTTTATGTTTCAACTTTGTTTATTTTACTATTTTAAAAAAAAAAAAAAATTAATCCAGATCCAATTTTCTTGGAACAGAATTTCTTGTTTTTGACACTGGTCTGAATCCAAAAGAAACATCAGATTTTCCCAAAATGAGATTACAGTTAGGAGTTATTCTTTACGTAAAATTTCTCAAATCAAATAGAAAATAAAATTTTTTTTAAAATTTTTAGGAATCAAATTTATTGGGTGAAAGAGGACCTAGAAAAATGAGGGTTTTAATTCCTGAAATCAGGCCTAATGGAGATTATTTAGAATGGAGACCAACAAGCGTAAAACCCATCCTTCGATTGAAAACATAATCATCAATCTAATTAATATAAGAACAAAGATGGAATGATAACAAATTACAATGAAAATAATTTCGATGGAATGAAAGTTTTCGCTAATAAGGAGCCTCAATGGAATGAAGGTTTTTTTATCTAAAGAAATTCATATATTATAAAAATTGTTTATAAAAATAGATGTTCAAGCCTTTGTTCTGAATTTCAATGGAAGGGTTGATAAACCTTCAGTTAAAAACTTTCAATTAGTTGATGCTAATGATAGTTTAAATTTTTAAATTTTTTTTTTTTAAAGAAAAAAATTATATATATAGCCAAAATCATTTATATGCAGTTTGGTAGAGTTGGAGATTCAGTTTTTAATTTAGATTATCAATACCCATTTTCAGCACTTCAAGCATTTGCAATTTGTTTAAGTAGTTTTGATTATAAAATTGCGTGTGAATAAAAATTAACTTGGATTTAGTCTTTAAATTAAAAATATTTAAAAATTTTTTTGAAATAAATTAAAAAAAAATGAATTAATTAAAAAAAATTTTAATTATTAAAAAAAAAAAAATTTCGACACGGATGAGATTTGAACTCATGCCCGACGAATCGGATTAAATTAGCAGTCTAACGCTTTAACCACTCAGCCACCGTGTCTTAATTAGGAATATTCTGGAACCTAAGGATGAAAAATTAAGGAATATTTAAAATTAATTGGAATTTGTGTGTGTGTTTTTTTTTCATAACAATATAAAAAATCATATATCTATAAAAAAGGTCAAACCAAAAAAATTAAAAATTACTTTTGTGAGGTAACTTTTTTATGCTGAAAAGTTTTTTTATTGAAATGTTTTACTTGAACTAAATAAATGAAGAACCTGAAACAATCTAAAAACTAAAATATATAAAAGTGCTTTATTTAAAAAAAATTAACACAACTTATTTATTTTTTTTTATTTTCTTTCGCTAATAATAAAAAAAACCAGAAAAATAAAATCATTAAACTCGTTGATTTTTTTAAAGTTTTTGTGATATATGGCACTATCCTCAAATAGATCGCTTCTTTTTCCTTCATCGAGCTCAAAAATACTTACAAATTCTAATAATTACCAAAATCTTTTTTGATATATAAAAGATCATATTCCTTGTTTTGTTGAAAGAAAACGATTAAATCAATCATTTTTTTGCGAAAACAATGGATACGATCTCTCATATTTTTTAAAAAATTTCAGTGTAAAATGAAATCGAAGTATTTGAGAACAGGACAGGAAAAATTTAGATTTTTATTATAAAAACAGATTCAAATTCGAATAAAAATTAACTATCGAAATGAATCTTGATTTCGCGCTATAAATTTTATCCAAATTTTTCATTTTTTTTTTTAAATTATTTTTCAATAAAAATTTAGTTAAGAATTATTTGCTCAAAAAACTTTAAAGCATTTACTATAAAAACCAGTTCATTTTACTGCTTTATTTTTTTGCATAAAATCAGCATTTTTTCCATACAAAATTTTAATTCAAAATTCGACCTTCATCTTCAATTTGGTTTTGAAATAAAAACCTTTATTTTTCAGAATAAAGAAAATTCACATTAACCCTTTTTTTTTACTTCATTTTCAGAAATATTGAATTTTCATAATTCATATTCAATGATAAAAATTCATGTAAAATTAAATATGCTTCTTCTTGAAAAATGCATATTCCATGCTAATATTTACTTATCAAATAAATAAGCATAAAAAAATAAAATTAGATGCGAATTTCCTAATAATAGAAAACAAACCCCATTTGTCATTGTAAAAATATGAAATATAATAAAAAAAAAATGAAATTTTTTTTTTTTTCAAATTCGAACGGAAAGCATTTTTTAATTTAATTTTCTAAAAGTTTTTTCTCTTAAAATACTTAAGAAATAAAATTCTATAATTTGGGAAGAAGAATCTTTTGTGGATGCGCATTTTTTTTGTATCTATTCAAAGGAACCTTTTCAGCTCTTGAAATGACTCTCTCTAAAAATTTCTCTTGCAAAATTTTGGTCACAGGTCCTATTTTTTCGCTAATGATTCTATCATCAAAGCTCCCAACTGGAAGTATTTTATTTCCTCCAAGCAGCATCATTTCAACCGCATTATCATAAACCTCCTGCAAAGTAAAATCTCTTTGAACAATTTTTCTAACAATTCCTTTCTTAACAAGAACTTCATTAATTAAATTCATGCATTCAATTAATGTAGTTCCTTTTAAAACTCTATCAAATGAAGAGGTAACAAAATCTCCATTTTTCCATACAAATGCAACATTCATAATAGGAGCTTCAAGAACAATGCCGTCTTTAGTCGTCATAATACCGATATAACCTCTTTTTTTCTTAGCTTCCATGGCAAAAAGTGCATTCACTAAATAATTCGTAGTTTTAGCTGAGGCTAAAACACCGACTTTCGGATCAATACCTTGAACTGAACATTCTTTTAAAATTTTTGACTGGTCCCCCTTTTCATCATAAAAAGCGACGATATAAAATACTGATCGTCCTGAAGGTAAAATCCCAAAGTTTTCTCCTCCAGAAGAGACCCAATATCTAATATAGAAATCGGTCTTTTCTAGGTTATAATGACTCACACAAAATGAAGCCAAATCTATGATTTTTTCTCGCATAACTTCTAAGGGCATTGGTAAAGGAATGCTCACCATTTCGCAAGAAGCAACCATTCTTGCAATATGTTCGTTCAAAAGGAGAAGATGATTATTGACAACGTCAACTGTATCAAAGATTGAATGGGCTCGATGAATCTGACGATCATAGATTGGAACAACCATTTGTTCTTGATCGATTATAATTCTGTCAAAATGCGATGTGTAAAATGCATAAACAGTATTCCTTGTTTTGAAGTTGGTTTTCATTAAAGCATAAACTTCTTCTTTTGTTGCGACCGCGGTTTTCATTTTTTTAATTAAGATAATATATTTTATTATATAAGTAGTACATAA
>JFJP01031858.1_pt1 | contig 15693 bp, 7 predicted proteins | sample 431651 | NCBI WGS metagenome assembly JFJP01 (sample SAMN02602958, study PRJNA72255) | Microbial mat metagenome, whole genome shotgun sequencing project. | biome: fresh water; feature: sink hole; material: water; isolation source: purple microbial (photo- and chemosynthetic) mats found in... | reverse complement strand
CAGATTCCGATTTAACCGACAGTTTAAAAGTTGATATTCCTGATACGGGAATGTCATTGAATATCATTATTCAATATATTCGCCGTATTCGAGGTAAAGAAACCCGCATTAATGGGGATTTAGTGGGCGATAAAGACAATTTTGAATTAACCGTTCGGGTCAACGGAAAAACCAAAGCTGTTAAAGGAAAACTGGCTTCATTAAACGACAGCTTAGGGGAATTGGCAGAATATTTGATTGAAAATACCCAGCCTTATTTTCTTGCCTTGCATTATTATGCGAGGAAAGATTATGACAAGGCGTTGATAATGGTGAAAAAAACCCTAAACAATGAAGATAAGCGAGATGATAGTTTTGCCTATGATTTATGGGGCAGTATTCTGATACGCAAAAAAAAATATGACCAGGCCATTGAAAAATATAAGCTATCAATCAAGATAAACCCTGAAAATGACACTCCTTATCTTGGTATGGGACTTGCGTATTCCCGTGGCTATAAAAATTATGCGCAAGCCATTAAAAATTATCAGACGGTAATTCAACGGAATAAGCATACTTATTTAGCCTATAATGATTTAGCCTTAGTCTTAACCAGTCAAGGTGAAAAAAAACAAGCCATTGATAACTTTAAAAAATCCATTACTGCTAATCCTGATTATGCTAATGCGTATTACAATTTGGGCTTACTTTTTTTAGCGAGTAACAACTACCAACAAGCAATTGAGCAATTTCAAAAAATCACCGAGTTAAACTATAACGAAAATAATTATTTTAAAGCCTACAATGGGTTGTGTTATTCATTGAGCCAAGAAAAAAATTACACCGAAGCCATTAAAAACTGCAACCTTGCTATTGAAATTAACCCCTCAGATGACAATATTTATGATACGCTAGGGATGGTGTATTTTGAAAAGAAAGACTATCCACAAGCGATAATCAACTACCAAACCGCGTTATCCTATAATCCAGATAACACCGAAGCGCACCAGCATTTAGCGGAAGTATTTGCAATAACAGGCAAATGCACAGAGGCAACGACTCAGCTTAACCTTGCCTTAAAACTTGATAAAACGATTGCTAACTCAAAGATACAGGCACATTGTCAAAGTGATACAACAAAAAAGGCGACCCTTCATTAGGATCGCCTTTTTCTATTAGTCACCCGAAAAAGCAGGTGGCAATCCTCGTGTTGTAACGTCTTTGGTTTTAGAGCCTATTTGTGGTGTCGCACTTGGCTTTGCAACCTGTGCTTCTTTCGTTGTAGAAACCGCAGGCTTTTCCGCTTCCGACACAGCCGCAGGTTCTACTGTTTTCTGTGGTGTAGCACAACCTACCAAGCCAACCAAAACGCTACTTAAGGCAATCAGTGTTACTTTTTTCATAAAAAACTCCTTAATGATTTTAAAATAGGGTTTAGTATAACGCAATGCTCCTCTGAAAGGGATAAAATTATCGGTTATTTGCAACGTTTCTACCACAGTTATTTTTTGATTTATTGCCATGTAACCGATTGTTTAAAAAAATAATTTTTCATTTTTGAGGGGGTTCAATTAACATAAAATTATTGCCTGTTGTATAAACCGCTGGGTCTTGGGTAAACCCTAACATTTTTTGGGAAAACGCAGGCAAAGACTTTGTGATACTGGCTGCAATACTGTGTGCGGTAATAGCATTGCCTGTTTTTTTGTTTTTTAGCTCTTCTGCCAATAAATAAGTAAACAGCCCATGCCCTAAACTTTCCAATTCTGCCGCTTCTTGTTCTTTTACCGTCGCTGTCACTACGGTAATTCCTAATGAGCGACTCAACTGGCGGGTAAAATAGCGTTGTCCATTTTCTAAATTGCTAAACGCATCGGTACTTGCCCCTGAATGGCAAGAGTCCACCATCAACAAAATGTGCTGAATGTTTGAATTTTTAAATATCTCACTCAATTCGGTTGAGGTAATCCCTGCCGCGGCAATTTGTTTTAACTCGGGCTGCATTTTAGTTTCATGCGGTAAAAAATACCATTCTTTCCCAATAACCATCCCATGTCCTGCTAAATAAATCGCTAACACATCATGTTGTTCACCCCGACTTAACTCTTTAAGCTCGGCTAAAATTCGCTGCTTTGTGGCTTTTTCATCGGTCAAACTTTTACTAAACGCCACTTTTGAGTTGTTTTTTAGCGTTTGTAAAATCAAATTGGCATCGGCTACGCTGTAATTCAAATTCAAACTCGGATCACTGTATTTGTTCACCCCGACTGTGAATAACCTTAAATGGGAGGTATAAGCCTTTGTTTTACCATCAAAATGCAGTTCAGCACTTTTGTTTTCAATTCCCATTGCATTACTGGCAACCGCTTTGACGCTATTTTCCCCTGCATTAGGTGTCAGCGTTAAGGTTAAAACCCGATGGTCGGGCGTTTCCTTTGTCAATTGTACATTTTCATCACTCAATAATTTACCATCGTGATAAAAACGCACCTTTTCAATGCCTCCTCCCCGATTATAAACATCTAACTGCACAGTAACGCTACCAGTTTTCCCTTGTTGCACACCAAGTTGCAAATTCAGTTTCGGTGGTAAACTAATGCCTGCTTTAATCGCCCTATTTTGTTGGCTGTTTTTATCTTCTAACACGCTGATTAATAAGCCAGGTTCGTAATAATTTTCAGAAAAACTATCCAGTGGAATATCCTCTTCGGCTGCTAACCAGCTAAAGTTTTCAATTGCCTCATCTGAGCCATCAAACCGTCCAAACGCATCCATCACAATCCAGCCTTTCTGGGCATTGGAAAATAATCGGGCTATTTTTTTACCCGAAGCAATCTCCCATATCGCAATATCCCCACTGGCTAACACGGTGAGTAATTTTTCCCCGTCTTCTATTAACTTGGCAAATTGAAACGGATTTTCTTTATTTTGTACGCTGAACTTTAAATTCCCTTGACTATCCCGTACTCGCACCGTACCGTTTTTGCGCAGATAGGCATATTTATCCCCTAAAACATCAATGCTCGCGATGGTTTCGGCAAACTGAGCCACGGTAGTTTTCTGTCCTGTCGTGAGCGACCAATCCATCATTTCACCGCTCGCCAAGCCGATTTGCAAAGTCTGTTGATTTTTAAATTGCATATAAACCACTTCTTCTCCAACATTTGGCAGCGTTTTTATCAGTTGTCCCGTGCGTAAATCGACAATATCCACCGCATCAATTAATTTTTTTAATTTCAAATTTGCAGGTAACAGATAATTGCCTGCCTGATGACTTAACACCGCCCCATAGCGTTTATTCACATCCATCGTTAAACGTATCACTTCGCCGCGTTGATAAGGCATTTCCCATTGCCGTTTATTACGGTTGTTATCCCATAAACTGAGTAAGCCATCCCCTTGATTAAGTAGCAATAATCGCCCATCAGCGGAGGTGGTGAAATGATTGCTTTGTGCTGAATGAATTGCCAAACTTTCATCCACACTTGAGCTAATCACTTCATAAGTTCCCACGCCTGCGTTGCTAGCCAGCGAGATTAACTTACCCTTATCATCCAAAGTGCTAATGTCGATTAAAGCTTGATTGTTAGGGGTAATAATAGTGCGTTGCAACCCTGCGCTAAAATCCCAAACTCGCACCGTGCCATCTTCTAATAACAGGGATAAAAACCGCTTATTCGCACTTAACTCTAAACGCTCCACTCGCCCTGCACTGTTTTTTACCTGCAACTTTGGGATAAGCAGGGTTTCATCACAACTGCCACTATTACACGGCAAACTAACCGAACTTATGCTAACCAGTTCCACTGGATTATTCACAAAATCATAGGTGCTATCTGAAATCGTTATTTCATTAGCACGATTTGCTAGTTCAGCATCGTTTGTCACCTTGAGCAAATGACTTGGCACAGCTGGAATAGGCGTGGTTTGTAATGAAACTAATTGTGGTTGTAAATCAACTGATTTTTCAACCACTTCACCTGTCGGTACAGGTATTGGTGTAGCTATTGGTGTAGCTATTGGTGCAGGTGTAGGTATTGGGGTAATCGGTTCAGGTAAAACAACAGGGGCTGTGATAAGCGTTAATGCCGTCGCGTTACTGGCTGCTTGAGTAAAAAGGTAATTACTGGCACTGAGTCCTGAACCATTAACGGCGGTGTTTCCAGTTTGATTAAAATTGGCAGAGCTGCTAAATAAAGCTGTGCCTGATGTGGCAGTATTCAACGATTCCCCCGCGACAAACCCTGTCACAGTGCCTGTAAAAACAGGAGTTGTCGTATTGTCAGAAACTACAGGATTGGCAACATAAGTCAAGGTGGCAGGGGTAATAGTCCCTAGCGCATTATTACTATTAACAACATAATTGCCGCCCGCATTTCCATCGTTCAAAATAAAACCACTGTTGGCAAGTAAAGTGCTGCCGTTTGTGCCTGCAACATCTTTACTGGTGAATGCTTGGGTTAGCCCTGTCAGCGTATCGCCTATTTGTAAACCTGTCGCCGTTGGCACAGCCGTTGAAAGTGTTGTACCGTCATAAACTTTACTGTCTGGGGTTGCATTCAGCGTAAGAGCCGCTGGGGTGATAGTCACTGTTTGCGACCCGCCTACAAAACTATAATTGCTTGCTAAACCAACCGCGCCATTGCCTAAGGCAAGTGTGCCAAAATTAAGGCTGTTATAAGTTCCTACATTTTTGCTGGCGATAGTGCCAACGCCTGATAACGTGAGGTCATCGTTATTTTTCAAGCCGCTGAGGGTAAAGCTATTGGCAGCAACATCGGTTGTGCCATCATAAACCCGTGAACCATTTAAGCTAATCGCATTTAACAGTACCGCATTAATCGTACCTAGCGCGGTTGTGGTGTTAAGACTGTAATTACCACCTGCGTTGCCATCATTCAACACATACCCCGTATTCACGGCTAGCGTGCTGCCATTTATCCCCAATACATTCGGGTTAGTAAAGGATTGACTTAACCCTGTTAGGCTGTCACCTGTTTGCAAACCTACAAAAGTCGGCACGGCAGTTGAAACCGTTGTGCCATCATAGACTTTGCTATCGGTCACAGCGTTAAGGGTCAGTGGGGCGGGGGAAATAGTGCCTTGCGCTGAACTACTACTCACCGTGTAATTTGCGCCACCATTACCATCATTAAGCGTGTAACTGGTATTGCTATTTAACACGCTTTGATTTAAGCCGAGAACATTTTTATTCGCAAAAGTCTGATTTAAACCTGTCAGGGTATCGCCTGTTTGCAAACCTGTTGCAGTTGGCATAGCCGTTGAAGTGGTTGTGCCATCATAGACTTTGCTATCGGTCACAGCGTTAAGGGTCAGTGGGGCGGGGGTAATGCGAATGGTTTGTGACCCGCCTGCAAAGCTGTAGTTACTGGCTAAACCCACTGTGCCATTGCCTAAGGCAAGCGTACCAAAATTAAGACTGTTATACGTTCCCACATTTTTACTCGCAATCGTTCCAACCCCTGACAAGGTTAAATCTTCATTATTTTGTAAACCGCTGAGAGTAAAAATATTGGCGGCAACATCGGTTGTGCCATCATAAATCCGCGTACCATTTAAGCTGATAGCACTTAAAGGCGTGGCGGAGATAGTTCCTTGGGCGGTTGTGGTGCTAAGACTGTAATTACCCCCTGCGTTGCCATCATTGAGGGTGTAATTTGGGTTGACCACCAAGGTGCTATTGTTAATCCCCAACACATTTGGGCTGGTAAAAACTTGTGTTAAGCCTGTTAGGGTGTCGCCTGTTTGCAAACCTGCAAAAGTCGGCACGGCAGTTGAGGTAGTTGTGCCGTCATAGACTTTGGTATCCGTTACAGCATTTAGCGTTAAAGCAGCAGGGGTAATGGTGGCATTTTGTGTGCCGCCTGTGAAGGTGTAATTACTGGCTAGCCCTGTGCCATTCGCTATGCCAAACGGCGTTGATAACGGCTTATTGCTGCCGATATTTTTATTCGCAACGGCGGCAGTCCCTGTTAAAGAAAGGGTTTCACCATTGGGTAATGCGCCAAATTTTACAGCATTAGCAGCAACAGCCACCGTGCCGTCATAACTGCGGGTGGCGGTTAAATCAACAGGATAGGGATTGATGGTTAATTCCCCAACTGTAGTTATGTCATAGCCTTGTTGGTCAGCATACACGCCATTTAACAGATACGTTCCAACATTAATCGCTGCCGTGCCATAAGGATGAACGGTATTAAATATGTGTCCACTGGTGTCTGCACCTACCACAGAATAGCTTCCTGCACTGAGGCTTGCATCGCTTAAACCGTTGTAAATTTTGCTGTTTGTCGCTGTAATAGTTAAAGGAGTTAAAAAAGAACGCAACAAAGGCGTGGTATTGCCTTCGTAAATTCGCCAAGTTGCGGTGTTGTTGCCAGCATCGTTGATATTCCAGCTTGCAGCGGTGAATGTTGCCAGTTGTTGCATTTCAGAGGTGGTTTTGCCCGTACCACCTGCGCTGGTGGTTTGTCCTGTGGTTTGCGTATCCCAAAAAGCATTGGTGACAGTACCTGCGGACGTGCTGCCTATCAGCCCGCCAACAGCGGTATTACCGACTACACTGCCTGTGGCATAACTGTTATTAATAATCGCTCCGTTAGTGCCGACCAGTCCGCCTGTAGAACTCCCCGTTCCATTGACATTGCTGGTGCTATAAGCGTTGCTGATGGTGCTGCTAGTATCATTAAGACCGACCAATCCACCTATAAAATTTCTGCCAGAGACACTCCCTGCGGTGTAACTGTTACTGATATTGCCGCCGTTTTGATTATTTCCTACCAAACCACCAATTTGAGAACTGCCTGTTACCGTTGCTGTTGTGTAGCTATTGCTAATACTGCTACTACTGTCAGTATTATATCCCACTAATCCACCGACATTGGTAAGACCTGTTACGCTCGCTGTTGAATAGCTCTTGCTAATACTGCCATGATTAATCCCTGCCAACCCACCTGTTTTGTCCGAAGACCCTGTCACTGTACCCGTTGTGTAAGTGTTACTGATAGTGCCATAGTTAACTCCAGCTAATGCGCCAGTATTAATCTTTCCAGTGATAACACTATTGATTAAACCTAGGTTACTAATTGAACTACTGTTAATGCCCGTGGTGTCGCCAGCCCCACCGAACAAGCCAACATTTTGTGTAGAATTTGAAATATTAATAGTAAGTCCGGAAATGGTATGTCCCAAACCATCAAAACTACCTGTAAACTTGCTACCGCCATCTCGTTGCTGACGAATTAATATCCGCGCCTAATGAATAACTCTTCGCCAACATAGAGCTACTTGCCATACCTTGTAAGCCATACACATCGCCGATTTGATAAGGCGCGGCACTGCTTCCGTCACCGCCGAGGGCGCGAATAAAAGTTCCACCGCTGTTAAGGCGAAAGTCGGTAGCCGAAAAACTGGGCAAACTGCTGGCGACTTGATTCCAAGTGCCAGTATTTAAAGTAAAAATCCCATTAACACTCACTGTTCCTGTCGCATTAAGCGTTCCGGCTGTCGCGGTACCTGCCGACACGGTAAAATTCCCATTGGCAGTTTGTACAGCACCGCTCACATCAATATTACCGCTATTAGTGATATTCACATTGCCCGTACCTGTATGATTAATCCCGGTCACATTCAGGTTTGCCGCCGTGTTGGTCAAACTAATATCACCACTGGTGGTATTAGTCGCATTAAAACTTGAAACGGCATTGGCATTATTTAACGCGATACCCGTTGCCGCATTCGCAGTTAAACTGTTGCCCTGTAACGTGACTGTTGACTCTGACACCGCGCCAGTTGTCGCATTTAACACAATATTGCCGGTACTGCCGCCGTTAATTGCCGCATTAATAGTGATGTTTCGAATAGCATTTAGGGTTAAGGTATTACTGGTTGACCACGTTATCGGACTATTCAAAAACAAATCGCCATTGCCGCTCGTTCCTGTTGAATTGACTTGCAACGTGACACCAGTTGTCGCTAACTCATTACTGTAAGCTGTCCCATCAGCAATAATAAAATCGCTGGGGTCAATTAACCACTGCCCCGTTTTACCCTGTGCAGCTTGGGTAGTGACTTTAACTGAATTGGCCACATTCACCTGCGCCGCCGAGGTTTCAATAAACCCACCATCGCCGTTTTTTGGTGCGGACGCATCTAACGTGCCAGCCACATTCAACGAACCATTTTTCATATCGCCAAAAACGGCAATAGTGCCGGCTTTACCACTTTCTAAGGCTTGTGCCACCAAATGGGCATTTGCAGCAAGCTCAACATTTTTTCCCGTTACGTTAATTTTTCCGCCTGCGAGTTGACCACTGACATCCAACTTGCCACTGACATGAGTCACACCGTTATCACCACCCGCCAAAATAATCTCGCCATTGCGTTCCAGCAAACTTTGCGCCCGCACAATCCCTGTTTGATTGACCACGCTGTTGATTAAATCCCCTGCTGCTTGCGCCGTTAAAATCACCCGACCACCGTCGGCTAAAATCGCGCCGTTATTCTCAAGGTGTGCATTCAATGTCGCTTCGGAAACTTTCACCGCCAGTAAACCATCGCCTTGAAAATCCAAATCCACGGTTTTACCCGCCGCTAACGCCGTTGTGCCTTTTAGGGATTCAATCGTGCCTTCGTTACTGACTTGCGACCCGATTAAGGCAACTACCCCGCCTGCGGGAACTTTAATAAGCCCTTGATTAATAAGCAGTCCTTCGTTATTATTTTGCGTAAAATGATAGTTGCCATTGAGAAAATCGGCATTGCTAATCGTATGGGTGCTAGCAATCAAGCCGCCCACATCGACTTGTGCGGTATTACTAAACAACACCCCGTTTGGATTAATTAAAAAAACCTGTCCATTCGCAGAAAGTTGCCCTTGTATCACACTCGCATCCGCACCGATAACCCGATTTAGCAAGGTTGCATTAATACTAGGTTGTTGAATAGAAACGATTTCATGTGGCTGAATTGAAAAACCTTGCCAATTGAGAATCGCTTGTGGGGTGGTTTGCTGAATTTGCATCTGCCCCGCACTGGGAACGCTTACACTGGCTTGTCCTGCTATCAATTGTTCACCAGTTGGTAATCCCCAACTGTTTGCCGCATAAACCAATAACCCCGCTGTGATTAAGCGATGCCGTGCGGTGCTGTTTTTAGTTTTGCCCATTGTGTTTTCAGCAACGGCCATCCAAGTGTTTAAGGCAACACTCCAAACACTGCGATAAAAATGATTCATGGCTATCTCTCCTTTCAAAACCGACTATTTTTTTACAAAATTCCCTCGCCTTTTGACCTTCGTAGAAAAAAGATTAAGCAGGCTGTTAAAAATTATACACCGAAGCAAGGTGAATATTTTGCGCTATAATTCAAAACGTTGCGATATTAAAACTTATCGGCTTTGGCGTTACTTTTACCATTCACTTTATTTGATTAAATGCACGGCTTAAAGGTTTCTGTATTCTTCGTAAATTGATTTACTATTAGCGACCTTAAAACCGTAATCATTTTCAAATAACAAGCGAATTTAGCTTTAAGAACGTATCGCTTAAGCTAATCTTGGTGCTTTTTTGTAATAGGTAGGATAGATGACTCACCACAATGACACGCCTATGTTGGGCTACGAACAACTCAAAAAATTGCGTACTGCTTTAGCGATTGCTCAAGGCACGAAGTTGTTTTTAACCTTGCAAAACGAAACTGAGATGACTGTTTCGCATGACCAAACCCAGCGTGTGACGTATTTAACCGTGTTATTTTCCCGCATTCATCGGGAAATGTTTCATGACTGGAAAGAGCAAGCCAGTGTTGACCATCGTCCGGGGACGATGACCGATGCGGATAAACGGCAAAAGTTTCGCAAAACCGTGGCACGCTTAGTGTTAAACGGGCATGGAAATGAAAAAACCGCCATTTTTGATAACAACGGTTTTGTGATTAATACCGAGGATATTGCCTACCGATTAGCTAATTTTTATCAAACCATGCGCAGCGTGCGCCCGTTTTCCTATGGCAATCGAATTACCTTAGATTTTTTTATTACCGTCCTTGGAAAACTACCCGCCTTTAAAGCGGTGTATGGGCAAGGGATTGATTTTAGACGCTTAGAAGCCAGTGATGCGGTAGCATTACATGATACAAACAGCAGTTTGGCGCAAATTACCTGTGCGTTTGAACACGCACTTGACCCAATGCGCAATAAAGGTTTGCCGAATGTTGCCAACGGCTATGGCAAATGGCCCGAGGAAAAAACCTTTGTTTCGGGCATTCCGTTTCTCTCTTACACCACCACAGAGGGGGTAAAATGCTTAGTGTCGGTCAATGGTGCTTTAGTGCCGCTCAATAGCATTCAAGAAGATTTGTTTGTCGCGGGTAAACATTTAGCCGATTATCCTCGCTGTGCGGCGGATAATATCTTGGGTTATTTACCTGACACAGAATCGTTACGCACCCAAGACAAAACAGAAATTGACGGAATGAGTATCGAATACAACGGGCCTGCGCCTTTGTTCTGTTTGGATGCCAATATCCTGACAGGATTGCGCTCGCCCAGTCATACCGAATTATTAGATTTGCTCTATCAATGTGCGGGCAATACGGTTAGTTTATTTGATTTGGCCAATAATTTAGCTTTAAAAGAAACTTTACTCCTTGCCGCTATTGATGATAAACGTTTAAAACGCAGTGTTGAAATTGCCTACGAACGTTTAGGGCGAATCAGTGCCGTGCTGGATAAAAATCAGCAAGCCATTTTTGCAGGCAAGACCCCTGTCCAAAATCCCCAATTACTGATGTCAATGGGGGGAGCGGGGGCAGGAAAAACGGCAGTGGAAGAAATAGCTAAAGCGCGCTGCGGTGAAAACTTTGTGATTGCGTCCTTGGATGAGTTTCGTAAAAAAAGCGATTTATACCGAGTTTTAACAGCGGCAAATCATCACAGTGATGACTATGTGTATGTTGAACCTTTTGCCAATCGATTGCGTGACCGAGTTGCTATGCAGGCGCAAAACGAAGGGATTAATATTTTATATGATGGAACCTGTATTCCTTATACCCCGCGTTATTCAACGATTATTAACGATTTTAAAAAAGCAGGGTTCTACACACAAATTATTGCGGTGGACGCATTTATCGTTAAACCGCAAGGACGCGAAGATAAATTGTCGCGCACTTGTGTGATTAATAGTGTAAAAGAACGGTTTGAAAAAACAGGACGGGCATTGCCGTGGGTGGTAACGGTGTATAAACATATTCGCGCCCCCGAATCCTTTTTAAATGCCTTAGAAGATGATAATTTAGATAAAATTTGTCTATTTGCCAATGATGGCGAGCGTGATAGGCATTATTTAGTGGCAGAAAGTTTTGCTTTCTCTGAGCCACACGTTCGCCTATTGCGAAAACAACAACGCGCTAATACTTTAAAAAACTATCTGGCGGAATTGATTAAAACCCATTCTGAGTCCGTTTTAAAAAACCTTGCTTCGCAAAAATTTTCGCTTCAAGAATTTATGGCGCGTAACCCTGACTTTACCGAACAAAATGTCGCCTATCAAGTTTATCCCAGTAAAAATGGTCATCGCGTTTTGTTAATTTATAACACCCATCGCATGATTGATTTTGTTGAAAAACGGCAATTAAATCCCAATGCTTCGGGTGAAGAAGGATTGTTGCACAAACCTGAAGTATTGGCTTTTGATGTTGATCCTTTGACCAAAAAACCCTGGATTACACGCTTACAAAGCTAGGGAAACAGAATGAAGAACAGTTCTTTAAATGGTGACTTAAGTCAATACGAAATTTTTCCGTGGAATAAAAACTTTGATACAGGGGTCGCATTAATTGATGAACAACATAAAAAATTGGTGCAGTTATTAAATCAACTCGCCAGTCACTTAGCCTATCAATCTGATATACCCACTCTAAACGCTGTTTTTAAGGAACTCAGTGATTATGCCTGTTATCATTTTGCAACCGAAGAGGCGATTTGGCATGAGTTTTTTACAGGTGATGCGTTAGAGGATGCGCACAAGGCAATACATAACAATTTCATTCACCAAGTGCAAGCATTACAAAAAAATGGGCATGACACAGAACAAACGATTGAAGAGGTTTTGTCATTTTTAACGCATTGGCTGGTGTTTCATATTTTAGACAGTGATAAACGAATGGCAAAAGCGGTATTGGCAATGCAAGCAGGAATGTCAATGGCGCAGGCAAAACAGCAAAGTGAAAATGAAATGACAGGGGCGATGAAAGTGCTGATTGAAAGTATTTTGTCTATGTATGACAGTCTTTCACAACGCACCTTACAGTTAATGAAAGAAATGGTAGAAAAACAGCGTTTTGAAGCAAAGCAACGCCTTGCAACCAATGTGTTTGAAAATACCTTGGATGCAATTTGTATTACCGACCCTGAGTTTAAGATAATTGACGCAAATCCTGCTTTTTATTATAGCAGTCAATATACGCCAGAAGAAGTCATCGGCACGCATATTAAGCAGTTAAAATCAGGACTTGCAGAAGATAAAACAGCGACTGAATTATGGGAATCCCTTGAAAAACAAGGGGCTTGGAGCGGAAAAATTTTTAGTCGCAATAAAGAGGGAGAGCTTAATGCAGAGTGGCTAACCTTGTCTTGTACTAAAAATGAAGCAGGACTGATTGGTAATTATGTGGCCGTATTTTCTAATATTTCACATTTTATTCAACAACAACATGATTTAGAACATCTGGCGCATCACGATATTTTAACTAATTTGCCCAATCGATTGCTGCTATTTGATCGTTTAGAAGTCGCACTGTTACACGCTAAACGCCAACAGCGATTACTTGCGATTTGTTACCTTGATTTAGATGGTTTTAAACCGATTAACGATAATTTTGGGCATATTGTTGGAGATACAGTGCTAAAAACCATTGCAAAACGGTTATTAGATAGCGTACGCAGTCACGATACGGTAGCGCGACTTGGTGGTGATGAGTTTATAATTTTATTTGGCGACTTGGAAAAGGTTGGAAACTGTCACCGTTTGTTGAATAGAGTTTTGCGTGAAGTTGCAAAACCTATCCTTTTTGACAATAGGCAAGTTATGGTTGGTGTAAGCATTGGCGTTACCTTATTTCCGATGGATGAAAGTGAACCTGAGCTATTAATTCATCATGCCGACCAAGCCATGTATCAAGCAAAAAAATCAGGAAAATCACGCTATTGTTTTTATCACTAAAGAAACTGGACAGCCAAACAACAAAAGCTTATTCTTAAGTGGTGTAAATCTTAAAGTCATAATACACTATCTTTTCTAACAGTTGGTTTAGTCAACTATTCACGCATTAGCACGGAGAAATTAAAAATGGCAACAAATGACAAAGAAGCTTTGATAAAAGAAACGGCAAAAGGCGCGGCAAAAGAAACAGCTGACAAAGCCACTTCTGCAACCGAAGCCCCTGTAATCGAAGCCTCTGTAACCGAAATACCTACAACTGAAATACCTGCACAAGAAGCTGTTCAAGAAAAAGTTGAAGAGAAAGTTGAAGAGAAAGTTGAGGAATCCTGTGAGGCTCTCAACAAACGGATAAAACGCATTGAAAAAGCACACGCCTGTTTTAAAAATTACACCATAGGTGCAATTGCTGTTGGTTTTATACCCGTACCCTTGGCTGATATGGCGGCCTTATCCGCCATTCAGCTTAAAATGATTCATGGTCTTTCCAAACTTTATGACGTGCCTTTTTCACAAAATATCGCCAAATCAATTGTCGCGTCCATCGCTGGTGGTTCTATTGCGGTAAATTTGGCCTTACCTGTTGCAAGTTGGCTTAAAGCCGTTCCTGTTATCGGGCAATCCTCGGGCATGATTAGCACGGCAACCATGGGAGCTGCTTCCACTTATGCAGTTGGAAAACTCTTTGCACAGCATTTTGAGTCAGGCGGCACTTTTCTTAATTTTGATGAAGAAAAAGCCAGAGCGCATTTCAAAAAATTGTATGAAGAAGGCAGATCATTTGTTTCAGCTCAAAAAACAGCAACCGCTTAAAGACTAACAACAAAACACCAGATGCTCTCCATTGCTAAATGGCGGTGTCTGGTGTTTTTGTTTTCTTAGCCCGTCCTCCTTTATTTTTTCGCCAATCATTAAAGCTATCGGTAGTTATCCAAATGCTTCAACAAAGCCTTTTAAGGCTACGAAATATAACTGTTACCACAGCCGACTATCTCAAAAGAAAACTCTTGAAATTTCGTGCCTGGATATTCGCTTCTTTGCAGTATTTAGCGGTATTTTTTTTAATTATCCTGCTTTGTTTTACCTTTTTGTGGCCACAAATAGTCATTACAATCAACTCAGGTGAAGGCGGCGTTCTTTACCGGCGATTTTCTGGTACAGATACAGAACGGGTTTACATCGAAGGGATTTATGCGATTTTCCCTTGGGATACGATGTATGTTTACGATACCCGCATTCAAACGGTACTACATGATTTTGATGTTTTAACCAACCAAGGTTTGCCCATCCATTTAAGTTTGGCTATTCGTTTTCGTCCTGAGTACGATATGCTGGGTTTATTGCATCAGCAAGTGGGCCCTGATTACATCAAAACCATTATCACGCCTGAAGTTGAATCTGTGCTGCGAAAACGCTTAAGTCCTTATAATCCTGAAGATATTTATACCAATAAAGACAAAATTTTAACCACTGTGGTAATTGAGGCAGTCGAAGCGTTGGCACAAAAATATATCACGGCAAACGATGTTATTATTCGTGAAATTTCATTGCCACCGACCATCCAAAAAGCCATTGAAAGCAAATTAACCGAACAGCAACGCTATCAGGCTTATGTTTTTCGTTTAAAACAAGAAGAACAAGAAGCCAAACGAAAAGTTATTGAAGCCGAAGGGATTAAAAATTATCAGGATACCGTTGCCAAAACCTTATCGGATAAATTACTCACTTGGCAAGGGATTCAGGCAACACTTGAATTGGCAAAATCCCAAAATAGCAAAGTTGTTGTAATTGGCGCAGGCAGCAATGGAATGCCCTTAATTTTAGGTAGCGATTACAGTAGCAACTCCTCTGAGGTAAAAACCACACCTGAGGTAAAAACCGCACCTGAGGTAAAACCTGCACCTGAGGTAAAACCTGCACCTGAACAAAAAGCCACGCCACCTGAAGTGGAAAAAACACCCAACGCGACAACAATTCCCGCTGTTGCACCGCTTGAAATAGAAAAAATACCTAGCACTACGGTAAATCCCCCTGTTGCGCCGCTTGGAACCGAAAAGCCTCCTGCAAAAACAACGGACTCTAAACTTATCAAATGATGCGAATTAATTATCTTCTGTTTGGATTAAGTCTTCTTGTAACCACTGGCTGTGGTGATCAATCGTATGAAGCCTCTAAACAGCAACGAGTGCAGCAAGCAACCAAGGCGACTAATAAGCAACCCATTGTAATTGGTATCCCTTGGAAAGATGCAGAAGCTGATTTTTTTATTGCAGGAGTAAAGCTTGCGGTAAAAGAAATTAATCAAAAAGGCGGAGTGCTTAATCATGTTCCTTTGGAAGTTGAAATTGACAACGCTGAGTCTATTTTTTACAACCTCTTTTTTCCTACCGAAATGCGGCGTAATTCGGTATTAGGGATTGCGCGTCACTATGCAAAAAATCCAAATTTAATTGCAGTGGTTGGACATTCCTCATCA
>JFJP01002055.1_pt1 | contig 15694 bp, 3 predicted proteins | sample 431651 | NCBI WGS metagenome assembly JFJP01 (sample SAMN02602958, study PRJNA72255) | Microbial mat metagenome, whole genome shotgun sequencing project. | biome: fresh water; feature: sink hole; material: water; isolation source: purple microbial (photo- and chemosynthetic) mats found in... | reverse complement strand
GACTTACCCAGCCAGTTGAGCAAGATCGCATACAGCGTGGCGGGTTTTACCGGTTTGCTGAGATAGTCATTCATGCCCGCCGCCAGGCATTGCTGGCGGTCCGCTTCGAAGGCATTCGCAGTCATGGCGATGATCGGCACATTTTCGCGCCCGGGGATCAAGCGTATCGCCCGGGTGGCGTCGAGGCCGTTCATCTTCGGCATTTGCATGTCCATCATGACCACGTCGTATAGGCCATTGGTCAGCTTTTCGACCGCTTCCATGCCGTTGTCAGCAAATTCAACGACCAGGCCAACATCGTCCATCAGCCCTTCAGCCACCATCTGATTGATCACTTCGTCATCCACCACCAACACTCGCCTGCCGGCATAGCGTTGCAACAACAGTTGTTTGGGCGGCTGTTCCGGCGCCGGTTCCGGCAATGCCGCCACCGGAACGTTGGAAACGCCCAGACGGGCGGTAAACCAGAACGTACTGCCAGCACCCAAGGTACTGCTGACGCCAGCTTCGCCACCCATCAAGCGGGCCAGTTTTCGAGTAATCGCCAGCCCGAGGCCGCTGCCGCCATATTCGCGGCTGGTGGAACTTTCCGCCTGCTCGAACTCGGCGAACAAGCGTTGGCACTGCTCCGGGCTGATGCCGATTCCGGTATCGCTGACCTCGAAGCGAATCAACTTGTAATCCTCGGCATCCTCCAGCAACCGGGTACGGATGGTGATGCTGCCACGCTCGGTGAATTTGATCGCATTGCCGGCGTAGTTGATCAAGGCCTGCATCAAACGGGTCGGATCGCCGCGCAGCATGCGTGGCAACGGCGAAGCATCCAGAATCAATTCCAGTTGCTTGGCGTGGGCCCTGGCGGTCAGGCTGGTGACCAATTTTTCCAGCAACGCCGCAAGATCGATGTCGACCGCTTCCAGCACCACCTTGTCCGCCTCGATTTTCGCCAGATCGAGGATGTCGTTGATCAGGGCAAGCAGGTGTTCGGCGGCAAATTCGATCTGCGTCAGATGCGCCGACTGTTGTGGCGTCACGATATCTCTTCGCAGCAGATGCATGACCCCGAGAATGGCGTTCATCGGTGAGCGGATCTCATGGCTCATGTTGGCGAGGAAGCTCGATTTCGCCTGATTGGCCCGCTCCGCCGCCTGTTTGGCCTGAACCAGGATGATCGATCCTTGCAGTTCCGCGATCGCTTCGACCTCGTAAACATTCCACGGCCGCGACTTGCCATGCACCACCTGTTTCCAGGTTTCAAACGAACCCCGCGCAGTCAGGCGTTGATTGCCACTGCTGGCGTCAATCTCAACCGGTTTGCGCGGATCACCCGCCCATTCGACTTCATGCGCCCACTCCGGGCGAAAAACCAGCAGGTACTGGCCCGGATCGATCAACCGGACGGCGATGAGACCGGCAAGGTCACCGCCGCCGGCTTCGCCTGCGGCGAACAACGCCGCAAGCTGGTCAGTCACGACGCACGCATCCTGTTTATCCAGCCACGCCAACATTGCCTGGATCACGGCCAGGTCAGGAGTGGTCCCGGCGCACACCACCTCCTTGCCCAGACACAGGGCGACACCCACTGCGTCAAAGTCAGCCAGGACTTTGGTCGGAATGGCGCGCAATGCCGAGGAAAAATCAGCGGCGGTAGACAGGCCGGCGGTAATCGCGGCGATGCGTCGCTTGACCGACAAGGCATCCTGCTGCTGGCGGGTTTGTTCTTTCGAAATCACCAGCAATCCGGCCATCTCGATGAATGATTTGCAGGTCAGCCGGTCAGCATAGGAAATCTGGCGGGGCGTACTGTGCCAACAGACAAAAAAGCCCCATTGCTTGCCTTTGTCGAGCAGCGGGATAAGGAATTTGGCGCGCACGCCCACGTTCAGATAAAAGCGGTTGCACACCCGCGCGATGCTGCGCAGGAACGCTCGCCCCAGATCGATCTCGGACGCATCGAGCATCGGTTCACAGGTCATCAGGGGCACCGGTTGATAGTCCAGTTCCGGCGCATAGATCATCGGCATCAATAACGACTGCCGGCGAGCAGGTTCCGGGATGTCGGAGCGCGGAAAACGCTTGTCCAGGAAAGCGGGAAAAGCCGGCCCACGCGCCTCCGCGACAGTGACAAAAGAACCGTCATCGAGAAAACGCACGCCCAATACGGTGTCGAAACCGGTGATCTGTCGGAGTTTTTCCACCACCATCGCCATGCCATCCTGCCAACTGTCGACCGTCTGCAACGCCGCGATGCTGTTGTTCAAGGTGACAAAACACTCAGCCGACGACGGCTGCAGGCGTTCACCGACAATGGCTTCACACTCCAACAAGATGAACGCGCCGGAACGATGCGCGAAGAGATCGAATTCACCGCCCGCAGCAAGCGTCTGAAATTTGCCCAGATGTTGCGGCGGAGCAGGTTGGCTGAGCCGATCTCTGGCACGCTCAAGGGCGTCAGCTACTTCGGCGGCGAAAAGTTGATCCAGCCGGCCATTCAGCAGTTCTTGCGCCTGCTTGCCAAACAAACTTGGCACATTGGCGCTCACCCCAAGAATCCGATGGTCGTCTTCGGACAGGATCAGCAAAACCCCGTGCGGCATGATTGCGCCAGGATTGTGAATAGCGATGCGATCACATCGGGCCAAGTCGAGCGCATCGTTATAAAGCGGCGCGACACCGGCGGCAGAGGACTGGAATTCAAATTTCGGAGTACTCATGGCACCTCACACTCTTGCTGATGTTCAATCGATCATGTTGGCGCATCAAGCGCCAGACGCAGCCTATCCAGCCCGAGCCGCGCCTGCTTGAAGTCGTAACGCTCGATGGCGGTGGCAGTATCCGCCCATAACGCCTGTTGCTGCGTACCACGCATTTTCGGCGTAATTGCCGCCGCGAGATCACTGGCGGCGGTATCCCGGCGCGCGAGCAGATCGTCCAGGGCGGCCAATTGGCGCGACAAGGGCTCTTCCACAGCATGCCCGGTTGGCGCACTGGCGTTTTCAATCAACCCGTCAATCTCGCTCAGGCCGGCGATCACTTTGCCCAGTTGTTCGCTCAACTGCGCAAACAAGGTGGCACTGCCCGTGGTATCTCGCGCTTCGGCAGCTACATGCAAAGCTGTCGCCAAATCGCCCAGTCCGCTCGCACCAAGGGTATGGGCCACGCCCTTCATCGAATGGGCCAGCCGAAGCTGGCTGTCCCAATCGGCGGTGGCCAGTGCCGCCTCGAATTGCGGCACGAATTTTCTGCCCTGGTTGTCACGGAACTGCTTCAACACCCGCAGCAGCAATGCCGGACGCCCTCCGACATTCGCCAATCCGACCGCCAGATCGATACCGGGAAAGTCAGGCAAGGGCGTCACCCAAGCCGGCGACGAGACGGCGATAACGGGGGGTGCCACGACTACAGAGACCTGCGCCGCTGGGCTCGACAAGGGTAAATAGTCGGGCAGGCACTGCACCATGCGTTGGTAAAGCACCTCCATCCGCACCGGCTTGGCAACGTGGGCGTTCATGCCGGCGGTGAAACATTTTTCCTGATCCGCGATCAGGGCATTCGCGGTCAAGGCGATGATGGGGACAGCATGCGTGACCGGATTGGCGCGCAACCGCGCGGTCGCTTCGTAGCCATCCATCACCGGCATGTGGCAGTCCATCAAAATCAGATCCGGCAGCTTGCGCGCCACTGCGGCGAGCGCCTCGACCCCATTTTCCGCCGAACGTAATTGCAAGCCGACCGCGGCCATCAATTCAGTAATGACTTCTCGATTAACATCGATATCTTCCACCAGCAAGATATCCATGCCCTGGAAGCGTGACCATTGCAGTGCATCGTGTTTACGTCGATCCACCGCTGGCACAGCGGCTTCAAGCAGCCCCAGACAGCGCGCCAATTCATCATAGAGATGGCGTGTGCTGATCGGCTTGGCCAACAGTCCATCGACCCGATCGCCGATATCGCGCAACTCGTCATGATGACTGTAAGCCGTGACCAGGATCATCGGCGGAACATCCTGGCCACGCCGGGCGATAGCGGCCCGTAATTGGCCAATGGTTTCGATGCCGTTGGTGTGCGGCATGCGCCAGTCGACCAGACAGGCGATGAAGCCGGAGGCGTCTTCGGCATTCACCCGCGCCAGCGCTTCCGTCGCGCTGGATGCGGTGATCACCGATAGCCCGAGTTGGCGCAGCAGCGCATCAAGAATGCACAACGCAATCGGGTTGTCGTCCACCACCAGTACCGGCCATTCGGCATGTTCGATATGTTCGCCCAGACTGGTGGCGAACTTGCCCGCAGTCAGGCGGCGGTCGCTCCCGGCAGTCTGGAAACTCACCTTGAAATGGAAGGTGCTGCCCTGCTCCGGCTCGCTCTCGGCCCAGATTATTCCACCCATCATCTTTACCAGATGCTGGCTGATGGCCAGGCCCAATCCGCTGCCGCCGTAGCGGCGAGTGGTGGACACATCAGCCTGAGTGAACGGCTGGAACAGGTTGGCAACCTGCTCGGCGGTCATGCCAATACCCTCGTCGCTGACGGAAAAATGCAGTTCGTCTGCGGCACTGCTGACGGCCACCGTTTTCACCCGGACGATGACATTGCCGCCCGCCGAGAACTTGAGCGCATTCGAGACCAGATTGATCAGCACCTGGCCGAGACGCAATGGATCACCGAGCAACACTCGGGCATCGTTGTCGATGTCATAGGACAGTTCGATGCCCTGATTTTCGGCGCGCAGCGCCACCACGCTGGACAACTGGTCGAATACCGTTTCGAGGACAAAGGGGATGTGCTCCATCTCCAGCTTGCCCGCCTCGATCTTGGAAAAATCAAGAATGTCGTTGATGATGCCCAGCAGGGTGTCGGACGCTTTCTTGATCTTTTCCGCAAAGTTGCGCTGCCGCTCACTCAATTCAGTGCCCAGGCACAAATCGGCCATGCCGATGATGGCGTTCATTGGCGTGCGGATTTCGTGCGACATGTTGGCCAGAAAAGTGCTCTTGGCTTCGTTTGACTGCTGCGCCTCGGCGCGGGCCAATTCAACTTCATCGAGCAGCGCATGCACCTTGGTGACGTCGCGGGCAATACCGAGCACGCCGATCAATTGGCCATCTTTGCCACGCACGGCAGTCTTGATGGTTTCCAGCAGGCCGCGCTGGCCGTCGGCCAGGTAAGTCACCCATTCCTCGCGCACGATCGGCGAGGCGCTGGCCGCCGCGGCCTGATCATCGGCGCGAACCTGATCGGAGAATTCGGCCGAGAAAATATCGTAATCGGTCTTGCCGATGATCTCGGCGGGTTGGATACAGGTCAGCCGAGCAAATGACGGGTTGCAGGACAGATAAACGCCGTTGGGGTCCTTCATCCAGACCAGGTCTGGAATAGCGCTCAGCAACGCCTGAAGTTGTCCGCGTTGCCGCTCCGAGTTGGCCAGTTCATCGGTCATCGCCTGCGACAGTTGCAGCACGCGCTGCTCCGCCTGGTACTGCTCGGTGATGTCGAGAAAGCTCCAGACGCGACCGACAACTTCGTTGCCGATCAGTTGTGGATGCGAGAAACGGGCAAATACGCGGCCGTCGAGGAAATGCAGGGTATCGCGCGAGCTGGCCGCTGGCCGTTGGTAGAGCGCCTCCACCCGGTCGAGAAACTGACGTGGAACCTTCAATTGGGCCAGGACATGGGCGAGCAGTTTTTGATCGTCCCGCGTCGCCAGAAGTTCATCGGGGATTTTCCACATCTCGGCGAAGCGGGCATTCGCGCGGGCGACCTTGCCTTGGTTGTCGATCACCAGGATGCCGTTATCGGATGCTTCCAGTGTTGCCTCAACCAATGAAAGCGCCTGCGTGCGTTCCTCCAGATACTCGCCTTTGACTTTGGCCAGTTGTTCCGCCTCGTCACGCGCAACCGCCAATTGACGGGTACGCTCATCGATCAATTGTTCCAGATGATCCCGGTGCGCCTGCAACGCATCGGTCAGTGCTTTGCGTTCGGAAATATCGCGCATGCTGCCGACCATGCGCAACGCCATCCCATCAGCGTCGCGTTCCACCACTTGACCGCGATCTTCCACCCAGATCATGCTGCCATCCTGCCGCAGCATACGATGTTCGCTGGCATAGGGCGCAGTGCCCTTCAGGCAGGCTTCGATCGCCTGCAGCGTGTTGGCGCGATCCTCCGCATGCAGCAACTGGGCAAAGAATTCCATCGGATGCGCCTGCAACGTCGTGTCCAGGCCGAGCAAACGGCACCATTGGGCATTGTGCTTGACGACCTTGTTGGCGATATCCCAGTCCCACACCCCTTCACCCGTCGCATCCAGCGCATAGCCGAGCCGCTTTTCGCTGTCCTCGATGCGCGCCTGAGCGCGGCGTATGTCGCTGATGTCAATGGCAATAACCAGAATCCGGTTCTCGCCGGCCGCATTCTTGAACGGCTTCTTGATCGATTTGTAGTGGTGCGTTTCGCCCGTTTTCGCATCCACGCTGTCTTCGTAAACAACTTCCGTCTCGCCCTTCGCCATGACGGCGAGGACGTTTTGACGTAAGAAATCGGCCAAATCCTTGGGCACGCCAAAATCGCCATCCTGTTTGCCCAGCATCGCTTCCGGGGTGGAATTGTAGAGTTTGGCGACGGCGCGATTGCAGAGCAGGAAATCGCCGTTCTGATCCTTGAGTACCACCGGGTCAGGGATTTCATTGATCACGGCATGTAATTCCTGCGTACGTTCCGCGACCCGCAGATCAAGTTCGCGGTTCGCCGATTCGAGCAAGGCTTCTTGTTTGCCGATTGCCGTCTGCGCGAATCGCACCACCAGCAGCAAGGCGAAGTACAAGCCGCCGAGAACAAGGACCAGGAATATGGTGATGTACTTCTGCGATTGCGCAATTTGTTCCAGCAGAATGCCGACATCCTGATATTGCTCGAACACCGCCACCACCCGACCGGACTCAAATACCGGCACATAGCTGGAGACCAGATCGGCCTGTTCAATCATTCCTTCGAAGGCGCTGAATCCATCGCGATGCACCAATTCGCTGACGACCTGTCCATTGCGCGCCGCGATAAACCCGGCGTTGTCGCGCTTGTCTTCACCAATCTGCGCCGGTTCGGTAGAAAACAATGTGATACCGCGCGGATCGTAGATTTTGATCTTGACGATCTCGGAGCCTTGCAGAATCGGTGCAAGTATTTCGCGCAAGTGCGTGATGTCCGGCAAACCCTGCAATTCCGCGCGGCTTGCTCCGGCAGATTGAGTAATCAACCGCTGAATGTCCCGTTGCAGCAAGCTGCCGAGCATTTTCGTCATACTGACATTACGCAGTTCGGCCAGGCGCTCGATTTCCTGCGTCTTGTTCTGCCCAACCAGTTGCCAGAGCAAACCACCGGCGAGGACGAGCAGAATCAGCGCAAACAAAGAGAAATAGCCAACGAGTCGCGAGGCACGCATTTCAATCGCTCCGGGTTAACTGGATCAACATACACAAACACAAAAAAGAGGAATGTCGGCGGAAAGGCCGATGCGCTGAATCGTAACCCAGCAGCGACGCGGATTTTTGCATAAACGGAATTGGCGGCAGATTGGTGTCACTCGGCCAGACCCTGTGAAGCCGCTCCGGGTGAGCCTGTCGAAGCATGAATAGCCGTTCGACAGCCTTGCCGCCTCTTCGCCTCCATACAGCGAAAAAATCATTGTTCCAGGTGTTCCTCATTTGTCTTCCTGCTAGCAGCCTGCCGGACTTTGGAATCGTCGGCTGGCCGGCTGCAAAGTCCCGGGGTGTAAAAGCGGGAAAGTCCCGGGGGGTTTAAGCGGGAAATCGATGACCAAACTCCGACAGACTCCTGGTGAACGGTTGCCCGCGAATTTCATCAAGTGGCGACACAGCGTATCTGTCTCTGCGAGGCTATAACGATATGTGAAAATATATGATATCAATTATCCTTTTATGATATTTTTCCGTTACTTTTTTCGAGCTACTGATTTTTTCTCAATGAACACGCCAACCAAGCCCCTGCAACAACCCTTCTGTACCACCCGCGAAGCAGCCAACATACTTGGCGTGTCTTTGCGAACCGTTCAGTTATGGTCGGAGAGCGGTTTGCTGACCGCCTGGAAAACACGTGGCGGGCATCGCCGGGTTACGCTGGAATCGATTGAAAAAATCCGCGCCAAGCCGTCCGGCGCGCACGCAAAAACACCATCCCAGGTCAGCAGCCCGGTTGACCCGCAGTTCCGAATTCTGGTTGCCGAAGACGATACGATTTTTCAGACGCTTTATCTGTCCATCATTGGCGGCTGGGACATGCGGCCCAAGTTGACACTGGCCGAGAATGGCTTCGATGCGTTGGTGAAGATTGGTCAAGAGCGACCCGACCTGCTGATCACCGATCTCGACATGCCCGGCATGGATGGCTTCGAAATGCTGCGCAGCCTGAAAGCCATGCCGGATCTCGCCGACCTTGACGTTGTGGTGGTCACCGGCCTGACTGACGAGGAAATCGCGCGGCGAGACAGTCTGCCGGTCGATGTCCCGGTGCTGCACAAACCGGTCCGGTTCGACCAACTGGAGCAGATCGTCGAGGCGAGCCGGCTTCGCCGCAATGCTGAATCCGTCGAATAGCGGAACGCATGTTCGCGCATTCCTCCTCCAACGCCACCTTCAGGCAAAGGCTGATGCCCTTGCTGATGTTGTCGATTCTGGTTTTGCTGCTCGCGCTGGCGGGTGGCGCCCTCTGGATACTCGGACAATTCCAGCGGGATGCGCGGGAAACTGCGGTTGCGCAGCTACACCTGAACGTGAATTCCTTGCGCCACGAGATCGCGTCGATCTGGTTGCCGCAGCAGCAAGCCCACCTGCGCGCCTGGAGCGATAGCCTGACGGGATTGTCACCGCCGGAAGCCGGCAAGGTTCTGGCCAGACTGACCACGTCGGGCGCTTATCACGATTTCTGGTTGCTCGATGCGGTGGATCAGCGCGTGCTGGCGGCAGCCAATCCGGCTGCAGTCGGTTTGCCCAGCCAATTTGCCGACGATCCGCGCTTCGCTGAAAAAGTCGCCGGCCTGGCGATTGGCCAAAGCCAAGCGCTTCTGCTTGGGCCTGAACTGGCGACAAAATCGCAAGCCAGCATCATTTTGATGCAGCCCGTCGGGAAACGCGGAATGGCTCCGGAAACGCTTCTTCTGGTACTGATCCGAGACCCCGCCAGCCTGCTCGAAAGCCCACTCCGCTATCGCCTGGGAAAAACCGGGGAAACCTATCTGATTGATGCACAGGCCTACCTGATCAACCAGAGTCGCTTCATCCCGACGCCAGCAAACACCGACGCCGAGAGGTTGCGCTCAGTTGTTGCAGGACGAAAGAATGCGGGAGGCAAGGCCAATTTGACGCTGGCGGCACAGCAAGCGCTGCTGTTCAGGAAAGAGGGTGAAAGCGTGGAGTCTTATCCGGACTATCGCGGCCAACTCGTCCTTGGCGCATGGACCTGGTGCGATTCACTGGATTTGGCCTTGATCTCGGAAATCGATGCCAGCGAGGTCATTGCCGGCAATCAACAACACCAGAGTCGGATTGTCCTGCTGGTGTTCGGTCTCGGCATCCTGACCATCGGCGTGCTGTTGGCCCTGCATCGGCAATGGCGCAGAAACATGGCGGAGTTGAGTGCGAGCAGCATCTATGCCAGCACGCTGTTCGAAAAATCGCTGGGGCCCGTTCTGGTGAGCGATGAAAAAGGCTGCATCGAAGCCATCAACCCAGCCGCCTGCGAGTTGTTCGGCTACCGCGCCGAAGAACTGGTCGGCTGCAATGTCAGCCGCCTGGTTCCTCTCGGGCATCGTGGCCGGCATGATGGTTACCTGCGCAATGCCCAGGCAACCGGTCGCTCCTCGATCATCGGCAGCGAGCGCGCCGTGCAGGGCGTGCATCGTGACGGCCGTCTGGTGCCGGTGCGCTTGGGTATTTCACAAGCCGAGGTAAATGGCCGTCGCATTTTTATCGCGCAACTACAGGATCTCAGCGCGGTGCAGGCGCAGTTTGAACAACTTGAACTGGCCAATCAGGCGCTGGCGGAGACCACCCGACAGGCGGAAGCCGCTTCCGCCGCGAAAAGCGAATTCCTCGCCAACATGAGTCACGAGATCCGCACCCCGATGAACGCCATCATCGGCATGACTGAACTGGCGCTTGCCACCGAACTGTCGCTGAAGCAACAAAACTACGTCAGCAAGATCAGAAGCGCATCCGAGGCGCTGTTGCGGATCATCAATGACATCCTCGACTTTTCCAAAATCGAAGCCGGCAAAATGGTGATGGAGAACGTCGAATTCACGCTCGACCAGGTATTCGACAATCTGAACGCGCTGCTGGCGGTGCGAGCCGAAGCCAAAGGGATCGAACTGGCGCTGGAAGTCGAGCCCGGACTGGGGGCAACGCTGATTGGCGATCCTTTCCGACTGGGTCAGGTATTGATCAACCTGGTCGGCAATGCCATCAAATTCTCCGACTCGGGCAACGTCTTCGTATCGGTGCAGCGGGAGGCGCAAGATGCAGGTCAATTGGCAGATCAACCCGCGGATCAATTGACCTTGCGCTTCTCCATCAGCGATCAGGGCATCGGCCTGACCGAGCAGCAACAGCAGTCCCTGTTCAATGCTTTTACGCAGGCGGATTCTTCGACCACTCGCCGTTTTGGCGGCAGCGGCTTGGGTCTGGTGATTTCGAAACGCCTGGTGGAGATGATGCATGGCCGGATCTGGGTCGACAGCCACTACGGCGTCGGCAGCACATTTTATTTCACCGCGCGCTATCAGGTCGCGGCAGATACCGACGACACGTTGGCGTCGATGGTTGCCGCGCTCGCGCCGTTTGCCGAGAAACCGGTTCTGCTGATCGACGACAACGCCATCGCACGCCGGGTCATCGCCGCGCAACTGGCCAAGTTGGGTTTGCAAACCGAATCTCATGCACGCGCCAGCGAAGCACTGGTGGCGGTTGCGAGTCGGTCGGCGGATTACCTGCTGGTCATTTGTGACTGGAAAATGCCGGATATCGACGGCATCGAAACCCTCCGCCAAATGCGTCAGCTCTACGCCGATCAGGCGCGGCCGGCCCCGCCCATGCTGCTGATGAGCGCATTCAGCCATGACGAGGCCTTGCAGCACATCAATGTGCGGGTTGACGGAGTCTTGTCGAAGCCGACCAGCACCGCAAATCTCTATGTAGAAATTGCACCGACATTAGGACTTGCGGAAACCAGCGGCATGCCGCGCCGCAACCTGTTCGATGCCAGTCAGTTGGCGGCGATTCGCGGCGCTGAGGTGCTGCTGGTTGAAGACACCGAAATCAACCAGGAGGTCATGCTGGAACTGCTCAGCAACGCGGGTTTGCGGGTCCGTGTCGCCAACAACGGTCTGGAAGCGTTGCAGGCCATTTCGGAACAGGCGCCGGACTGTGTGTTGATGGATTGTCAGATGCCGGTGATGGATGGTTTCGAAGCCAGCCGCCGGCTCCGGCAGGAACCGCATTTACAGGCCTTGCCGATCATCGCCTTGACCGCCAATGCGATGCCCAGCGATCGCCAGCGCTGCCTGGATGCCGGCATGAATGACTTTGTCACCAAGCCGGTCAACCTGCATGAACTGTTTACCGCGTTGGTGCGTTGGATTCCGCCGCGCAGCCAGCCCCAGCCCGATGCGAGGGTGGTTGACAGCACCCCGGTCGCGACCGTCGGCATGCCTGAACTGCCCGGCATCGACACCGTCGCCGGCCTTGAACAAGTCAGCGGCAAAGTATCGTTATATGTGAAAGTGCTGAAGAAATTCCGCGACCAGCATGCGGTTCGCTTTGAATCTCAATTTGTCGAAGCGTTGACGACCGACGATCTGGTTACCGCGACGCGGCTTGCGCACTCGCTCAAGGGCGTAGCCAGAACACTCGGCGCATTCCACCTGGGCGATCTGGCATCTGCGCTGGAAGAGGCGAGTCGCGGCGGCGAGCGAGAGGCGATCGACACGGCGCTTGCCGCGACCATCCTGGAAACCCATGCCCTGTGTGCAATCTTGCACAAGCTGCCTGTGGCTGCGGATCAAGAAAATCAAACCGTAACCGATATTCAGCGCCATCGCGGCCAACCCAGCCTCTAGCCCTAAAGCCCTCCAGCCCATGACATTTGCGCTCAACACCGTGACAGACATCCGTATCCTGCTGATTGAGGCAGATGCCCTGCTGGCGGAGGAACTGTCACAACGTCTGCTTGCTTGCCGACGCCTGCACATTGCCACGACGATCCTGCCGACCTTGTCGGCGGCGCTGCAGGCGCTGCTTGCTGGTGAGGCGTTCGACCTGATTCTGGCGAATCTTGATTTGCCTGACGCGGATGCCGAGCGGATTGTCGATGCATTGCATCGCGCGTCACCCGAAACGCCGATCATTGTGCTGGCTGACCAATCGAATGAAGCGTTGGCGTTGCGATTGATAAACCGGGGCGCGGAAGACTATCTGCTGCTGCAACCCGCCAGTCTGGAGGTCATCGAGCGCATTCTGCTTTACACCCTGGAGCGTTGCCTGCTGCATTGCCGTCTGCGCAAACGCGAAATGCAATTCCACAATTTGCTCGCCAACGCACCGATTGGCATGGCCGTGCTGAGCGCGGATGCCCGCTTCATTGAAGTCAACCCGGCGCTTTCCCGGTTGTTTGGTCTGGCGCCGGATGCGTTGGTTGGGCAGCCTTTGCATGACTACCTGCATCCGAAAGACCTGGCGCAGGCTTTGGAGAAAATACGGGGTCTGCAAGCGGAGGGTTGCCAGGGTTGCGGCATGGAAGCGCGATACCTGCGGCCGGACCAAAGTTATGGCTGGGCGATGCTGGCCGGTTCCTTGTTGCAAGCCGACATCGATGCGGTGGATGGCAGCCGGATCATTCTGCAACTGCTCGACATCAGCGAATCGCAGCGTGCGCACGCTGCCTTGCGGGAAAGCGAGCAGCGGATTCGCGGCATCTTGAACAGTCTGTCGGAAGGCGTGGTGGTACATCAGGCGGATGGCCGTGTGGCCTTCAATAACGCTGCCGCTGAATCACTGCTTGGCCTGAATCGCGGCGAACTTATCGGGCTCACCTCGGTTGACCCGAGTTGGCGTTGTATCTACCCGGACGGTTCTCCTTTCCCAGGCGAGCAACATCCGGCAATGCGCACTTTGCGGACCGGAAAGGCGATCTATGGCGAGGTCATGGGTGTTCCGTTGCCGGATGGCAGTTTCCGCTGGATTTCGATCAATGCCAGCCCGCTTGGCCGAGATTCGGATAACGCTGTCGGAGAAGTCGTCGTCACCTTCGTCGACATCACCGAACACCAGCGGCAACAACGCGCGCTGAACGAAGAGCGGGGTGAAAAACTGCGCATGCTGCGCTTCTCCGAAGCACTCATGGTGGCACTGCCAACGGCGGTTTATTACAAGGATAGCCACGGTCGATACCAGGGCTGCAACCAGGCATTCACGGAATTGACGGGCAAGTCCGCCGACCAAATTATTGGCAAGACCGTCGAAGAACTTTGGCCACCCCAGTTAGCCCAGGTTTACCAGCGCAATGACCAGCCGTTGCTGGTCAGCCAACAACGGCAGATTTACGAATTCAAGTTGCAGGATGGTGACGCCCAGCTGCGCGATGTGCTGTTTTGCAAGAACACCTATCTGGATGAACACGGCCAACCCGCCGGTATCGTCGGCGCCATCACCGATATCAGCGAACTCAAGCGCAGCGCGTCTGAACTGCGCGAAAGCCGCAACCGACTCAACAGCATTCTCGCCAATGCCGGTGTCGGCATTGCCTTTGGTGATCGGGAAGGCGGCCTGATCGAGACCAATGCCGCGCTCGACCGGATGTTGGGTTATCAAGCGGGCGAACTTATTGGGCGCAACTTCTCCGAATTCACTTATCCGGCCGACTTGGCGCTGGAACGCACGATGTTCAACGCGATCGTCAATGGCGAGCGTGACGGCTACCAGATCGAGAAACGCTATATCAGGCGCGATGGCCAGGTGATCTGGGTGCAGGTCAATGTCATCGCGCTCAGGAATGGCGAAGGAGAAGTCGAGAATTTTGTCGGCGTTGCCAGCGATATCAACCAGCGCATGCAATACCAACGTGAACTGGCTGATAGTCGCGCCTTCAGCGAATCGATTCTGGATTCGATGGATATCAGCATCTCGGTGCTCAACAACCAAGGCGAGATCGTCGCGGTGAACGATGGCTGGCGCCGCTTCGCCCAGCAGTGCGACGGCTCCAGCGATCTGGAGGCCGGGGTCGGATTGAATTATCTGGACGTCCTGCGCAACACCACGGATAACGAAGACGAATCGGCCGCGTCCTTGTTGACCGGACTGGAGGCGGTACTGGCGGGATCGCGTGACAGCTTTTCCTATGAGTATCCGTGCGAACTTCCGCTCGGCGGAATGTGCTGGTATCTGTTGCGGGCAACGCCGTTGCGAGGCACCACCGGCGGCATGGTCGTCTCCCATATCGACATGACCGCCCAGCATCTGGCACAAGAAGAAACCCTGCGCCTGAAGGCGGAACTGGAACAGCGGGTCGATTTGCGTACGGCGGCGCTGGCGGCTTCGAATGCGACGCTGCAGACCGAGCAACGGAAACTCAATTTCCTCAAAAACCTGGCAGAACGCGCAAATCTGGCTGACGACCTGGAGGATGTACTCGAACATGGCGTGCGCGAACTCTGCCAGATGGCCGACTGGGCATTCGGTCAGGTGCTGAATGTTGCACCGCGCGGCGACCAGTTGACCGTCTCCAGAGTGCACTTCAACCGGAACAGCGGCAACAACGACATCTGCATCGAGCGGGTGTCGAGTGGCAGCGTGTTGCCGAGCGAGGCGCTGCCTTGGCGGGCTTTTCTGCAGCGTCGCCCGCTCTGGGAAGACTGCGCCGGAGGTCGTTTGCGGCAAGGACGATGCCATGACTGCAATCACTTCGGCATCGTCTGGTCGCTGGCGTTACCCGTCATGGTGGGTGACCGTGTCATTGCCGTGCTGGAGTTCTTTTCCGAAAGCGGGCGCAATCTGGGTGACAGCCGCGACACCTTTATCGATCAATTGTTCTCGCTATTGCGGGTAATCGCCGACCGCAAGGAAGCGGAGAAGGAGATGCGCAAGCTGGCGTTGATTGCCCAGCAGACCGATAACGCGATCATCATTTCAGATGGCTTGGGCTTCATCGAATGGGTCAATCCCGGCTTCACCCAGATTACCGGCTACCGTCTGGATGAAGTCCAGGGGCATCGACCGGGCGATTTCCTGCAAGGGCCTGAATCCGATCCGGTCACCGTCGAGGCAATGCGTCAGGCAATACGGAACGGCGAGAAGTTCGCCTGCGAAATTCTCAATTACGACAAACAAAAGCGAACCTACTGGCTGGAACTCACGCTGCATCCGGTTCGCAATGCGGCGGGCGAATTGGAGCATTTCGTCGCGATCGAGCGCGACATCGACGAACGCAAGCGCATGATCGCCGACCTGGAGCATGCCAAGGAGGCAGCCGAACAGGCCAGCCGCACCAAGAGTGATTTCCTGGCCAATATGAGCCATGAAATACGTACCCCGATGAATGCCATCACCGGCATGACCGAACTGGCGCTGGGCACCAACCTGTCCGGCAAACAGCGCAACTATGTCGGCAAGATCAAGAGCGCCTCCGA
>JFJP01040345.1_pt1 | contig 15696 bp, 17 predicted proteins | sample 431651 | NCBI WGS metagenome assembly JFJP01 (sample SAMN02602958, study PRJNA72255) | Microbial mat metagenome, whole genome shotgun sequencing project. | biome: fresh water; feature: sink hole; material: water; isolation source: purple microbial (photo- and chemosynthetic) mats found in... | reverse complement strand
TTATTTTTTTTAGCAGCGAGTATAAATTTATTAAAAAATCAAATCCTATAAAAACAATAAGCAATTTTTTTGTTTTCATGTCTAAGAATTTATTCTTAATATTTGATTTTCAACGCCTCCGGCGTTGTTCCTTTTATTATCGAATTACCACGGACGTTACCGTAGCTATTGGATTTTGACGCTTACAGCGTCGTTCGCCCGGAAATATTAGAATTATACAATAAATGTGTACAAAGAGTAGCTTCAAAAGGAGAGCCTGCCCCGACCAATAGAGTCGGGGGGAAAATATTATGAACAAACTAAACTTCCATATTCCAAACCGGTTGTCTTTATTAATCCTCCCTGTAAAATCTACTTCAGACTCCTTAAGTTGACCGTGGGTTGCACCCACGGTTATTCAGATTGCACCGTTTTGTGGCACGATTTATATTGAAATCATACGCATAAGTAGTAAACTACCCTCATTGATAAGCAATTAAACAGTATAATAACCACCACGACTTTTAAGAAGTTTTTAAAGTTCTTCATTTTATTAAGTTCAAATAATTTAGCAGAACCTGAGTGAATTAAGTATAAATTTATAACGAATATATTAGTTATACAACTATTCATTAAGTTTTTTACAGCGAAGATTCACTGTTGTTATTTTTCTTAAAAAATAAAATTACATTTGGCCATTGTTTTTGGCACCTGATCCCATTATCAGTTAAATGATACTTCAGGGATATTTGTTTGTCAATAAAACAATATAAGACAGTTAATACTTATTTTTTTCAGACACAGCAGACAAATCTGCAATGTCAACAAAAACAAATTATTAGCATGATAAAAAAGATTTTGTTCCCTTTGTTCTTATTACTGGTAAGTTGTAATGCACCAAATCCGCCGGCTAATAATGCAAAACCCAAATCCCCTTCAAAACCTAAAGTACTTGCTCCTAAACCTTCCCCCAGTCCGTGGATTGTAAAAACGTACGTTGATGCTAATGGTGAGCCGACAGCAAGGAAATATGTTAGATTTGATACCGATGGTACTTTTTCAAATACAACTGCCTCAAACAAATACCTGCATGCAGTCTTCCTGGTGAACAAGGATAATGCAGGAATACTATTGCACCCGTTTAAAAAATCCAATCCGGCAGAAAAATTCACAGGTCCGGCCCTTATCAAAATGAAAAACTCATCCGGCAAAGAGCTGGAGATGACTTCTTCCAGAGGATGGAATAAATCCGGAGGTATCTTAATAGAACAGAATAACAATGATTACAGCCAGTTCAGGATCTTCATACTCCAAAGTGAAGGGGTAGTCAATGTTGAGATCCTGGGCGATTCATCATCTGTTTATAATTTCAACATAAATGCATCAGGGTTCAGTGACGCATTAAGTCAGATTTAAGCACTTAATTTTCCGGATTTACCAGGAGTCGCTTTTCCTGCCTCCATACGAAGGTACTGTTATATTATTAACAGACCTTTCCCTTGACTCTGAACGTTTTGCTATGAAATTAGCCGAACGATACTCTCCCAGATACAATACCCCGGAGAATGAATCTCCATCAATAATACCGTCAAAAGTGAAAGGAACAGATTCAGCATTTTCGCGGTAGTAGCTCTGAAGCCTGACCTTTTTTCCGTCAATCTTTCCGGCAATATCCAGTTGTGAAAAGGTACTTTTATGAGTCCCTCTAATATCGTTCCCATCCTGTTTCCCGAGAAATAGCTTATGTTCTCCCTTGCCTGAATAGTAATCGACAGAGACATCCCAGTTACCGGTAAGAATGGCTGCAGGCGGCTCTATGACAACTTCCTTCTTTTCATGCTTCTGAGCCAGTATATTATAGATACGTTCGGCAACAATCTTTTCATCACCGGCTTGCATCATATGTGCACTTATTGAGACTGATGAAGTACCTTCCTGCAGATTGGTCCGCCCACCAAGCGCAATCCTGGGTTTGTTCACGGCAAGTTCATTAGCTACTTCTTCACCGGTTATATTCAGTTTGGCCGGATCCCATGTTATGGACAAGCGGGCACTGCGGTTATCTACACCCTGTGGTTCTGTGATCTTTGTGGTCACACCGTTTACTGTAGTTACTTTCTTCGAAATATACTCCAGCCACGAGATCCACATCTTTTCCTCTTCGGGATGATTTCGCCTTACCCACGTTTCAACAGCCGCAAGCATACCAATATGTTCTTCCTTCCCAACCTTGTTATCCCTTCCGGGGCCATGATGAGGTGAACTGGCCTGCCATGCAGAGAACAGCAGATCTTTCTTACCGAGGAGAAGCCCTGCACACTGAGGTCCCCTGATTGCCTTTCCTCCGCTGTATGCAACAATGGTTGCTCCACGTTTCAGATGGATATTTGGTATGGTAAGCACCTCAGCAGCGGCATCAACGAGTATAGGAATATTTTTCTCCATCGCAACAGCTGCAATATTATCTATCGATAATGGCCCGTCGCTGTAAGCCTGGGGAGCAGAGAAAAGATAGATCATTGCTGTACGTGAATTTATTGCATTTTTAAGCTCATCCATCGTATCTACAGTGATAAGTTTTACACCTGCATTTCTTATAGCATGATCGTACTGGTTTCTTGAGTAGCTGGGTGCTATCACTTCTGTCTTGGTAAACCCGGTAAGATCAGGCACCCTGACAAGCTTTTCCGGATCACCGTCTGTAAGGCATGCTACAGTGACGTGCTTCATTCCTGCAGCACATCCCGATGACACCATTCCCCACTCAGCTCCTGTAATAGCAGCCAGCCTCTTTCCTACTGCCATGGCTAATTCATCAATATGAACATAGTTCTGTGCAGCAAAATCAACAGCCTTACGAACTTCCGGAAGTTCAATGGAACCACCTATTGCTGTAAAGGTTCCCCTGCAGTTTATTACAGGCTCGACCCCTATTGACTGATAGATCTGCGGCCCAAGGGCCAAAGCGCCCTCTGCAGGATTGGTCAGAAGACCGGCATCATTTCCGGGCTTTTTCTGGTTAACTGATGTAACAAATGGCTCGATCGACATTAAACCGCCCGCAACCGGAATTGCTGATAAGGTTTTTATGATTTCTCTGCGTTTCATAATTTGGTTTGTTAGTGGGTTGGCAAACAAAAATAGAAAAAGGAGACAGGATAATATTCCTTTTTAATGTTAAAACATCTTAATTCTTTGGAAATAAATATAGTTGCAGATTACTGGAAATCGTTATTCTCAATCATACTTATCATGTCTGTCGGGATGTTCCGGTTCAGAATTGACATATGCGGCCGTGTTATGTGCTGGCTTTTTTTACTAATTTTAATCTTGATATTAATTTGTCGATCTATGAATAAGTATGAATCAAGTCCGGATGAAAATGAGTTATTACCAAATCTGCTGAACTTAAGAAACAAGGAAAAGATTGAAAAGTCAGAATTTGAAGGTTTTTTGTTAGCTGAACTATCTTTAACTGAAGAACTTAACAGCAGGACTAAATTTAATATCAAATATATTAAGCGAATACATAAGTTATCCTTAGGTCATTTATATTCATTCGCTGGAAAGTATCGAACAGTAAATATTTCAAAAGGAGGATTTCTATTTCCAGCAGCAAAATTTATAGCTCAGAATATGGAAATTTTCGAAAAAGAAATTTTGCAAAAACTCCCATCATCTTATGAATCAGATCAGTCTCTCATTAAGGATATTGCTAAAGTCCACGGAGAATTCTTATTTATTCATCCTTTTCGTGAAGGAAATGGTCGGGCTGCAAGACTCTTGGCTAATTTGATGGTCCGGAAACAGGGTTTCAAAGGTTTAAATTTTGAAAAGATTAATGAAGATGTTTTTCATCAATATGTTATAGCTGTCCAGATGGTGGCCGATAGGAATTATGAACCAATGGAAAAAATAATAGAACTTATTTTTTGAGTTTTATCTTAACTCTTTTGTAAATCTCGTAAGCTGTTGTCTCGGAGATGTTGATTTTTTCAATCTTGAATGATGCAATTAAAGATCTTATTATGCTGTCTTTCAGGTCATCATTATCAACAGTCATAATATTTTTTGAAGTCCGTTTCATATCACAAATATACTATTTTTTTGGGATATAACTGGTATCGGTTATAGTCGCAGCTTGCACATAACTATCTGAATAGCGATATACCTTGATAGGCTTTGACTATCCTTATCGAATAAATACTCCAAAAAAAAGGCGTTAGTGCGGTAAAAATCAATTTTATGATTTTATTACCATTCATATTCAGGATGTTATAAAATAAAACCGCACTAATTTTAGAAGGTGTCACAATCCAGGTCAATCATACTTATCATGTCTGTCGGGGTGTTCCGGTTAAGAATTGATATATGCGGCCGCCCATTCAGAGTAATTCCCTTCTTTGAGAAAGTATGTTCCAGTGTTTGAAGCACCATTTCAGGGGTATTGTTGTTTTTACTGAGATGGGCGAAACAGATATGATTAATATTATCATTAATTATATCTGCCAGGAAAGCGGCCGTTTGATGATTGCCTAAATGACCATGATCTGAACGAATTCGTGCTTTCAGGAAATGAGGATACCTGCCATTCTCCAACATCTGTTCATCATAATTCGACTCTATTACCAACAGGTTGGCTGCCTTAATGTAATCAGCTGATGTCTGGCAGATATGCCCGAGGTCGGTAACTATTGTGATTTTTTTGTCCCCGGCACAAATATGAAATCCTATAGTCTCTGGGGCATCATGATTAACCGGAAATGCCTCAATATCGAAACCTGCCAACTGGAATTTTTGCTGTAAAGGAATTTCGCGGATGCAGTCGCGTGAGATTTTCCTTCCCGGACCAAGAATACTTTCCCAGATTTTAGGGGTAGTGAAGGCAGGAAGATTATTTTTCCTTGTCAGCAGCTCCAGCCCTTTGATATGATCTGAATGATTGTGTGTTATCAGAACTCCCATAATTGACTGCATGGAAATACCCATATCTTTCAAAAACTTACGGATGGATGTTGCTGAAATTCCGGCATCGATCAGTATGCCATGTAATTCGTTTCCAAGGTAATAACAGTTTCCGCTGCTTCCACTGCTAAGACTGCAAAAATTCAATCTGATCATTTCTTTGTTAACGGGAGTCAAATGTAGTCTTTTGATTCCCATTCTTCACTATTTTTGCAGCATATCAAAACAAAGACTATGAAAATTATATCCTGGAACGTTAATGGAATCCGTGCCATCGCAAAAAAAAGTTTTTTTTCTGATCTTGAACATATGGATACTGATATCCTGTGCCTGCAGGAAACCAAAGCCCAGAACAGTCAGGTTGCCGAAACTCTCAGGCCCCTGAATGGCTATTATTTCTTTTCAAATTCTGCGGAAAGACCTGGTTATTCCGGTACAGCTATCATCTCAAAAATCAAACCTTTAAATGTGACAATGGGCATAAATATTCAGGAACATGATACTGAAGGCCGGGTGTTATGTCTGGAATTTGAAACCTTTTTCCTGGTAAATGTCTATGTGCCTAATTCAGGCAGCGAACTTAAGAGATTAGGCTACAGGCAATATTGGGATAAGGCTTTTTTTGATTACCTGAAGGGTCTTGAAAGGATCAAGCCAGTCATTGTTTGTGGCGACTTAAATGTTGCGCACAAACCTATTGACCTGGCACGCCCGAAAGATAATTACAACAAATTCGCAGGCTATATGCAGGAGGAAATAGATGGTATGGACAGACTTACTGCCGGCGGGCTGGCTGATACGTTCCGCCACTTCTATCCTGGTCAGAAAGACAGATATTCATGGTGGAGCTACAGGGCCGGCGCCAGATCAAGGAACATTGGCTGGAGAATAGACTATTTCCTGGTTAGCGAGTCATTGCTTCCATCATTAAGCGATGCTTTCATTCTCGAAGAAATAACTGGCTCTGATCATTGCCCTGTTGGAGTTACATTTAAGTTATAAAAGTAACAACCATCTATTAATTAATCTGTTGCGCTTAATGCCTATTTAACTAATATTTCATCGGAAAACATAGTTACAGGATCTCCGGTTCGTACATGCCAGGCCGGACAATGTAATACGCTTTCTGCATGAACCTTTATATAGCGGGCTCTGTCGTTTTTTGTGTCAGCTTTAAAAGATTGTACATAAATTTCTCTCGGCATTGAATCCATTTCGGGGTCATTGGGATCAACAGGATTTATTACCTTATAGAGACTGGTGTAATTCTCTCCATCTGATGAAGTTTCATAAGTTACATATTCAGGCAGAAACATCTGGTACCAGGTGTCTTTCGCATCGAAGAAATCCATGCTAATGGTATTGACTGGCATGACCTGACCAAGATCAACTATAAAATCCATATGGGATTCCTCATAACCGACCCAGTTATCAAAACGTGGGTCTCTCCATACTTCGTACGATCCAAAAACGCCATCTGTTAACGCCTGCAGATCTTTGTATTTGCTGCTTGGAGTGGATATTGGAATGATTTTCTTCTTAAATGATATGGAGGAATCAGCTTCACTCATCTTTTTAAAGATCCTTGTGTGCGATTGCAGATAAACATCCGGAGAAATGCTTCTCTCTCGTAAAAAAGTAACACCCTGATCTTTTACACGTTCCACAAACTGATCAAGAACCGTTTTAATCTCAGGATCTGTAATTACTTTACCGGCAACATCATGTTTAAAAAAACTCCCCGGGGAATCAACCGAAGTACGACTGATCTGGATCTGGGCATACATTATGGGTAACTTGGCTATCCTTACACGTTTAAGCAGTTCCGTATCATCTTTAACTGCCGCTTCTGCTTCATTAAATAATCTCTCATACTCCTTCATCATATCAAATGACAAATATGTTTCCTTTGCCTCTTCCGGACTGCCGAATATTCCCAGATGATGATTGCTTTCAATTAAGGCATAACGCATTGTATCAATGTATTGGCGAATAAAAGGACCGGCATCCCCATAATAGCCATTGACAAAATCATCGATTATTGCCCCGGCGTCTGCATCGGGGTTCCAGAGCAGTTTGCTGATGAGATAAGCCCTTAATTCTGCCATTTCTCCTCCCAGCTGGCCGTTGGCCTGCATAAAAAAGGCATTTACATTGTTCTCTGTAAAAAACTCCAGATTGGATTTAATGGTGTGAAGATTAGGAAATGGACTAACCAGGTTGGCAAATTGAATATTATAATCCCAGATCAGGATATCATCAGCCAGCTTGCCCCAGTTTTCCAAATCTCTTGCAAAGGCAGGATCTGTTTGAGGGACAGGCTTGTGACGTTCACTCTCAATATTGCACAGCATTATATTGACATTGGGCTCAGGCTTAATATTATCCGGAGCTTCGCGTGTATACCAATATGCCAGCGTAGATATCATTTTATCAGGAAAAGCCCGGGCCACCTTGTTTACAAAATAAATCACAGCGCCACTGTTCCTGTTAATATCACCACCATATTTTTTATTTAATTCAAGACATCCGGGGCACTGGCATGACATGTCATTGTCAGCCTGGCTAACGGACCAGTATTTCAGATGAGGTCTTTCATTTATTTCTTTTCCTAAATTATTAATCAGTATATCAGCCACTTTCGCATTTGAGAGGCAAAGCTGGGTAGGCAGACGCTGGCCATCGCGTAATGCATAATATTCAGGATGGGTTTTAAAATACGTTTCAGGAGGCATCAGATTGAAAAAAGTATGTACAAAAGATCCCCATGTTTCTTTTTGTGATGAAAGTTTATGCCAGTTAAGATACCCCTCATCACGGGTGTCGTTGTATGATGTTGTTCTGTACTTTATCTTTGGAATAATAATTGTTTCTCCGTTGGGAAGTGAAACTGAGTTCTCTTTGGGAACAATGGTACAGGCAGAGGTATATCTTCTGAAGCCAAACAATTCCAACAGGTCGTATACTCCGTAAAGTGTTCCTTTTCTGGTTCCTCCTGCAATAACAAAATTTAGACCCTCCGATTTATAAGCATACCCATCCTCTTCCAACTGGCCAAAATCAATATCCAATGACTTCGCATAATCAGTTCTGCCTATGTAAATGGCATTCTTACCCTTGTAAGAATCTTCATTAATAACAGTAAGACTGGCATTGGACATTTCGAACAGGTAATACCGGAGCTGTTCAGCAGCATATCTTTCCAATGTGTCTGCCTGACTGGGAATAACAATCTGATAATCAGAACTTCCGTTTATGATTAGTTTATCTCTGCACCCCGAAATTAAAACAACGAAAAAAATTAACAAAAGACCAAGGTTTTTCATGATCAGGCTCTTAGGTTTATTATAAGGGTTTCAAATTAGAATAAGAAATAATCTCTCTGTTCCTACATCTCTAAATCTCACGTATTATAGTATATCTCCTTATTATTTAAGAGAATATGAGCTGCTGCCAGTTTTTCAGGAATCTGCAAATTCAGGGGACAACTCTGAACACAGTTACCACAATTCGTGCAAATATCCCCTTTTATGGTCAGCCCTGTATAATTTTCCATTGCCTTGTTCCAGTCGTGATCGTCCAAAGCATAACGTTCGAAGCGCAGAATATCCGTTATCGGGATCTGTTGAGGACATTTTGACTGGCATTTACCGCATAAACGGCACGCCATCCGGTCTGCCTCAGCAGTCATAATCTCTATTGCCCTAAAGTCGTTCGCTGTTAGTTCCCTTCCCGCACCTGAATATGTTTCGGTAAATTCATCTAAGTTTTTGACCCTGATCACAGCAGCATCAAGATTAGTTTTTGTAGTGAGCCACCGTGCCAGAGCGTTATGCGGAGATGTGCCTGCCGGCAACTTCTGCATAAAAGACTGATCCTCCATCATGCGCCCTATTCCCCGTGCCGTCTTCATGGCGATGGTGCCAAAATTCTTTTGTCGGGCAAACTCAATAAATTTGTCCATTTCCGGAGTTCCTCCATAAGAGTACATAAATTGTGCATGCTCATAGATTCCATCTTCCACGACTGCTGTTAATATCTCTTCGGCACTCTCTCCATTCTTTACCTTGGGACTACCATAATAACTATGCTGTGAAAGGCAAATATGCTTAACAAGTCCCTCTCTTTTCAGTCGTTCAAAAGCACGGATAACGCTTCTATCCTGTTTTAACTCATCAATATTATGATAACCGAAGTGAAACTGCATGTCGTCGAAGTAACCAAGACCGGTTTTCTTTATAGCCTCTTTTACATACCTGTAATGTGACTCTTCATCCTGATGACCCTCAAAATGATCTCCTCCAACACGGTCAACTGTAACCTGACAATAATGAGCTTCCCTGTTTTGTAAAATAACCCCGGGTGCACCGCCTTCCATCCACTTATTTGCCTTGTGCCAGTAATTAATTCCACATGCAGCAGCCGACTCAGTCACCACAGGAGCCATATCTCCGGCGCCCAGGAGTACTGAGACCTCTCTTCCGCTATAACCCAGTTTACGGCGGGGTAATATTCCCACTTTCTGTACAGCCTCCTGTAGCAGAGATCTGTTTTCACTTATCGGTAGCCCTGTTAATTTTCCTGTTAACCCGGTAATAACGGCAACTGATGATAGTTTTAAAAATTGCCTTCTGTGAATTGAGTTTCTTTTTGCCATAATCTAAACCCTCCAGATTAAGTAAGTGATTATATTAATTCCATTATTTCCGTAAAATGCAACACTTTTGTCTCTCCGGGAGGGTTTTTGCTTAATTTAACCATTGCTTTTGCCAGCTTATCTGATGGCATGCTTCTGTACTTTTTAGCCGGGCCCGATAATAAGGGATCTATGATTTTTACGACACCAAAAAAAAGCTTTTCTGCTAACCTGAATTCTTTTCTTTTCCCGACAAGAAAACCAGGTCTGAAATGAAAAACAGCTCCCGGGAAATACTCCTCTGTTCCCAATTCCATCTCTGCCTTGGTTTTCAGATAAAATCCTCCCTTAATATTTGCCCCGGCACTTGACACATTCAACATAACCTTAACTCCATTTTTTGATGCTATCCGTGCAAAGTTAACAGGCAGATCCCTGTCAATGCGCCTTTGTTCTTCCTTGCTGCCAGCCTGTTTTATTGTTGTGCCCAAAGCGTTAAACAAAACGTCTCCAGTAATCTCAGAGTCAAACGGAGAAAGATCTTTCAATGGACTTATAAATTCTTTCAGCTTTGGATTATTGATACCTGTTGGCTTACGGACAAATATCCGGACTTCAGAAAAATCGCTGTCTGCCAATACTTCCTTCAGAATTAAGCTCCCTGTTAACCCACTTGCTCCAGCAATAATTGCTCTCATAACTTCCTGCTTTTAAATTGTAAATTTACATATTCCTGCAATATATTCTAAAAGGGACTTTGTTATAATCAGATCCCGAAGACTGAAGCAGAAATACCGTGGGTGGCATTTTCAGTTTTATATATGAAGGTCATGTCAATTATTCGAAATTTCTGCTGTTTTTTTCATTTTTTTCAATACTTTACATGTCTTAAAAACAGGAACAGCAATATGAAACCTTTTCTGATATTTTTTTTGATTCTATTTATGGGGGTTAAGGCTTTCTCACAAAAGCCGGGAGATAAAATGCTGATAACTGAAAACTGCAACCTGTATGAATCTCCATCAATATTAAGCAAGGCGACACTACTTACTATTAATGATACCATCACAATAATACAACCTGAGGATAAGAATACTGGATTCTATTATGTCAGTTATAAAAATCAGAACGGATATGTTAATGCCATAAAAATTGTGCTGACCAAAAAACTGGAAAATTCAGGATACAGAAATACCGTTGATAAAAAAATAAAAGAAGAAAAGAGCCTGGAGGACCTGATGAAATATTATACCTCTCTGTATGGAAAACCCGATGATTCAAGCCTGTTTTCAACAAATGGATATAAATCAAGAACACTTGTTTGGCGCTGTGCAGATGGGAAATCCCGTTCTATACGATTAAAACTGGAAAAAGGTGCGTGGATAAAGGAATCAGAATATTTGTCAGATTGCTATTAACATAATAACAATATTAAATACAGATGAAACCCACATTTTGTTCCAACATAAACACTTTAAAATATAATTTAATCACCATGTGTTGTTCCCCCGATTGATCGGAACAGGCTATCATACAATTAAAATCAAAATTTTTTTATGATGAAACGCAGAGACATAATAAAAAACTTATCCGTACTTCCTCTGGCCGGAGCAATGGGAAGTGGAATAACTGCCAAAGCAGAAGGAAAAAACGAAAAAGAGTGGGGTCCGAAAAAAATAAAGATCCCCGGTGAATATGAAACTACTAGTCCGCTTTCATTAGGGGACATTAAAGTACAGATTTTCAGCGCTCTGACCGACATGAAGAATCAACTGGAGAAAGCTGGTACGTCAATGGCGAATGTCCTTAAAGTACATATGACTCTTGCGGAGCCAAATAAAAATCTTGCACCCTTAAATGAAGTCTATGGAGATTTTTTTCCCGACCCCAAGCCAGTTCGGTCCTTCAGTGGTGCCGCACTCGATCAGATGGGTCGCGATGGGGTATTGGTTCAGATTGATTGTATTGCCTATATTGACTAATTTAAAAATAAACTCTGAAAAATCATTTTAGATTATTCTTCCCACGGAACAAGTTTCGACCTGTAAAAGTCAATATCCATTGCCTTAAACCGTTCACCATGCTTTGCCAGACGGAATTTATACTCCTCCCAGTTTCTTAGCTGTGAAGGGGTCCATCCTATTTCAGCCATTCCGGGAAGCCTGGGAAAAACCATGTATTCTATTTCGTCCATATTGGTAATTGTCTCTGTCCATAAAGTTGTTTCAACACCCAATATATTATCTTTCCCAATCCCCGGAACAAGAGTTGCAGGATCCCATATGTATGCCGTATCAACTTCAATATAACCGGCCCAGTACAATCCAAGCGTCGTTGTGGAGTCATACTTCATATCTATATAGGCTTTGGCAGCGGGCGACATAAGGATTTGCGCTCCCTGACTTACAGCCCTGGTCGCATTTTCAGCATTCGCCCAGTATTGAGCAGTTACATTGGGTCTTAATGAAGCCAGAGATATCTCATCCCAGCCAATAACTTTTTTCCCGTGAGAAAGAACTATATCCTGTACTTTTTCGACAAAAGGAATATAGTCCTCCTTTTTTGTAACATGCGACTCATCACCACCAATATGAATATAAGGTCCGGTTGTCATATCTGCCAGCTCTTTAACAACATCATTAATAAACCTGTAAGTTATCTCCTTGCCAGTACACAATGTGCTGAATCCCACTTCAGTACCTGTATACAATTCCGTTGCTTTTCCGTTGCAGTTAAGTTCAGGATATGATGCAAGCGCTGCATTGGTGTGACCCGGCATATCTATTTCAGGTATAATTGTTATAAAATGGTCATTTGCATATTTCACTATATCTTTATACTGCTCCTGTGTAAAGAAACCTCCATTTCCTCCGCCAACCTGCGTGCTGCCACCATGTGCCGTAAGGTTTGGCCACGATTTTATTTCAATCCTCCAGCCCTGATCATCAGAGAGATGCAAGTGCAATGCATTCATCTTATAACAGGCAAGAAAATCTATAACCCTCTTTACATCATTAACTCCAAAAAAATGACGGGCAACATCAAGCATGGCTCCCCGATATGAATAGGCCGGATAATCAACAATTGCTCCTGTTGCAATTTTCCATGGTCCCTCCTCTTTCGCTGAGCGCTCTATGTCTGCCGGCAAAAGCTGCCTGAGGGTCTGGATACCATAAAATAATCCGGAAATGCTTTTGGCACTCAGTATAATATTTTTCCGGGTAATTTTCAAATCATATTCTTCACCAACAGCTCCGCCTCCAGAGCTTGCCAGAGAAAGATAAATATTCCCCGAGCCCGATACTTCATTATTAAATTTTACAGCCAGCGCGAACCCGGTTGCCGGCCTTAGCAGACTTGCCATATACTCCCCTATCTGTTTAAGCTCTTCGGATTCTCCCTGGATAAATATTTCAGTTCCTTCGTTTATCTCAAAATAATCACCTGTTGCTGTTACTGAAACAGGCCGGGGAATAATGCTCTCTTTTGTAAGATCAGATGGTGCCTCTGTGCTGCACGACATCTGAAAAACCATCATTACAATAACGATAATAGCTGTGGTTGTGCCGGTCTTTTTTTTGCTGTTCATGGTTCATAGTATTTTGGGGAGTCAAGATATGTAATTTATTTTTATTTTATTATTGTCTAAACAATGCTTTTAATGCACTGTTATTCTGTTGTTAAAAACAACAGGACAAATGACAGGCAAGAAGGGTCTTTCAGAAAGAACCGTTGATACGGATCCGTTCATTCAGTTCAGGAATTGGTACCTAGAACATCTTGCAGCGAATATTGAAATAGCTGATTCTGTTAGTCTTGGAACCGCATCTGCTGATGGACGGGTCTCAGTCAGAACAGTTCTTTTAAAAGATTTTAAGGACCCTGGATTTGTTTTCTATACTAATTATCACAGCAAGAAGGGCTTCCAGCTATCCTCAAACTCCAGGGCAGCTTTACTTTTTTATTGGCCCGAATCAGGCCGCCAGATAAGAATTGAGGGTGTTGCCGGTAAAATCACAGAAAAAGAATCTGAGTCATATTTCCTTACAAGACCACGTGAAAGTCAACTTGGTGCCTGGGCAAGCCAACAGAGTTCCGTTATTCCTGATCGTCAACATCTTGAAGAAAAATATGCCTTTTACGAAAACAGGTATAGGAACAAGCCTGTTGAAAAACCAAGCTACTGGGGAGGTTACCTGCTGGTTCCCGATTGGTTTGAGTTCTGGCAAAACGGAGAATTCAGATTACACGACCGGATCACCTATTCGAAAAAGGATGAAAACTGGATAATTGAACGACTCTCTCCCTGAAAATCTGCGTCTATACCAGATCGCAGGCATCCGCAGGCATCCAGTGAGCATCTTTTCCATCCCACTTAACATTACAGCCAATAGGGTTGGTTATGGATACGGACACAGGTTTTCCGCTGGTAAGTTCCTCAAGAACAATATCCAGGTTATTCACAGTCATCTTCGAGGTATCTCTTGGACTATCAACACCACGACCAGTGTAAACAAGAGATCTGTTCTCATCAAAAACAAAGAAATGAGGGGTTCGCAATGCTCCATACCTCCTTGCCACTTCCTGGGTTTTGTCGTGAAGATATACCCATGGGAATTTCATTTTCCCCATTCTCTCTACCATGCTATCAAAACTATCCTCCGGATAAGTATTCTCACTGTTTGAGTTAATTCCTGCAAAAACCACACCCCTGCCCGCATACTTCTCTGCCGTTTTTCTTGTAATTTCATCTGAACCTATAACATAAGGACAATGATTACAGGTGAAGAAGAGAACAAGGTATTTTGATTTTTTAAAATCTGCCAGACTATATTCCTTCCCTGTTGTTGATAACAACTTAAAATCTAATGCTTTCGCCCCGGGTTGCAGTGTAAATGCCATAACTGACTATATTGGTTCTATCCTGTAAACAATATTTTTAATGATTTGTTAATTTTTGTCTCCAAACCTGTTATTTAGCATTCCTTGTACCCTATTTCTGAATCGGGTTATCTGATCTTCTGAAAAATTCCTCCTGAAGTTGTTCAATTACATTACTGTTTTTCAGGTATTTTATAAGGACTGCAAGCTGATTTGCTTCACTGTTTATAAGCAATTCCCCAAGCCTTATGTCAGGAGTATTATTATCACTGGCAAAATGATTCGGAAATTTGGCATACCACCAAATACCGGTATAGCCAAATGGAAGTTCGCTTAGCCGGCCCTGATCCAGACCAGACTCATTCTTAAGCGCCTCCTTATCAACAAATTCCGGATTGATAAAATACATCATAGAGGTCTCTGCTTCGCCGGCATGTCCATCAAGTTTCGCTTTTGTCAGAGAATTAACTTCCCTGGCAATAGCAGGGTCGTCCTCAGGACGGAACAATACTACAATGTACTCTTCCTGTTCAGCCAGCTGAGACTGACAAAAATACTGGAGAAAACTGGTGTTTCCTCCGTGCCCGTTCACTAAAATAATTTTCTTTAAGCCATTACGTGATAGTTCTTTACAGGTTTCATCCAATATGTTCCACATCAATTCACTGCTATATGCAATTGTTCCCGGCTGATGCTTAGCCTCAAAGATCTGTCCAAAATAATATGGAGGGAAAACCACAGCATACTCTTTTCGGGCTGCCTGAAAAGCAAACTCTCTTGCTTCATACATGTCTGTTCCAAGAGGTAAATGGGGACCATGTTTTTCAATTATTCCCAAAGGTATAACACATACTCCCTGGGATAACTCTACTGCTTTCACAAATTTTGGAGATGTCAGGTCTTCAAGTTTAAACGGTATGGCAGCCTGGTCTGGTTGCTGCGCCCCAAGTATTAAAGCGATCAATAAAAAGTGAAAACAAAATAAAGATTTTTTCATTTTTTCCGGTTTAATTTGATGATGAATTAATTATATAAACATGTTATTTCTCAGGTTGTGCCAAACGGAATGGCTCACTTCATAAGCTGTTAAGATAAACTGCATATCGATAGATGTTTATCGTTAACCAAATTGCTTTCCTTCTCAAATTTATAACAATTACAGAATTTTCCAGCCTGTTTATCTGCGTAATTATTTCCATAAGCATTGATTATCTTTGTTATGATAAAAATAATAA
>JFJP01006415.1_pt1 | contig 15696 bp, 14 predicted proteins | sample 431651 | NCBI WGS metagenome assembly JFJP01 (sample SAMN02602958, study PRJNA72255) | Microbial mat metagenome, whole genome shotgun sequencing project. | biome: fresh water; feature: sink hole; material: water; isolation source: purple microbial (photo- and chemosynthetic) mats found in... | reverse complement strand
ATGCGCTCGACCTCGTTTTTCGAGCCAAACACAAAGCCGATGCGCTGGTGCAGGCTGGTGGGCTGCACGCTCAGCATCGGCACTTCACCGGTGGAGGCGCGGCCACCGGCTTGCTCCATGATCATGCCGACCGGGTTGGCTTCGTACAGCAGGCGCAGGCGGCCCGGCTTGGACGGGTCTTTGGTGTCGCGCGGGTACATGAACACACCGCCGCGCATCAGGATGCGGTGAGCTTCTGCCACCATGGAGGCAATCCAGCGCATGTTGAAGTCTTTGCCGCGCGCACCGGTTTTGCCGGCCAGGCATTCATCCACATAGCGCTTGACCGGGGCTTCCCAGAAACGCGCGTTGGAGGCGTTGATGGCAAACTCTTGCGTGTCTTCAGGAATGTGCATCTTGGGGTGCGTCAGCATGAACTCGCCCAGATTGGGGTCGAGCGTGAAGCCGTTGACACCGTCGCCCACCGTCAGCACCAGCATGGTGGTGGGGCCGTACAGCGCGTAGCCGGCGGCGAGTTGCTTGGTGCCAGGCTGGAAAAAGTCGGCATCGACCACGTCGCGGCCCGAGTCGATCACGTCTTGCGGGGCGCGCAGAATGCTGAAAATGCTACCTACTGACACGTTCACGTCGATGTTGCTGGAGCCGTCGAGCGGGTCAAACACGATCATGTAGTGGCCGCGCGGGTACTGCGCCGGAATCTGGTAGGGCAGGTCCATTTCTTCAGAGGCCATGCCTGCGAGGTTGCCAGACCACTCGGTGCGCTGCATGAACACGTCGTTGGAGAGCACGTCGAGCTTTTTCTGGGTTTCGCCCTGCACATTGATCGAGCCGCCATCATCAGCGGCGTGGTTTCCCATCATGCCCGCCAGTTCGCCGTAGGCCACGGCCTTGGCAATGCCCTTGCAGGCCAGCGCAACGTCCAGGATCAGGGCGTTGAAGTCGCCGCTGGCAGAGGGGAAACGGCGGCGCTCTTCAATCAGAAACTGCGTCAGCGTGGATCGGTTGGAACGAAGGGTCATGGTCATGGAAAAGTCTCCTGGTTATTTAAATTCGTTGGCCCATCAGGCGGGGTGCGCAGCACTGCGCAGCGCCTGCATCACCGTGCGATAGCCGCCGTCCGCGTCCTTGGCACCAAACACGGCGCTACCGGCCACGCAGGTGTCAGCACCAGCCGCCACAATTTCGCGGATGTTGTCGGTCTTGACACCGCCATCCACCTCAAGCCAGATTGGCTGGCCACCAGCGGCCACATGCGCGTCAATCTTGGCGCGCACCACCCGCAACTTGGCCAACGTGCTGGGGATGAACTTCTGACCGCCAAAGCCGGGGTTGACGCTCATCAGCAAGATCATGTCAAGCTTGTCCATCACATGGTCCAGCACGTCCACCGGTGTGGCCGGGTTCAGCACCAGACCCGCCTTGCAGCCCAGCTCACGAATCATCGACAGGCTGCGGTCCACGTGCTTGGAGGCTTCGGGGTGAAAGGTGATGATGTTGGCACCGGCCTTGGCAAACAGCGGAATGATCGAATCCACTGGCTCGACCATCAGATGCACGTCAATCGGAATCGACACATGCGGGCGGATGGCTTCACAGACCAGCGGGCCAATGGTCAGATTCGGCACGTAATGGTTGTCCATCACATCAAAATGCACCAGATCGCAGCCGGCGGCCTCAATGGCGCGCACTTCTTCACCCAGACGGGCGAAGTCGGCAGACAGGATGGACGGGGCAATACGCAAGACGGGGCTGGTGCTCATGGACGTGCTTTCTGGATGAAGTGAAAGGGTGGGCGCGGGTCGGTCACGGTCAGACCCTGGCGGAATTCTGCCACTGGCGCAACAGCGCCAGCGTGACATGGCTCAAGTCAGGAACGACCTTCAGCGCACCCGTAAAGTCGTGGTGCGCGGTAAACGGATTGGGCGTGACGATGGTGGCCAGGCCGGCTGCCGTGGCGGCACGCAGGCCATTGCTGGAGTCTTCAAACGCCAGGCATGCTGTCGGCGGCAACTTGAGGGCATCGAGCATTTGCAAATAGACCTGCGGGTGCGGCTTTTTGATGGGTGCCGTCGAGGCATCGCCGATGGCCGAAAAATTCATGCGCCAGTCTTCGCCCACGGCATGCCGCAGCAGCGCGGCGATGTTGACTGGCGAGGTGGTGGTGGCAATCGAGAGTTGCAGTCCGGCCTTGAGCGCCTCGTCCATCAACTTGAGTACACCAGGACGCAGGCTGACCGCCCCACTGTTGACGGCGGCCTCATAGGCGGCGGTCTTGAGCTCGTGAATGCGGGCAATCTGGTCTTTCAGGGCATCGCCATCGAGCTCCTTGATGTCGGGGTTGACCTGTTTCCAGTAGTGCAGGATGCGCTCCTTGCCCCCCGAAATTTCCAGCAAATCGGTGTACATGCCTTCCGTCCAGACCCAGTCCAGGCCCACTTCGGCAAACGCATGGTTGAATGCTGCCATGTGCACGCTCTCGGTGTCAGCCAGCGTGCCATCGACATCGAAAATCAGGGCTTGCAGTGCGCCAGTCGCCATTGGGAAGTATCCTTTGTGAGAAAAAGAACCGGGGGGTTCAGAATGGATTTACTTTAACGGCCCGAACTCATAAACTCTAATCACGTTTTATTAAAAAATCATCAGGAATGTCTGATGAAATCAGTGCTCCGAACCTATCCTCAAAGTACCCATGCGCCCGTACACCTTCAAGCAAATCCAGACCTTCATGGAGGTGGCGCGCCAGCGCTCGGTATCCAAAGCCGCCGAGCGCCTGTTTGTGACCCAGCCGGCGGTGTCGATGCAGTTGCGCCAGCTCGAAGATGCCTTTGGTTTGGCGCTGGTGGAGCCCAATGGCCGCAACATCCAGCTGACGGTGGCAGGTGAGGCCTTTTTGACTTACGCCACCGCCGCCATGGGGCAGTTTCGCGACCTGGAAGCCCTGATGGCCGAGCACGTCGGGCTGAAAAAAGGCCGGCTTGATCTGGCGGTGGTCAGCACCTCCAAGTATTTCATCCCGATGCTGCTGGTGCGATTTGGCAAGCTGCATCCGGGCATTCAGGTTCAGTTGAACATTGATAACCGAGAAAACGTGCTGGGCCTGCTGGCGCGCAACGAGGCTGATCTGGTGGTGATGGGGCGCGCGCCCAGTCACCTCGACTGCACGGCCACCCCGTTTGCCACCAACCCGCTGGCCATGGTGGCGCCGCCCGATCATCCGCTGGCTCGGCGCAAGAAGCTGGAATTCAGCGCGCTGGCAGACTACGGTTTTGTGGTGCGCGAAGACGGCTCGGGCACCCGCGCAGCCATGCAGCGCCTGTTTGAAGAAAACAACACACCGCTAAATATCGTGATGGGGATGCCCAGCAATGAAACCATCAAACAAGCCGTGATGGCTGGCATGGGCCTGAGTTTTTTGTCGATGCGCACCATTCGACACGAACTCGCCAGTGGCCATATTGCCCTGCTCGATGTGCAAGGGCTGCCGCAAATCAACCACTGGTATGTCACGCACCTGAGCCACAAAAAGCTGTCACCGGCGGCACTGGCGTTCAAGGGTTTCTTGATTGAGCAAGGTGCCGCGCTGATGGACATCTGGAGCTGAGCCCCCAGCCACGGCCGCAAAGCCGTCAAACTGCGCGTTTGAACAGCGCCAGCAGCGAGCCGGCAATCACAAACAGGCTACCAAACACCCGGTTCATGGCGCGGATGTGCGCCGGCTCCTTCAGCGCCCCCAGCACCCGCGCGGCCAGCGCGGTGTAGCCGGTCATCACCACCATATCGGTAAATGCCAGTGTGGCACCAATGATCAGGTACTGCTGCGCCAGCGGCTGCGACAAACTGATGAACTGCGGCACCACTGCCAGCAAAAACACCGTGCCCTTGGGGTTGACCACGTTGATCATCCAGGCCTTCATGATCAGCGCACGCTGGGTGACGACTCCACCCGAATCATCTTGCGCCACCAGCGGCCGCGCCGGCGCGCGCCACTGCGCAATGCCCAGCCAAACCAGATAACCAACCCCCAGCCACTTGACCACCGAAAACGCGGTGGCCGAAGTGGCCAGCAGCGCGCCCAGCCCCACGCCGACCACCAGCAACTGCGTCCAGATGCCCAGCACCAAGCCAAAGATGGTCACATAACCATACTTGAAGCCGTGATTCAGCCCGGCGCTCATCGAGGCAATGGCCCCCGGTCCGGGAGAAATGCTGATGGCCCAGGAGGCGGCGAAAAAGGCTAACCAGGTTGAAAGTTCCATCGTTCTAGTCTAGCCCAGATACAAAAAAGCCCCGGCAGGCAAGGCCATGACCGGAGCAAGAGGTGAATTTGAGAAAAAAAGTGTTACTGGGCGCGCTGCAGCGCAGCAATGCGGTCTTCCAGCGGCGGGTGGGTGGCAAACAAGGCCCCCACACCACCCGCAATGCCAAACGCGGCCACACTCTTGGGCAGTTCGCCGGGTTCCATGCCACCCAGGCGCGCCAGCGCGTTGATCATCGGCTGCTTGCGGCCCAGCAACTGGGCAGAACCGGCATCGGCACGGAATTCACGGTGGCGACTGAACCACGCCACCACCATGGCGGCGGCAAAGCCGAGCACGATGTCGAGGACAAAGGTGGTGATCATGTAGCCGATGCCCGGGCCGGAATTCTGGCTGTCGCCCTTGCGCAGAAAACTATCCACAGCGTAGCCGATGACCCGGCTCAAAAACACCACAAAGGTGTTCATCACGCCCTGAATCAGCGTCATGGTCACCATATCTCCGTTGGCCACGTGGGCGATTTCGTGGCCGATGACGGCTTCGATCTCGTCGTGTGTCATGCCCTGCAGCAGGCCGGTGCTGACCGCCACCAGTGCCGAGTTCTTAAAGGCCCCGGTGGCAAAGGCATTGGGCGCACCATCAAAAATCCCGACCTCGGGCATGCCGATGCCGGCACGCTGGGCGAGCTTTTGCACGGTCTGCACAATCCACGCCTCATCGGCGTTGGTGGGCTGATTGATCACCCGCACGCCCGAGGACCACTTGGCCATCGGTTTGCTGATCAGCAGCGAAATGATGGCACCGCCAAAGCCCATCACCAGCGCAAAACCCAGCAATGCGCCCAGGTTCAGCCCGTTCGCTGTCAGATAACGGTTGACCCCCAGCAGACTGGCCACAATACCCAGCACCGCCACCACCAGCACATTGGTCAAAATAAACAAAATAATGCGTTTCATGTTTTCCTCTTGTAGAGCAATACGGCCAGGCCGCGAGACAGACCGAATGGTAGTGGCGAACGGCGCTTATTCAAGTCTGCTCGGGTGCATCTCCCCACGGTGCATGGTTAATTGCAGATGCCAGCACCAGCCCTTGAGCCAGGCAACGGGGCGGCAGGCTAGCGGTGGGCCCTGGCAGGTCGAAACACGCTGCGGTCAGCGTAAAACCCGGGCATCTCATTGGCTGGCCACCAGTGCGGCACGCCCAGCACCGGCAAATGGGCAAATGGCTTGGCAGCAAGTTTGGCAGGCGTCAGGTCAGCGGCTAACCACGCGTCCATAGACTCTATTGAATCTGTAGCTGGAAACGCTCGCCAGACATGGGCTGTGACTGGTTTTCTTGGGTAAACCAGCTTTTCTAGCAGGGCGTGGCCAAACAGCAGCAGCCAAGACTCGTCCCACAACGGTCGCAAGCTACCAAACACCTGCGGCCAGTTTTTGGCTACCAGCGCGTGCCACAGCGCGTCGGGTGCGCGCAGCAGCGCCGCGTTTTCGTCAAACAGGGTCAGCGCATCGCGCGCCGCACCGCGCGTTGGCCCTATGCCCGCTTGCGCAATCTGCGCTACATGCAGCTGGTTCAAGCGTTGCTTGGTCAGCGGAAAGTGCAGCCACGCTAGCCCGTTAAAAAAATCGTGCAAACCCTCTCGGGTTGGGCATTTTTTGCTCTCATAAATGAAGCTTTCGTAAGCCATGCCAGCAGGCAGGTCAGACTGCGACACAAAGCAGACCGGCAGTGGCAGCAAGCTTTGGCAGTGCGTTGCCATGGCATTGAACGCCTGTGGCTGGGTTGCACCGGCAACGACCGCTTGCACGATGGCCTCACCCAACGGCGCAAAGGGACGCAACCACGGTGCGCCCCACTGAATGGCCGTCAAACCGTGGGTGGACATGAAAAAACCAGCCCATTGAGGCCGAATACGTTAACATCTTCATTCGGCTTTGTTTGATATTTATCAAAGGAAACACACATGCGCAGCGAAACGATGCAAAGAGTTGGCGTTTGGTTCTCGCGGGTGCCAGCGGTCATGATGGCCTTGATTATGCTGGGTTGCGCAGCACCACCTGCCAACACGGACAAGGCTGAGACCACGCTGGCGGCGCAAGTCAAGCAGCCCGCGCCATCTCCCGCCACCGCCACGCCGAGTACGCCGACTGCTGCGCCAGCACCGGTGCCGATTCGTCCACTGCCCGAAGCCCTGCAGGCCGCCGCAACCGCCCTGTTTGACAACGTGCCGAAAGCGCTGGGTGACCGATTGCCGCTGGTGATTGACCCGCTGATTGACGGTAACAGCTGGGTACAGTCCATCGCCACGCAAAACATGGAAAAGCTGGTGCTCAAGACCGTCAGTGAAAAATACCCGCGCTTTGAGGCCATGCCGTTCACAGCGTCATCACTGGCGCGCGGCCCGTTTGTGTTTATTGGCACCTTCACGGCGCTGGACCAGGCTGGAAAAAATGCCGGCCCAACCGACTGGTACCGAATTTGCCTGGCGCTACTCGATATGCGCAGCGGGCGCATTGTGGCCAAGGGTTTTGCCAGGGCCGCAACTGAGGGGGTTGACCACACGCCGCTGCCCTTCTTTCAGAATAGCCCGGGCTGGACCAAGGACAAAGCCTCCAGCGGCTACGTCAGCACCTGCCAGGGTACCAAAGTGGGTGACCCCATCAACCCCGACTACTGGGACAAGCTGGCCGCCGCTGCGGTGATCAACGATGCCCTCAACGCCTACCACGCCAACCGCATGGAAGATTCGCTGGACCTTTACCGTGCAGCACTGCGCATGCCGGGCGGTCAGCAATTACGGGTCTTCAATGGCTTGTACTTGACCCAACGCCAACTCAATCGAACCAAAGAATCAGCAAATGCTTTTGGTGATCTGGTGGACTATGGCCTGGAGCAGAAGCAGATCAGTGTGAAATTCCTGTTTCAACCGGGCTCCACCCTGTTTTTGAACAACACCGCAGTGCGTCGTGACTACAGCATGTGGCTGTCGCAAATCGCCAGTCGTTCAGCCAAGTCCAAGGCCTGCCTGCAAATTGCCGGCCACACCAGTCGCAGCGGTGCCGAGCCGCTGAATGAACGCCTGTCGCTGCAGCGCGCCACGCAGGTACGGCAACAGATCGTCAATCGGAACAAGCAACTGGCCGGGCAACTCACCACCCTGGGCCTGGGCTCGAGCAAGGCCATCGTTGGCTCTGGCACCGACGATGCCCGGGATGCTGTTGATCGGCGAGTCGAGTTCGCAGTTCAGGACTGCAAGCCTGCTGGCTAGGGGCGTCATCGCGCGCCAAATTGGCTCCCGTGAGCGCCGAAGCTTGTGACGACTCCGATACCCAGGCCCTGCCCAGCGGAGTCAGGCTGGAAGAGTTCGAGATTCTCCAGAAGATCGGCGAAGGCGGCTTCAGCATTGTTTACAAGGCCTGGGATCTGGCATTGGAACGTGAAGTCGCGCTAAAGGAATACCTGCCCTCCAGCATCGCCTACCGGGGAAGCCAGACTCAGGTCAGCGTCCGCTCAGAACGCAACAAGCCCACTTTTGTGGCTGGCCTGAGCAGTTTTGTGCGCGAGGCACAAACGCTTGCCAGCTTTAACCACCCCTCGCTGGTGCGGGTGTTTCGTTTCTTTCATGCCAATGGCACCGCCTACATGGTGATGCCGCTGTATGTCGGTCGAACCTTGCGCAGCGTGGTCAAGGAAATGGCCGCGGCGCCTGAGGAGGCCTGGCTCAAAGGGCTGCTGCGGCCGTTGATGGACGTGCTGGAAATCATGCACGCACAGGGGTGGTACCACCGGGACATTGCGCCTGACAACATCATGCTGGTCGATGGCGAAACGCGTCCGGTTCTGCTCGACTTTGGTGCAGCCCGGCAAGTGATTGGTGACATGACGCAGGCGCTCACCGTGGTGCTCAAGCCCGGCTATGCACCGATCGAGCAATATGCCGCCATTGCCGACATCAAGCAGGGTCCGTGGACCGATGTCTATGCACTGGCTGCCACCGTCCATTGGTGCATCACTGGCAAAACGCCGCCGATTTCGGCTGGGCGCATTCTGCAAGACACGCACATCCCACTGGTGATTTCCGAGCAGGGCAATTACTCTCATGCATTTCTGCTGGGTCTGGATGCGGCGCTGAAAGTCAAGCCCGTTGACCGTACGCAGAACATTGCACAATTGCGCGCCACAGAAGCAGCGCCAGCCGAGCATGTTGATAGCCTGCCCGCGCCAGCTGCTGCGCCTGCAACACCCACCAGACGCGGCATGATCGCGGCTCTGCTGGTCGGTGCAGTGGCGGTGCTCACGCTGATCAGCTGGCGCATGACAAGCCGTGAACCGACGCGGACGCCAGACACCCCTGAGTCGCGTGTGACTCCAGCAAGCAGCACCGTTGCGCCGGCGCGACTCCTCCAAAACAGCAGTACGCCAGCTGCAAAGCCGCCTGCAGCGGCGGCGATCACCCAACCAGCGCTTCAACCTGCGCCATCGCCATCGCCATCGCCATCGCCATCGCCATCGCCATCGCCTGCTCCTGCTCCTGCTCCAGCGCTTGCAACAGCACGCGCTGCGTCAGCCACACAGGTCAAGGTCAGGCAACCGCCAGTGCCCAATCGACCTGTCGAAGCAGTTCGCCCAGCGCCAGTGACCCAATTGCGCGCCAACTCGGTCTGCGACGAGCTGCTGCGCAAACTGTCGCTGGGTGAGGGGGACAGCACGCTGGGTGAGCAGCTGGTGGCCCATCGTTGCCCCCATTGAATGCACCGCAGCGGGCCTGCCAGGCTGCGCGCTGGCTGGCAGCCCGGATGGCAGCCCGTCAAACCAGCCGCCACTGCAACACCTCGCCGGCGCACAGTGGTTTGAGTTCTGCTTGTCCAAAGATAAAACGCTCAGGTGCGGTCCAGTTTTCGCGCTGCAAAGTGATGCTGCCGGTATTGCGCGCCAGACCATAAAAGTCGGCACCGAAGAAGCTGGCAAAGGCTTCGAGTTTGTCGAGTGCGCCACAGGAGTCAAACGCCTGCGCGTACAACTCCAGCGCGGTATAGGCGGTGTAGCAGCCGGCACAACCACTGGCGTGCTCCTTCAGATGCACGGCGTGCGGTGCGCTGTCGGTGCCGAGGAAAAACTTTGGATTGCCGCTGGAGGCCGCCGCCAGCAGCGCCTGCCGGTGGCTTTCGCGCTTCAACACCGGTAAGCAGTAGTAATGCGGGCGAATGCCGCCGGTAAAAATGGCGTTGCGGTTGAACAGCAGATGATGCGCGGTCAGCGTGGCGGCGATGAAGCGGTCAGCCGCCTGCACATACTGCGCCGCCTCGCGGGTGGTGATGTGCTCCAGCACGATTTTCAGCTCGGGGAAATCGCGCCGCAGAGGAATCAGTTGCTGCTCGATAAACACCGCTTCGCGGTCAAACAGGTCCACCTCGGGTGAAGTGACTTCACCATGCAGCAGCAGCAGCATGCCCTCGCGCTGCATGGCTTCGAGCGTTTTGTACGTCTTGCGCAAGTCGGTCACACCGGCATCGCTGTTGGTGGTGGCCCCGGCGGGGTACAGCTTGACGGCGACCACACCGGCATCGCGTGCACGCTTGATCTCATCTACGGGCAGGTTGTCGGTGAGGTACAACGTCATCAGCGGCTCAAAAGCCACACCTTCAGGCACGGCGGCACGAATGCGCGCCTGGTAAGCCAGCGCCTGCGCCGTGGTGGTGATGGGCGGGCGCAGGTTGGGCATGATGATGGCACGGGCAAACTGCGCGGCCGTATGTGGCACCACGGTAGCCAACGCGTCGCCATCGCGCACATGCAAATGCCAGTCATCGGGGCGGGTAAGGGTCAGGGTTTTTGTCATGTGCGTGATTGTCCCAAAACTTGGGCTGGCATTAAGCGCCTCGTGCAACGTGGCGCAGCGCGTCCCAAAACCATCAGGAGCTACGGATAAAATAGCTGCCAGCGCCCAACAGCAAAGGGCTACAGCCCAATTTCTCATAAATTCAGGAAAACCTGACCAAGACACCATGCAACACGACATCCTCCGTGCTGACGATGGCGAGCCCCTTCATGTGCACTCAAGCGGCAACGGCACACCCCTGTTGCTGCTGCACGGTTGGACCGCCAACCATGCGGCCTGGTCGCCACTGATCACGCCGTTGGCAACGCATTGCCGCCTGCTGCGCCCGGATGCACGTGGCCACGGCGGTCATGCGCTACAAGTCAGCCGCACGCCGGATGTGCAGCGGCTGGCACGCGACATCATCAACCTGCTGGACCATTACGCCATCGACCGGGTGGCCGCCGTGGGCCATTCGATGGGCGCGCTGACGCTGTGGCAGTGCCTGCGCGACTTTGGCACGCAGCGCTTCTCGCACCTGGTGTTCATCGACCAGTCGCCCCGGCTGCTGACCGATGGCAACTGGCGCGGCGGCATTTACGGCGACTTTGATGCTGATCGGTCACAGCGTTTTGTGGATGAGCTGGAGGATGATTTTGCCGAGAGCGTGCTTCGGCTGGCGGCGTTCGGGCTTAACGCCAAGGCGCGGACAAGCTATTTGCGCAACACCTCAGGCTGGCGCGCCGCGCGTGAAGCCTTGCGCCGGCTCGACGCGCCACCGTTGATTGCCCTCTGGCAGAGCCTGGTCGCCGCTGATTTCCGCGATGTGCTGCCCTTGATCGATGTGCCCACACTGCTGGCGTACGGCACTTGCAGCAATTTTTACACCGAAGCAACCGCGCACTATGTGGCGGCGCACATGCCACAGGCGCAGCTGAGTTTTTATGACGACGCAGACCATAGCCCGCATCTGGCGCAGCCAGCGCGCTTTGCCAGTGAATTGATCGCACTATTGCAGGGTTTGCCAATATGAACTTGCGCGCCATGCCACTTCGGATGCCATTCAACCCGCCTTCAATCCCAACGCCTCGCACAGGCGCGGATGCGCGCGATGGTCTCTGTCATGGGCGCTTTGGGCGACACCTCCAGGCCAAGCTGGCGTGCCATGTCGTTGATGCGCGCCGGGTTCAGCGGCACGCCACCGGCATCAATCGCGGCCAGCAAGGCCAGCACACGCTGACGCTCCGTCAAGGGTGGTTTGTTGCCAAACAACAGGGCTTTGAGCCGGACCAGTCGCTGTTTCATGCCATTCAACACCCAACCAAAGCACAGTAGGCCTGGCGCGTTTGCGGTGCCACCGACGCCAGCACCTGCGCATAGGGTGACTTGTGGCGCGCCAGCAGCCGCGCCGAGGCGACCATTTTGGAGCGGCAAAACCAATGGCAGGTGTGCTGCATCAAAAACAGCTCAGCCATCAGGGTGAAGGCTTTGGCTTTGCTGGACTGGCCCAACCGATTGCTAGCCGCCTGCGCAATGGCGTGGGCATGAATGCTCAATGCCTTGCGCATATCAAACGCGCGAACTGGCAGCCAGTTCGCGGCATAGGGCAAGGCGATGGGCAAGCGGCTGACGCGCGCCTGCGCCTCGGTGATGCTGGAGAACGCCAGCACGAAGGCATTGAACTGCTCGACCAGTTCGGTCTCGGCATTGCCCAGCATGGCCCAGATGGCTGCCTGGCGCTGCGGGTCAGCCTCACCCAGCGCACGCAAATAACCTTGCGTCAGGTCTTCCATCAGTTTTTCGATACGGTAGCGGCTCAAATGGGTGCCCAGCAGTCGGATGCGCACCCGCTGGTCACGCATATTGAACGTGTGCAGCGCAAAGCCCAGCAAAAAAAGCACACCAAAAATATCCATTAAATCATCCTCAAGCCCTTACCCTTATTGCGCAATCAGCTATAACAAACATACTTATTTAAGCGCTGAAAAGCAGGCCGGCGGCGGGGTGACGCTGCAGTTTAGTCTTTGAGAACCTGATTGACGGCCATCATGTCTGACTGGGCAATGCCTCCTACCAGTGACAGCAGCCTGATCCTGGAAAGCAGATACATGTAACGCGCCTGCGCCAGATCGCGCTGCACCACCACGCGCTGCTGCTCGGCGTTGAGAATGTCAATAACGGTGCGGCTACCGGCCTGGAACGACCGGGTGCTCGACAGCACCAACTGGTCGGCCGAGCGCAGTGCCTGCTCAAGGGCCCTGATCTTGGGAATGTTTTCAGTGACCCCGCGAAACTCTTTAAAGACGCGCAGGCCAAGGTCACGCCGGGCAGCCTCCAGCGTCTGCTCCGCACGTTCCAGGCTGGCTTGGGTCTGGCGCTGCAGTGAATTGACATAGCCACCGGAATACAGCGGAATGTTGAGTTGTAGCCCCAGCGTGCGGTTGATGTAGCGCGAACTCAGGTTGGTGACACTTTCGCTCTCACTGTCAGAGTACTGCGCCACCGCATCGAGCGTCGGCCAGTGGCCAGCTTTGGCTTTCTGGATGTCTTGCCGCGCCACTTCGACGCGCGCCTTCAGCGAGACCAGTTGCGGGCTGTCCTGTTCGGCTCGGCTTATCCAGTCCGCCAGACTGTTGGGCTCGGGGTCTTGCAATTTGAGCGCTGCAACGTCCAAAGTGGCGAGCTTGTCGATTGGCGCGTTCACCAGGGTCTGCAATTGCTGCACCGTATAGGTAACGTTCTGGCGTGCCTCGATTTCTTGCGAAAGGTTCATGTCGAGCCGCGATTGCGCGTCGTCAATGTCGGTGCGGGTGCCCGAGCCGGCCTCAAATAGGCGGGCCGCAGCGGCAAGCTGGCCCCGGTAAGCGGTCTGTTGCGCCTTGACCAGGGCAAGCTGGTCCCGCGCCAGCATGGCCTCGAAGAAAGCGCTGCTGACGCGCACGGCCAGGTTTTGCTCTTCCTGACCCAGCACGGCTTCGGCATCCGCCACCTGCGCCCGAGCCTGCCGCAGCTGCGCCATGAGTTGCGGACGGTACAGCGGTTGGCGCAGCGACAAACTGCGGTTGCTGCTGGGGTAGTCCGTGTCGGTGGCTTTTTCGACACCCAAAAAATTCGGCGTCACACTGCGCAGCTGGTTGTGGCTTTGCGTCAAGCTGGCGCTGATACTGGGAAACAACTGCGACTGGGCCTGCGGAAGGCGCTCGCGCTCGGCGGCGGCGGCGGCACGTGCCGACATCAGGATGGCGTCATTTTTTTGGGCCATTTCATAGGCTTGCAGCAAATCCATGGCGTTGGCTGCCAGTGACAGGCCCAGCAGTGCCGCGCCAAAAGCCAGCTGCGACAACTTCGTGCGCGGGGTCCGTTTTGATATGGGTTTGATTGATGGTGTCATGACGTGGTCACTCCTCTTTCATGGATGCGGCCAATCGCTTGGTCAGCGGGCTGAGCAGGTAGGTCAGCAATGAGCGCTCGCCGGTGAGCAAAATCACTTCAACCGGCATACCAGGCTGTAGCTGGCGCTTACCCAAGTCTTTGTAGCCTTCAGCAGTCACGCCCACCCGCGCCAGGTAATAACCGACCCCGGTTTGCTGATCCACCAGCAAGTCAGCCGAAACCGAGACCAGTTTGCCCTGGACCACCAGTTGGGGGGAGTGGGCAAACGACGAGAAGCGCACATCAACCGGCATGCCTTTTTGAATGCGGTCGATCAGGTGCGGGGCCACCCGGGCCTCAATCAGCAGGGCCTGATCCTCAGGGACGATGTCCATCAGCTTTTGTCCCGGGCCAATGACTGCGCCAACGGTCTGGAAGGCCAGGCCAACGACTTGTCCGGTGGCGGGCGATTTGATATCGATGCGACCCAGATCATCTTTGGTAGCACGGTATTTTTCGGCGTCGCCGGGCACTTCGCGGCCGACATCGGCCAACTGGGTTTCAACTTCTTTGCGGTATTCTTGCTGACGGGCAATGGCACGCTGACGCAACTCGGCCACAGCACGCCTGGCGCGAATGGTGTTGCCCTGCAGTTCGGTAATGCTGGAGCTGGCTTCGGCCGACATGCGCTCCAGCTCTAGCTGGCGGTTGCGTGGCGCGTAGCCGTCTTTGACCAGACTGCGGGTGTTGGTCAGTTCCTCGGCCAGCAGTGCTTGCTGACTTTTACGGTTAATGAGCATGCCATCGTAAGCCTGGATCATGCCCTCCTGGCCCTGGATGCTTTCTTCGGTAGATTGCAGGTCGGCTTGCAGGGCGGCACGGCGCGAGGTGAACAATTGCTCCTGGGTGCGGATAACCTCACGAATTTGCGGGTCCTGGCTGGCTTCGATCACGTCCGGATGAAAACTGATTTTGGCCAAACCGCGCTGCTCGGCAAGCAGGCGGCCTTCCATGGCGCGCAAACCCACATAGCGCTGTCGCGCCGCCTCAAAATTGGCACGCGCCACGGCAGCGTCCAGCCGCAGCAGAAGCTGGCCTTCCTTGACGTGGTCGCCCTCCCCGACCAGCACTTCTTTCACCAGCCCACCGGTCAGGTGCTGCACCGGCTTGCTCTTGGTATCGATGGCCACCATGCCCTGACTGGGCACGCCTTCGTCAAGCGGGGCCAAACCGGCCCACAACAAAAAGCCACCAAAGCCCAGGCCTAGCGCCCAGAGCCCAACGCGGGCGGCACGACTGGTGTGCGCGGTGATGGAAGGAGTGTCGGTATCGACGGTTTGGATAGTTTGTGGATTTGCCATGACGGTCTCTGCATTCACTAAATAGATAAAAGGGGGTTCAGGCCGGCACAACCGCTGTGTTGGTGGCGGGCGGTGGTGCCTGGCGCGCTGGCTTCAAGGCAGCAAGGACTGCGTCGCGCGGGCCGTTGGCGACGATTTGCCCGTCGCGCAGGATCATGATGTTGTCAGCCACGGCAACGGCGGCCGGGCGATGGGTAATCAAAAACACGGTACGGCCCTTGGCCTTGAGTTGTGCCACGGTCTGAAACAGCGCTGCCTCGCCGGCATCGTCGAGGTTGGCGTTGGGCTCGTCGAGCACGATCAGCCGGGGCTCGCCGTAGATGGCGCGCGCCAGGCCAATGCGTTGGCGCTGACCGCCCGACAACAGGTTGCCGGCCTCGCCAATGGAGGTGTCGTAGCCTTTGGGAAAACGCAAAATCATGTCGTGCAAGCCGGCGCTTTGGGCGGCAGCAATCACCAGCTTGGGGTCAACCTCACCAAAACGGGCAATGTTTTCGGCAATGCTGCCCTCAAACAGTTCGATGTCTTGCGGCAGGTAACCCAGGTGGGGGCCCAACTCAACGCGGTTCCAGCCTGATAGTGGCAAGTCGTCTAGCAGCACCTCACCAGTGACTTCCGGCCAAATGCCCATCAAGACCCGCGCCAGCGTCGATTTACCCGAGCCTGAAGGCCCCAGCACCGCTGTGACGCAGCCAGCAGGCACGCTGAAACTGATATTCTGCAAAATCGGTGTAGCACGGCCAGTAGCCGTGGCAAACACCTGCTGCAACCTGACTTGGCCCACAGGTGGCACACGCTTGAGTGCCGGGTCGCGCTCGGGGTAGTCAAGCAGCATTTTCTCCAGCCGGCCAAAGGCAAAGCGCATCCCGATAAACTGGCGCCAACTGCC